>Ga0315284_10004617_pt1 | contig 19541 bp, 36 predicted proteins | sample YL17G09_16_MG_FD_203696 | JGI IMG/M metagenome (GOLD analysis project Ga0315284, IMG submission 203696) | Sediment microbial communities from Yellowstone Lake, YNP, Wyoming, USA - YL17G09_16 | ecosystem: Environmental > Aquatic > Freshwater > Lake > Sediment | place: USA: Wyoming | collected... | reverse complement strand
TACAACGGCAGCTACTCCGGCGGCCCGAACGGCTGCGACAGCAAGGAGCCGGGTCAGTGCGGGTGCATCCACGGCGAAGTGAACGCTCTCACCAAGTCACGCGACGACCTCCACGGCAGCGTCTGCTTCGTGACGACCCAGCCATGTAAGATGTGCGCCAAGATCTTGGTCAACCGCGGCGTCAGTCGTGTCGTGTACCTCGAAAGCTACCGAAATGATGATGGGATCGTGATCCTGAGTGATTCTGGCATTGAGGTCGTGAAGTACGCTGACCTGCCTGGCTGAGGGCATGCTATCTATCGGTTAGCATGAACAAGCTTGATTCTTCGGTGATCCTCAAACTCCTGCGAGAAGAGCGGCTAAAGCAGCTCAATTCGCTTCGAGGCGAGCTGTCTCCTGTTGTCACAGAGAATGTTGATGTCGTCATGAACGTTGACGGCGTCCCAAAGAAGGTTGTGACTCCTGGCTTGAAGCTGCGTGACAAGCAAGGCGGAAAGCTCTACACCGTGAAGGCAGTTGGCGTCGACTCAGTGGTTCTCACAGATCCCACCGGACAGACCGTCAACGTGAGCGACAGCCAGTTGGAAGGCGGGTTCGATCTTGACTAAGAAGCTTCACATCCCCACGTTCAGTGACGACGACATCTCGCAGTTGGCAACTGCCGCTGTGAAACAGGTTGCGAACCAGATGCGCGCCGAGGCGAAGCCTCACACGCCTAACGCTGATCCGATGCTCGGTCAGGTCTTTGAGGAAGCTTACGTCGCGCAGAACAAGTCGTACTCCATGACAACCGGCTACCTGTCTGAGCCGGCCAAAAAGAACCACGAGCAGATCTACAAAAACTACACCGAGATCCTGACCCGCGTCAGCGTCGAAGTTGACTCTGTCGACAAGGAGAACATCTCCTCGGCTCACTCACAGTATCGCAGCGTGAAGAAGGACGAGATCTACAACCTCAACGCTGTCTACCTGCACGAGCTCTTCTTTGCGAACTGCTTCGATCCTAACTCAGAACTGTTCCAAGACTCCAACGTCTTCATGTACGTTTCACGCGATTGGGGCACCTTCGACATGTGGATGAAGGACTTCATGGCCGCCGCGCTCGCTTCCCGCTCGGGTTGGGTGATCTGCGGTTACAGCCTGTTCCTCAAACGTTTCATCAACGCCAGCGTTGACTCTCACGATCAGGGCATGCCGGCCGGCATCATCCCGATCCTTGTGATCGACATGTGGGAACATGCCTACGTTCGTGACTACGGATCAGACAAGAAGGCTTACTTGACTGCTATGATGAGAGAAATTTCGTGGGATGTTGTTGAAGACCGAGTGAACCGAGTGACCAGTGTGAAAGAGGTGATGGGATGAACATCAACGATATCAAGTCTGAGATCAAACGTCTCGCCACGGCCTTGAGAGAGGCTCTTCATGATCCGTACTCGGCGTCCCTCTCCAACGTGCGAGCCATCGTCACACGCATCGACAGGCATTTGTACAGCGTTGCTGATCGTTGCCCGCACACAGAGTCGCGTCGCGAGATGGTCGAGGATCTTGATCGCATCCAGTACGCCGCGGAACGCTTTCTCGAGGGTGTCGACACAGCCGCACAAGATGAGGTCGTCAACGAAGCGCTTGAGACGCTCTCTGGAGTCACGGTTTTCAACGTGTCGTCTCGCTTGTCGCAGATGGTCAACGAGGAGTACGCGCGTGTGAGACGTTCCCTCGTTGAGGAGCCTGAGATCCAGCCAGGAAACATCAAGAAGATCGCCAACGACTCCGTCGACGTGGCACTTGACTCTTACTTCCAGAAGGCCAGCGAGACGCTTGACGCCACCGGCAAGGCGAACAAGGAGCCAGCCCCCGAAGGCGAGGAGGAACAGAACTTCTCTGTCGTTGACTTCGCCAGTGACATCGCTAACCTTGTCGATCGTGCTAACACACTGCTTGACCTCGACGGCACGATCGCACGTCGCGCTTACAACCACGTCGCCGAGACGTACGGGCCTGACGCGGCCGAGAACTTCAAGCAGATCCTCTCTGCGAACTTTGACCTTGAGCTTGAATCCACACGTGACATGGAGGGTGAGCGGTTCGCTGATCGCCCTGCGGCTGTCGGCGCTGGTGGTGGTGGCGGAGGTGGCGGAGGCGCGCCAGCGGGTGGCGCTGGCGGAGCCCCTTGAAGAAGTTTGGGGCAAAACGCAACATCCACATCGTGTTGCCGCAAACGTCTTACATCAAGACAAAGATCGCGACCTTTGAGCGCCAGTTGACGTTGCAGGACACGATCAGCGGCTTCGCGGCGCTCATCGCTGAGGGTGATGAACGCGCGATCTCCATCCTTGATGAGCTAGCGCTGCTGAAGTACGGTGGACACCTTAGAGAACGCATCGAACGTGGGGTACCGTCACAGGTCGATAGCGACCTACTTTACGACATGTTGGAGAACATCGAGACGTGAGCGTTTGGGCCAAGAAGTTCAAGCAGATGCTTGAGCAGTCAGAGGAGAATTCTGCCCTCAAAGATCGCGTGACAGCGCTTGAGGATCAGCTTGAGAAGATGTCGTATGCTTTCGGTAACGTCATGAAAAGTTACGTCGATCTGGCAAAGATAACGGTTGACAACCGTAAAACACTAGAAGAAGTCCTCGCGTACATCACGAACGTGAACGCTGACGACGACGTGTTCAACGACGAGATCGAAGTATCACCTGAGGAGCTTGCTGAGCGTAAAAGGATGATGAACTGATGCTGACTCTCCAAGGATTGCAGGTTGCATGGACGTACGCGAAAAAGTACGCGTGGATCGTCTTCGCCGTGATCGCTGGGGTGCTCGGCATGATCCTGTTTGTGAAGTCGCCCACCGACATGGCTGACCAGATCGACGCCATCAACAAGCGTCACGCTGACGAGATCGCTCGCATCAGAGCGGCTGACGACGCGCAACTCAAGGAACATGAAGCAAACCAAAGACGTTTGGAAGACGCTTTGAAGATGCTTGACGATCGTTACCGCGTTGCTCTCTCTAAACTCGATGTGGAGAAGCAAGCTGAAGTTGACCGTGTCTTGAAGGAGCACGAAGGAGATCCGGCCGGGCTCGCTGCTGAGCTCGCCGCTGTGCTTGGACTGCAAGTCCAATGATGACCGACGCAGCATAGGTTGTCGTTGGCGGGTTTGTGCTCATCCTATCGATCGTGAACTTCGGCAGCGGCGTGCGACATCTGGTCCGTAGACTGCATGAAGAACGCGAAAAGACACCTATCGCGAAATAACAGTGTGCAACCTGTTGGGTCCTCGTGTATGATTGGAGACATGCGCCGTCTCATCGCTCTCATCATGACGCTCGTCCTCCTGATCCCTTCTGTCGCCTCCGCCGACGATCCCGCGCCATGGATCGCTCCCGTCATCACACCGCTCGCGAAAGGCACCATCGCACCGTTCACCGGCATCCTACTGACGCCTGAGGCTGTCGCACGCGTCATCGCTGAAGCGAAGGATTGCCCGAAGCGTGCGCAAGTGGAAGCTGACAACGCACGCGCGGTGGAGAAAGCAAGAGGCGACAAGGCGCTTGCGGACGTACGCTCAGACGCCAAACGTGATCACGAGGTGCAGCAAGCTGGGATCGATCAGCGTGATGGCAACATCAAGGACTTGACAACGCGTCTTCAAGCATCTGAGAACGCTCGTGGCAACACGTGGCTCTGGGCTGGTGGAGGGGTGCTCGCGGGCGCTGCGCTTGTAGTGTTGAGCATCGTAACTGTCAGCTACGCGAAGTGACAGCGAAACGCCTAGTTAGACAGTAAGCTTACCTCTTCTGAGAAAGATCAACATGTCGCAAACACCCGATGACAACGAACTGCGTCCTTCTACAAGCAGGATCTGGCTTAAAGACGCAACAGGTTATCCAAGTGTCACGATCACTTTTTTGTTCGTTAGCTTTTGGGTAACCACGATCGCGTATGTTCTCTCGATTGTTTCTAAGATTGGTCCACTTGAGATTCGATCTTTCGATGTTGGTGCTTGTACGGCCTACTTCGGAATTGTCTTCGGCGCGTATTGCGTGCGTAGAGGCACTGAGGCCAAATGGGGCAACCCAAACGTGCCTTCTGCACCTCCGCCGTTCGTTCCGGCGCCCCCGACGGAGCAACCTGAACCCTCTCTTCCAGCATCCCGTGTGAGATCGAACGTGAAAAGGTGAACATGGCGAAGCCTGTAGTCAGCGAGTCAGCGCTCCGCGAGTTGCTCAGAGAAGCGCTCGACAACGACGGCGCGATGGGGCACGACGCGAGCGCGCCGGCTGTCACGCCAAATCCCAGCATGGACAGGCCATCGATCCAGCTTGACATCAATCCGATCGAGGTGCGTCACGTGCCTCGCTCAAAGAACGAGCTCATCGTGATGGTGCGTAACCTGCTTGACACGGTCGACGACGACCAGTCCGGCGAACTGTACAAGAAGATCAAGAGCCTCATCGGAGGCGACGAAGTCGGCAAGAAGGACTTCGGCAGAGCGCGCGAGCAACTACCCGCCGATAGGCAGAACGCAACGAACGACAGGAACATTGACATGAAGAACATGAAGAACGTGGGCGAAGGCACGCTTGCAGACGCCATCCGATCGATCGTCGAAGAGGCCATGGAGGAGAGCGAGCAGGAGACCGACGTTTGCGAGAGCGACGACGAGGAAGGCGCTCCCAACACCGTGCGTGGCCCAACCTGGGGCATGCGTCCCAACGCCAGCGAAGAGGCTCCTGAGACCAAGCGTGGACCTACCTGGGGCATGCGCCCGCGTGGCCACGATGAACCCCCCGAGACCAAGCGCAGCTCGCGTCTCGGCGAGGCCATCATGCTCATCGCAGCTGAGGCGCTCGAGGAGGCGAAGAAGAAGAACAAGAACTTCGACTTCAAGAAGTTCGCCTTCAAGAAGAAGGGCAAGAAGGCCGTAGACGAGGCCGACGCTCTGCCCACCAAAGGCAAGAAGAAGACCAAGACGTCCGACTTCGGCGGCGGTTCGACGTGCGAGACCGTGCAGGGAGAACCCTTCCACACTGAGATCTCCGAGGCCATCCGTTTCATCGCGGCCGAGGCGCTTGCTGAGGCGCCGATCCGCATCAACACTCCAGGATCTTACGAAAACGATCCTAATGGTCGTGACACGACCGCACAACAGTACCGCGCTGATCGCGCCGGCGCACGCGCCGGTGATGAAGCAAGCGCAAAGTCGCTTACGTTGAAGAACCATTTCGCTGGTGCACCCAAGTCGGCCGAAAAAGCAAGGCAGCAGGCCGGCAAAATTCGAAACGACAAGTCTATGGGGAGCAGCAACTTCGGCCCCACTGACGAGATGGACGAGCTCGATGAGGCCAACTACGACGCAGCCATGGCAGAGGCCGAAGGCGGCGAGCACAAGCTCCCCTGGGGCTTCGGCAAGGGCAAGTTCATGGCATCCGGCGGCTTTGACAAGAGCCTTCCCGGTGACGACGAGTTCGAAGGTCCGCCCTCTGATACGTTCGCTGTGCGCGGCGGTCTCACCAGTGACGAGTTCGGCGGCCCCAAGGGCAGCACCCCGTTGTGGGATCCCAATGAGGACATCATCGACGACGAGGAGCGTGAGGCTGCGCTCGCAGCGCTCACCAAGTCGGCGTGGGACCCTGACGACGACGAGGATGAGGACGAGACACCTGTCCACGCTGGTAAGAAGAGTCCGAAACCACGTATCGACGTTGGCACCGGCTACGGCGTCGAAGGCGACACGTTCGAGAAGATCGGCGAGAAGCTTGGGTTCACGAAAGAAGCAGCCAAGAAGGCTGTTGAAGTCGCTCAAGAACGCTTCAAGGTGCTTCACGATATGGAGCCAGACGAGCTTGCTGAGCTCGTGATGACAGGCGTTGACGAGTACATCGGCATGCTCACCAAGACCGGCGAGCTCGACGCAGAGGAGGTCAAGTACCTCCACGACAACGCCGACAAGGTTGAAGACAGTGAGGAGTTCCGCGAGTTCTTCTCGAAGTTCGTGAAGCGAGCCGCACGTGAGAAGCGTGCTGACACGCAGGATGACAACAATGACTGACAAGCGTGACCTTCGTGAGATCATCGATCTCAACTTCAACCACCGCGTCCTCTCCGAGGATCTCATGGTAGAGAGCTCTCAACGCCACTGCGACATGTACATGGCCAGTGATGGCAAGTGGTACATGGAGTTGGCTGGACGTGAGTACGGAGATCGTGAGGAAGCGGACACCTACGGACCGTTCCCTGATCAGGAAGCCTGCATGGATTACCTCGACAACTTCTCAAACCCAGGTGGCTGGGGCGAGGATGACTCGGGCACACGCAAGCCTCCGACGCAGAGCCCAAATGGCAACAAGGTGCAGAACCCTCGCTCATCTGGCGGTGGCGGATCGTTCAGCGCATTCGGCGGCCGCTTCGGCGGTTCGCGCTACTGAGAGTGGAGAAGGGTATTCAAGAGACGTAACATCGTCGCATGAACGTAGAATCGCTCATGCAGGTTAGGAACAGGTCACACGCCCCTCTCAACGAGTGTCGCTCGGCACTTGAAGAAGCGAAAGGTGACATCGAAGGGTCGCTTGTCGTGTTGCAGAAGCGTGGAGTGATCCGCGCCGCGGCTTCCGCCTCTCGCGAGGCGAAGGAGGGTGTCGTGCGTTCGTACGTGCACAACGGCAAGATCGCTGTGCTCGTCGAGGTCAACTGCGAGACGGACTTCGCGGCTCGCAACCCACTGTTCACACAGTTCGTTGATGACGTTGCGATGCATGTTGCGGCCGCAAACCCGCCGTACCTGAACCGTCGTAACGTTGATCTCAAGGATGTCGAACTGCGACGTGAGATCTTCGCTGGTGAGATCCCGGTCGGCAAGCCCGAGCAGATCCGCGAGAGGATCATCGTTGGAAAGTTTGACAAGTGGTACTCTGAAGTCTGCCTCATGGATCAAACCTCTCTCATCGTGGAGGGTGGCAAATCCATCGAGTCGCTCCGCGCGCAACTGTCCTCGCAACTTGGTGAGAACGTTGTCGTTCGGCGCTTCACACGTTGGGAGATCGGATCGTGAACTTCATCTACACGTCTCTGCCTGGACAAAAAAACAAACATCTCGTCGGTTCAAAGGCTGTTCACATCGCCACACATGATGTTTACTGCATTCTACGTGAAGAGAACGACAAGCGATGGATTGAGTGGGTCTACAACGACAAGAAAGCTGGATACAGCGTCGCACATGTCAACATGCTTCCTCCGAACCACGCGCAGATCAAGCGCACGCTTGAGTTACACTTCCAGATCGTCACCGCAAATTAACCAGGGTAGTTACTCCTTGTGAGAGCCCTCAAAGAGTACTTCACGGTCAGCGACAAGTCGGTCGTGGTCGTTCAACCAGGCCGCCCTGTTGCTCCTAGCGTTCGTTGGAGACACATCCACGACGTTGGCCTCATGAAGGTCTACGAGTTCGAGCAGCTGCCCGTTCGTGATCGTTTCATCATCCAATGCATCGCTTTGGAGACGCATCGTGGCAAGGAGGATGTGACATGGACCATCGAGGGTAAAACGGTCACTGTCGTGCTCAAGGAACCGTCGGTCGGGTTGACCGAGCCGATGATCGAGTTCGCAAAGACGCTCGACAGCATGCGACGTGAGATGGACTACGTTGCTGTCAAAGATGGCGAAATCGAGCACGACTACACCTTCTGACACGGTTTACATGACTGACGATCTTGAAGGGCGTCTAAGCCCTGAGGATCTTATCAATCCACCCAAGGACCAGCCTCCGATCGCGTCCATCTTGTACATCGACGAAGAGGATGGCTCTATCGCCAAGGAGCAAACGTCGATCGTTACAAAGGAACGCGTGCGAGGCCGCGTGCTCATCGCTGTGACAGTTCAAGATGCTCCTGACACGCCTTTTCGAACAGAAGCAACGATCGTCGAAGGCGCTTTAGACACGTTTTCGTTTGGGAAAGGCTGGCTCGTGACGCTCAGCGACGTGGATGAGAAGTACGCTCTCAAGATGAGTCGTGAGTACGCACGTCGCGAGGGTGTCAGCAACATTCGTGTGACGACCGTTGTTGGTGACGACGTTGTGGATCTGAGCGGTAACCTTGATTTCACGATCAGCTACGGCTACAACGGATGCACGTTCACGGTGGCTGCGGACGAAGGGAGCTACGTATCCGCATGACTAAGAGTTGTGATGCATGCGCCAAACGAGTCAACGAAGTGCGAAATGTCGACGGAGCGCTCGTCTGTCTCCGTTGCGAATCTGACATCCGAACCGGTCACGGTGACCCTCAGATCCAAGACATCATGGACAAGGCGTTCTCCAACTTTGAAGATGATCCGATGGCTGACACGGAGCGTTGGCCTTCCGATGAGGATCGTGACGTTTACGATGCGTTCGACAACCCGGAAGCTTGCCCTGGCTGCGGTTGTCTTCCAGGAGACGGCGCAACCACAGGGTGTGATGACCCGTTAGGTTGCGGCGCTCACAAGCTTGGCATGGACGACGCGATGGCTGACACGCAACGTCACGTCAAGCACGAGTCTGCTAAGTTCGACGGCGACGCGTACATGGAAGAGACCATCCGCATCGAGGAGTCTCGCAAGCGCCAGAACAAAGCCCCTGTTGAGCGTGAGAGCGTCGGTCACATCCGACAGCTTCGCACACAAGAGAATCCCAACAATCGCATCAGAATCGGGAAGTGATCCGATGAAATCAGCACGCATTGACACGAAAATGCAGCTTGAGGCTCTCGTCGGACGGCTGAACGCGCACGTCAAACGAGTGGCTGCGAAGCTCACTGAGGTTGGCGAAGCGCCGCCAGCCGGCGGATCGGCTCCTCCGGCTGCGTCGGCCGCGCCTGTCGCAACCCCTGCAGCGCCTAAAGGCACACCGGCCGCCCCTACTGAGCCAACCGAGACGCCCACGGAAGTACCCGTTGGGGTGGCTGCCATCGTTGATCAGCTCAACTCGATCCGCGGTGGGCAATCCTTCAAGGAGGCGAAGGTCATGGACGAGCTCAAGCGCTACTTTGACGCTCTCGATGAAGGCGAGCAGGAGGCGTTGCACGCTTACCTCAAAGGCCTTGCGCAGATCGTCTCCGGCCAAGTTGACGCTGGATCCGCTGAGGAGCCTAGCGATCACGGTGTGTCCACCGCGTCAAGCGGCAAGACCACGCGCACGATCAAACCAAGCGTCACCAGGAAGCCGTCGCCCGCGAACCCCGCCAAAGCCCCAGCCGCAGTGCCGATCTCCAAGGTGACATCTCCTTCGAAGGAGAACACCGCGGCGCCTGCTCCAATCGTTCCTAAGAAACGCTACTAGCTTCACCTTCGTTAGGAGGCTTGCGATGCGCCACGTGCAGTTCACGATCAACGACGGCAGGACCATGGATCTCGACGTCACCCCACGTTTGGAGGAGATCATCAAGGAGCAGTACGGTTTGGATTCGCTCACACCAGTGAGCGACGCGCACATCAAACGCTTCTTCCTCCAATCGCTCATCAAGGCTGGCGAGTGAGTCGTGTCCCCTCAACTCATCATGGATGGGCGAGTAGTCACGCTCATCGACGATTGGTACGCTGAACGAGCGTTCAAGGCGGTGGAATCAGCCGCCGCTGGCGACGTGTTGGTTGCCATCTCGTTCGACGGAAACGTGCTTGTCAGGTGGATTGACCTGCACGCATCGCTCACGATCGTCCCTGCCATCCGTGCGGCGGATTACAAGGTCAGATCGCAAGGCGTCAAACCCACTAAGAAGCTTTGCCCGTGGTTCCACGCTGCCGTTGAGGTGGAGTTCGAACACGTCGCGGTCGAGCACAACGACGTCATTCAAGCCTTGCACGAGACAACTCGTGACGGGATGATCGCGCGTGGCAAACGTCCAGAATCGTACCGACGGTGGCTCTCCAAGTTGAAGAAACGTTGGGTACGGGCAGTGGTTTCAAATGGTAAGCGCGTGGATGACTTAGGAACGCTATCTTCCGTGACGTGAAGATCGAAACCACCAGCTGCGGCACAGCCACCATTCGTGTTGGTGAATCAGGTGAACACGAGGTTTTGCTCGTTCGACCACGTGCAAATCAAGATGTTTACGGTTTCCCAAAAGGACACGTGGAAGAAAATGAGGAGCATGAAGACTGTGCTGCTCGTGAGACATTTGAAGAAACTGGCATTGACGTGTACGTGTTGGGCGAGCGTTTCGATCCGGTCGAAGTCAACTCTGGAAAGGAACGCAAGACAGTTCACATCTTCCTTGCGTACCCTGTCGCTGGCATGACCAATCTAGAGGCAACCGTGCCGACCCCAGCCGATGGAGAGAACTACCAGGTTGCGTGGTTCCCCATTTCCAAACTCCCCGCGTGCCATCAGTACCAGCGACCGCTGTTCGACTCCTTGCGAAGTGCGGTCACGCGCGTGTTCTCGGAGGAGTGATGCGTCTCAAACTTGAAGATCTGATCGCGACCGATCGCGTCGGTTGGGTGTACTACTGGTCGCTCACAGACGAGCTCATCCTTGTGGTGAAGGCCACGGACGTCCCTGGTGAGAACGACATCTGGGAGTGTTTGTCTCTAGAGATGGTAGGATCAACCACGTTGCACACGAGTTACCAGCTGGACACTGAGATGTCCCGCGTCGAGTGAGCACGCTCCCGACCAACGTGGAGGCAGCAACACGGCTTGTTGTCTTGTGGGTGCGAGACCTGACTGACGACTGGGTGTTCGTCAAGGAGGAGATCCTCACGGAACTCGACAACGAGCATCGTAAGCTCTTCACGCGGCGGGACGAGCGGACGAAGGGGATCGTTGCTCTAAACGAGATGGAGCTCGAGCTCGTGACGTTGTGGAAGCAGCTCACCAACGTCACGTTGCGATTGCGTTCATTCAAGGATCGTCGAGCGATCAAGTGGTGGAAGCCTCCTGTGGATCTTTATGACGAACGATGAGGTTGGTCGCATTTACACGTGGAACGGTCGTTACCTGTTGGTCGTTGACGCGTACTTTCACAACCCGTCGACTCGTCCACCGGACACGCACGCAATACCGTACTACATGGTGATGGACATGGAGGACGGCATGATGTGCGAGGTCTCACGCAAGCGGGCGCTGCTCGTCTTCAGGAGGATAGCGTGATCGACCGCTGTGGCGAGGTTTGGGAGACAGTTAGTGGCCGTCTGTACTTGCTGACGAAGATGGAGATAATCCACAGCGCGTCACCAGGCTACGGGTGGTGCTTGCTTGAACTCTGTGGTCCACACGCTGGACGTGCAGCGCCGTGTAGAATGATGAACGAAGACTGGCTGACAGAGAACCTGGTGCGGTTCGCGTAGTTACCAAACGTGAAGTCCGACGAGAAGCTCCTGCGTGAGGTCGTACGCCACTCTCTCAAGGAGTACATGGGTGACTACGGAGGCGGAGGCGACGCCTACGGAGGCGCGACCCCTTGGACCGGGGGCTACGGCGGGAGCAGCAAAGGCTCCAAGTCCTCCTCCGGCACCTACGGAGCGAGCCTTGGATCCATCTTCATCGCTCCGTTTGTCAACGCGATCAAGGTCGTTGGAGCTGAGCTTGGTCAAGTGGGTGTGCGTCTAGCCACCCTTGTCAGAACGGCACTTGAAGCAGCGTTGTCGATCCTTGTTCCGAAGTTCCAGGCGGATTACGCAGCCATTGAGAAGACGCAAGCGAAGTACATCGGCAAGATCAAAGAGAAGTACAAGGCGGAGTACGACGCGATCAATAAAGCGTGGGAGAACCCCGACTTCCAGCTGTTCTCGTTCATGCATAACCCCGGCACATGGCTGACGTACAAAGCGATCACGTCTAAGCCTGAGGCTGTGCTGTCCGTCATGGAGACGATCTCCGAGGGTAACCAGATGCTCGCTCTCTACTTGCGAGACATCCGCAACCGTCTCTACGGCGCCCCTGCGCCAGGCGCTGGCGTGGAGAACGGGCCGCGCGCGATGCCGGTGCGTGCGACCGAGGCTGTCGCCCCACAGAAGCCAAAGAAGAAGACACGTGAGCAGATGCTTGCTGACGCGCTCACATCGCCTGAGTTCAAGAAGATGTTGGCGCAGTCCCCGATCGTCAAGCAGATGCAACAAGACGCTGCTAACATCGACAACTCCACAAACGCCGCCTTGACCAAGGCGATGGCGCCTGTGCTCAACGCGGACACCGCTGAGGATCTCGCGCAAGCCTCGGGTGGAGCCTGGCACGTGCCGCCGGAGTACGCGAAGCTCCCGCCCGAGGAGAAGGTTGACGCTGACGAGACGCTCGTCAACCAGACGAAAGCCGCGATGAAGGCGTTCTACGCTTCACGCATCGAAGCGCAGCTCAAACAGGCGACCGAGTTGGGCGTCGCCGAGGATTCTCCTTACATCCGTTCGCTCCAGAGCACGCTCCAGTCTTTGAAGTGAGTTAGGTTGTTCCTCAACGGCGCCACGCGCCATGGAGAACGAACAACATGAGTGATGTCAAGACGCAAGGTGCTGACGCGATGCCTGACGAGCTGAACGAGCTCTCCGCGATCGTTGAGGAGTTCACGAAGCGACTCGCGACCGTCGAGGGTGAGATCGAGCTGCTGAAGGAGGATCGTAAGGAGCTCATCTCTGAGTTCAAAGAGAAGCTTGACATGAAGACGCTCAACGCAGCCATGAAGATTGTCAAGACGAAGCGTACAGCCGAGCACAAGCACACGCTCGACGTCTTCATGGAGATCCTCGAAACACGAGATCTGTCTGTCTGATGGCGACGAAGAAGAAGACGTCGAAGAAGCCTGAAGCGTTGACGGCGATCAGCCTCTCCGCGAAAGAGCTAGAGATGCTTCGAGACATCTTTGGCGTCGTGATGCCGGTGCTGATCACCGCTGACGATGAGAAGGCCGCCGAAATGGGTGAGGCGTGCGTCGCGGAGTACGTGGCAGCGGTCACCAACCGTGTCAAGCTGGAGCACGTGCTCTGGAAGAAGATCGCTAAGGCGTGTTCAACGCTTGGCGTCGTGACAGGCGCAGCAGCGCCTACATTCGCTGTCAGCGCTGCTCACGTGCCGGCGATGCACGTGTACAAGCTGGAGGACTGATTGCAGTACGACGTTGGCCAGATCATTTACGTGCTCTCGGGTGAGACAGACAAGATCGTCCCGATGCAGGTGTGCGAAGAGCTTCGCCGTCGCAGCATCACTGGCGAAGAGGTGACGTACATGATTCGATCAGGCCCTGACAAGACCGAGACCTTCAAGATCGATCAGATCAACGGCAAGGTGTTCACGACACTGGAGCTTGCGCGTGAACACCTGAAGAAGAACTTTGAGCAATGGCTTGAGAAGCAGATCGATTGGACCGTGCAGACGCAACGTGTGTGGTACAAGATGAACCCATCTGAAGAGGTGAAAACGTGAGTGACTGTTTCACATTTCACGAATTCAACTATCGAACCCCAGATGACGTGCGACAGCCAGCGGGCTGCGAGCTCAAGGTCGGCGAGCAGTATGCGATGCGGGTTGATGGGAGCAAGACGATACGCGTCATGCTGGTCACGGCGGCAGCGATCGACGAGCACAACGAGATGAGAGCGCATGTTGTCGTGTTGGAAGACAACCCGTATGTGCGAGCTGGGGTCGAATGTCGACCCTTGGCGTTCACTCTGAACGTTATCAAGTGAAGACATTTGTTCGACAACAAGGCGAGACATTCAACATCTTGATGTGGATCGCGATCTCACCAGGTCAATGGTGCGTGATTGATGACGATGGAAAGGCAACAATTCAAGGTTCTAACGGAGATTACTCTGAATTGGAATGGGAGCCGTCTGACGCGTGTTTCGACATCTTTGGTGAACACGAATGAAGACGTGGGTGAGACGTCCTGAGAGCTTCATCGCCGGCCCGGACGAAGTTCTCGTCTGGGTGAGAGACGGATCAAAGTGGTACTCGTTGGAGTCCAACGGTGAACTGAGAGAATCGATCAGCGACCGTCCCGACGGTTGGGAGCCAAGTCCGGGAAGTTTCTTGTCATTTGAGAACGCTAGGTAACTGCATGAACGACGTCGTCAACAAGGTTCGCCGCATTGTCCTCGATGAAGCGATCAAAGCTTCAAAAGAGTACATGAAGAAGGAGCTGGTCCGTCAAAGGATCCAAGAGCTTGTCGCCAGCATGGTCGAAGCCGGCGAGATCCGGACGGCCGCTGAACTAGATGACTTCTGGAAGAGCGCTGAGATGTCGATCCTCGCGTTGAGGATGATCCCGATCGACGGGTACAAGGGGAGACGATGAAGATTACGCCTTTCTTTGCTTTCGTGATCGCGTTGGCGAACAACGCTTGTCCGCCGTCGGTCGCGACCAACCCTGTTCCTCCTCATCCGACGCCGATCGTCGTCGATGTTGACATGTGCGACGCAGCCGAGGCTCACTTGATCGCTCTCGGCTGCCCCGAAGGTCAACCAACCAAGCGCGGGACAAGGTTCGCTGACATCTGTCGTGAGCTGTCGGCCGCCGGCATTTTCCCAAATCCGCGCTGTTTGTCGACGATCAAGACCTGTGTTGAAGTGGACGTGTGCACGATGACCGTCCCTATGCCGAAGGTTCCATAACTAAGAGGCGTGAGCTTCTTCAGCGGCTACAAGCCAAGTCTTAGCACTCCTAGCGTCAAACCGTTCAATGTGGCTCTGCCGGCATTCGCCGCGGCGGCCACATCAGGAGCCGGCAGCGAACACATCATCCCTGAGCACACGCCCATCTCGAATCAGCTATCCCTCAGCAGTTGCGTCGCGAACTGCGTTGGTGATCTGCTTGAGATCGTGATTGGTCTCGAGGATTCGTCTAAAGTCGTTCAAATTTCACGTCTTCATCTGTATTGGTCGGCCCGCAGCTACACGCGTGACACCGACAAGGACGACGGCACCATGATCGCCAACGCCATCGACAGCCTGCGCACGCTCGGTGTGTGTCGTGAGGAGACGTGGCCGTACGACGTCTCCAAGGTGTTCGCGCAACCGCCGTTGCGTGCGTACAAGGAAAGCCTCGACAACAAGATACTTGAGTATTACCGCGTGTACGGCGGACAGACGTCGCGCGCCGATGGAGTCGAGGTCGCGGTTCGAGCGAACCACCCCGTCACCATTGCGACAGCCGTTGACAACGATTTCCTTGCGTACCGAGGAGGAGGCAAGGTTTGGTCTCCGCCGTCGTCTTGGGTTGGGTACCACGCGATGATCGTCGTTGGCGTGCGTCTCGGGAAGAACGGTCGCGAGTTCCTGTTGCGAAACAGTTGGGGCGATGGCTGGGGAGACGGTGGTCACGTCTGGGTGCACGAGAGTTACATCGCTTGGGATCAGACCAGCGACACATGGGTCGTCACCAGGGTGCCCGGCTTAGTTTTCTGATTTTGAGAGCGTGGGAGCGATTAGGTTGCTGCTCGTGAAGCAAACAATCGCAAAGCTCTGCCTTGGATCCGTGATCGTCGCCTGCTCGCTCGCCGCTAGCCTCCCTGCCTCCGCCAGCGAGGTCAACCACGTCGGCGCGCAGCTCGACCTCGGCGTGCCCGACGGCGCAGCCTTCGGTATGGTCGTCAAGCCGCGTTGGTACTGGCTCGGCGTGGGCCTGTCAGGGACGTACAACGGCTTCGCTCCCGGCGTGCGTGGCTCCGTGAAGCTCGACCCGATCAAGTTCCCCATCCGACTCACTTTGACCGGCGAGCTAGGCCACTCGTTCGAAGGGAACGCGAGCGCGTTGGCAAAGACCGATCTCCCCGGCTTCAGCTACACGTACGCAAACCTTCAGCCGGGGATCGAGATCGGGTCGAACAACGGCTTCAGCTTCTTCGTTCACGCCGGACCCACGTGGATGAACCTGCAAACGAACGGCTTCCAACGCACCGTGCTGAAGGAGGACAGCGACGTTGTTGTCAGCGATCCGCACGGCTCATTCACCATCTTCCCGACCGTCAAACTCGGGTTCGTCCTCCTCTTCATCTGAAAGATAGTCATGAGAATCGCAAGAACCATCCTCACTCTGCTCGCGTTGTGCTCGCCCGTCGGCTGCGTGTCTGCAACGGTGGACATCGACAGCGCGTGTTCCACGAGGACGTTGGCGTTTCCAGGCGTGCCTACGCCGATCGCCGCCGTGATCGGCAAGCAGACGCTCGTTCAGACGACCAACCTGGACATGTCAAAGATGCTGTCGAAAGCGACCGACGTTGGCGTGGTGTCGTTGGGGAACGCTTCGCTCACTCTCAACACACAGGTCGGCAACCTGGACTTCGTTGACGGCGTTGAGGTCAGTCTGCATTCCGACACGCTGGGCGACCTCGTGATCGGCAACGCGACTGTCTCTCACGACGCGACCGTGACGACGCTGAACGTCCCTGTCGTTGCAGATCGTGACAAGCTGTTGACGTGGCTCGGATCTGGCCGCGTTCTCGCAACGTTGACGATGCCTGGATCCTCCCCAACGCAGGACACGAAGGTTGACATGACACTGTGTGTCGCCGTCTCGGCTCACGTTGAGAAGTCAACGTCCGACATCGGGAAGTGACAGAGAGAAAGCTTCGACTCTACCCGTGGTAGAATGATCTCATGTCGGCGAAGTGCGGAGCTTGCTACGGTTGCTTGAACGATCCGTCTTTGGGGATCCTGAACCCAACGCTGTCGTGCATGATCGTGTGCTCCACGTGCGGCAACAAGCGTTGCCCGAAGGCCACCAACCACCGTCACCGTTGCTCTGGCTCGAATGAACCAGGACAAAAAGGCAGCTACCACAAGTGAAGACTACACGTCAGAAGGCCAAGTCACGGGCGAAGACGCAGGAAGCGCGCTCGAAGCGGCGCGCGGAAAAGTGCATGGAATGCCACGGTAGCAAGATCTCCTACCGCGACGCTCGCGGCAACTCCGATCACATGAACGCTCACATCTGCACACGGTGCACGTAATGTGGGAAAGCACGCCGATCATCAACTACGTCTTCAACTGGACGGCTGAGGAGTCAAAAGCGTTTCAATACGAGTTGATGGCGATGTATCACATGCCACGCTCGAAAGGGATGAAGCCGGTCGAGTTCTTCAAGTCTTGCTTCGGCAAGCAGAATTACACTTGGACGGGTGAACGTCGCAACTGGGTGTGGGAAGGCCCAGCTTGGCGCGTGTACGTCAACAACGTGCAAGGGCTTGGCATTGAGATCATGACAGATCTCACAAAGAAGCAAGTTGAACTTGCTTGGTACGATCTGCGCATTTGCGTTGGGTTGACAGACGACGTTGTCCGAGATTTCAAGAACATGATGCGAGAGATCGCAGAAAAGAAAGACACATGACCGCGAGCAAGAACGACATCGAGAGTTGGTACAACGAAGCGGTGGAGAAGGGAGCGTGCTACCTCATCGTGGGTCGTGACCCGTTCGACAACGACAACTTCCCGATCTACGTGATGCCGCACGAGTCATGTCGTGACCGCGTCAACAAGCTCGTCAACGGTGGCAACTCGTACGACGAAGTCTACGACCTCAAGCTGGACCGAAAGATGCAGCTCGCCGAACGTCGTGCGATCCACATCCCGAACGACTCAAAACTGTGAAGAGTCCAATCGCCGAGGTTTGCTTTGAAGTTGTTCAAGAAGCTGTGAGCTTCCACGTCTTGTGTCTGACGATGTTGTAGACGTTTGCGACTGTCAAGTTATATTCCGCAGCCAATGACACTGCTGTGCATCCACCGGCAGCTATGAGCCGATCGCTGTTCCTCGTTGTTTGCGGGAACGGGTTGATTGCCCATCGTCGCTGTATCTCGTTGACGACATCCCAAGTGACACGTGCCGCCGGCTGCTTTCCGTAGTTCGGATTACGTTCTCCTGAACTTTGCCAACATAAAAAGGTTGACCATTCGAGGTGCGATCGATGTAGACAAAGAACACTTTCATACGAAGAGAACCTGTTCAGAATTTAGCTGATAGGATGATGATCATGACGGTACTTCTACTGGATCTCGCGAATTTTGCGCATAGATGTAGGGCTGGTTTCACCAACGAAGGGAACGCATTCACCTTCAAATTTCTACGGAATCTTCGAGCATTGGTGGCAGAGATCAAGCCGACATCACTGGTCTTTGTGAAAGAAGGATCGCCGGTTCATCGTTATGAGATCTTTCCCGACTACAAGGGAAACAGGAAGGTAAAAGTCGACGACCCCGAGGCTGAGAAGAAGTGGACCGAGCTGATGGCACTTCAAGAGCAGGTCACCGAGGCGGTCGCCTTCTGCACCAAGAACCTTGAGGTGACGGTGCTCAAGCACCCGATGATCGAGGCCGACGACCTCATCGCGAACGTCGCGCGCTCGCTGGCGAAGGACGGCAAGGACTGCGTCATCGCGTCCAACGACAAGGACTTCCAGCAGTTGCTCGGCGAGTCCCCACACATCCGCCTGTACGACACCGGAAAGAAGGAGTACGTCACGACGCCGGGGTACAACGTGCTCGTCTACAAAGCCTTGCTCGGCGACAAGTCGGACAACGTCCCTGGCGTGCCCGGGTTCGGTCCGAAGAAGGCGATCGCTGCCGCGACCAAGTTCGGCTCGCTTGAGTTCGATCTGACGCAGTTGCTCTCGCCGGACAGCTTGAGCGTCTACGAGCGTAACCTCAAGCTGCTCGCGTTCTACAGCTTGGACGCAGCCCAGGTCCAGAACGGGTGGCGCAAGGTGCAGGTCGACCGCGGCCACTTCGACCCGGCCGCTGTCATGATCGACTTCCACATGTTGAACATGGCGTCGATGGCGGAGGAGAAGACGTACGCTCGCTTCTGCGAGACGTTCGGTTCCCTCAAGGCGGCTGTGCTTTGAAGCTGACAAGGGTCAAGTGTGTCTACTGCGGCGAGGGTCCCACCAACGGCTACTACCTGGCTGAGGTGGATGATGCCTTCGTGAAGACGCTGCTGCCCTCTAAGGTCACGCAGCACAAGGTCGTGTCGGCTGACCTGCTCCACAAGAACCCCGACAAAGCAGTCTTATTCATCACGTGTGACGAGGGCGCTGTTGTCCTCATCAAGCTGATCGATCGAAAGCGCCTCCTCAACCTGAGGAAGGCGAGGAAAGCAAAGAAGAAGTCATGAACAACACGAACCGCAAGATCATCCAGGAATCCGTCCGTGAGGCCGGCGACTACCTCAAGGGCAAGCTGCCCGAGGTGCCCGAGCACACGGAGCGCAACTCGTACGCTCACCTGTGGCGCTCCATCAAGCAGAAGATGGGAGCGACGTACAGCGAGTGCGCTGACTCGCAGCTCGGGGAGATCCTCGACATCGTCGCTTGGCACCGGAAGCACAAGGCGTGAAGCTCAAGCCGCTCACGCCGCCGGATCTCGAGCGTTGTCAAGCTGAGGTGCCTAACGGCCACGGCTTCATGACGCATGGTGGGCGTCCGGGTCGTGAGCGATGCAAATCCGCGCCGACCGTCGTTGTCACGGAAGTCCAGCCGAGCGTTGACGGTCGGCGCGGCTCCATGAGCCTGTGTCACCATTGCTGGTCGGTCGCGCTGCAGCAGCTCGGAGGTTGGGAAATCTCAGCCGAG
>Ga0315284_10004616_pt1 | contig 19544 bp, 29 predicted proteins | sample YL17G09_16_MG_FD_203696 | JGI IMG/M metagenome (GOLD analysis project Ga0315284, IMG submission 203696) | Sediment microbial communities from Yellowstone Lake, YNP, Wyoming, USA - YL17G09_16 | ecosystem: Environmental > Aquatic > Freshwater > Lake > Sediment | place: USA: Wyoming | collected... | reverse complement strand
CTCCGGGCCTTAATTCCGGCATCTTAATATTCCAAGAGTTGCGCTCCGTCAAATAACATCGTCCCCGCCGTCGCCGTGTCCTTAGACACTTGAACGAACCAACGAGAAAACGCAACTGGCGTAAAAACTACCGTATATTCCGTCCAACCCGCTGCCGAAGCTAAAAACGTCGTATATCCTTCCGTCAAGCTCGTGTCGATAACCAAGATCCTCGCCGCTTCATTCCCCGAAGTCCCGCTTTTAACCCAACATCGAAAAATATACCTTTGTCCTATAATTAAATCGTCAAGAATTTCTTGTGTCGCGTTTTGAAATATCCCGCCTGTCATCGTTAATTGCAAGCAATTCCCCGCGACCCCCCCGATAACACTTGCCAACGTGCAATCAGTAGGTATCCACTCAACATTAGGATCACTTTCAAAATCACCATTCCTTATAAACGGAACAGGAGGACCATCAAACAAAAGAAGATTCTTTTTATCCATTTTTTCAGGCCGTTCTTTGCCAAAAATAAATCTTTTCTGTAATCATTTTCAGACCGTCCTTTTCCAGATATAAACTTTAATGACAGAACCAGCAGACCAAGTATAATAAAAGCCGAACCTGCCCGGCCTTCTATAGCTCAAAAGCGAAGCCGCCAAATTTCCGTTATAATTCATTTTTTCAAGCCTCTTCAATAAAAGAAAGATAAGTCGTAAACAGCGCACGCCAGGTATTCCCTCCAGGCATGAGACAAGTATCTCCCGCTGCTATCCCGGAAGTAGTCGCTGTCTGATACGAAGCCACACCCTCAAGCTCTCCCATAATAAAACCTGTTACAAGATTCACGAGAGGCGTCTCTCTTAATTCAAGTTCTCCAAGGATTGTTTTAACTACAACCGTCGCCCCCCCGCTGCTTCCGGAAAAGCCCATTGCCGATTTATTACCTATTTCGTCAAAAAGACTCGCCCAAGCATAGCCAACCGTTATTCCAGGATTTCCAAGCGCATTAGCAGCGGGAGTTCCCCCACTTCCGCAATAAACAACAATATTTAAACCCGTATCCCTTCTTCTCGGTTGGCCTATATATGCTGCCCTACCGTTAACGAAATCCACCCAAACAAAGTGACGATCCCGAACGGATATTCCATATCCCCCCACGCCATAAGTTATTTTTAGCGAAGCCGATGTTCCAATAAAAGTAAGAGAACCTCCAACCCCGACATGCGCTCCAGCGTTCCAATCCTCCCATAACTGAACCGTTCCTGTGGCTGCTACCGTATTGTCAATATAAACATAAAAAAGACAAACCGCCGCTACATCTTCACATTTATAAACCCGAATATTCGCCGCGGGAGTATCATAAATAGACCAATGCGGATTCGCCGGAAGAAGTATATCAAGATCAGCAACAAGCAAGCCCGCCGTATTCGCTCCAAAAACACCGTTTGTCCAAGCCATTTTACGGCTCCCCCTCTACAAGCTTTCCCTGCCCGATTTGAACCCAAGTTCCAAAGCCCAAAAGGACAGCCGGATTCGTATTAACGACGGTCAAATACACCGCCCCGACAGGGAACAGGTCCGGAAGGGCCGGAAGGGTGGGATCCTGAGGGAATATTCCTATTTGTTCTCCCATGTTCACGCCTCCTCAGTAGAGAATAATTCCCATTCCAATTCAATGCCCATGCCGCAAATAGCGGCCGTAGGATTATTCGCCCGAATAACAAGAGTATGGCCACCCGATATATTTACATCTTGAATTCGTTGACGTGCTCCGGAATATCCTATAGGATCCATAATCCTGTTATAAGGATATATCAAAGAACCATCCACAAAAAATTCCCAATAGATTGTTCCCCAAGCCCCATGAGTCCCGCTATAATTCCCAAAGCTTACGAGACGCATAAAGCACCTAGCCGGAACCGTCATTGTAACAAGATCGACACTTCCGGCAATGGGCACAAACCGAGACCAGTTTTCCACGTAGGTATTTTTACGGAAAAATAACTCTTTCTCTTTTTGCCGGAAAAGATTCTGAACGAAGTACCATAAATTATTCATTCTTGGTATTCAAATTCCCAACACAGCGAAACCCCCATTCGACAATCAGCAGCCGTTGGATTATTCGCTCTAACCCTAAAACGGTGACCTCCATGAATTTCAACGGGCTGGACAAATTGTCTCCCCGTCCCAAAAGATACCCGATCATAAACCAGCTCATAAGGATAAAGGGCTTTATCGTCATGATAAAAATTCCAATAAACAAAGCCCCACGCTGCCGGAGTTCCGCAAAAATTTCCATAATCCAAAAGCCGCATCGTCGTTTTAGCGGGAACAATAATTTCGACAAGATCAGCAACGCCCGCATCCGGAACAAGAGCATAATATTCTCGCGTAAACCTCTCAGTTCTATTTATAGTCATTGTAAAACCCCTTCACCTTCGCCAAGTAATCCGTCGCCCTGTATCCATGATTCAAGTATCCGTCAATACCAACGTTATACATCTGGACCGCCGTATCAAAATTATATTTCCCTAAGAGGAAAGACAAGAACCGCGTCCCAATATTAATATTCATCTGCGGCTCCATGATCCGAGAAATTTCATACTCCGTCGGATTCTGCCACTCTTTCACATATCCATAATCTTCGCAAAGGGCCAAAGAAATTTGCATCAACCCGTAACACTTTTTTGAACTTATAACATTAGGATTAAAATTCGATTCTTGCCGAATGACCGCTTTTACAAGGGCCGATGAAACCCCCCAAGTCCGCGAACTCATATAAATATAATCAGCATAAGGTACGTCCGGAGCCCCGGACGCCGGCGTCGCACGTCCAAGAGGAGGCGAAGCCCGAAGGTCTTTTATAAGCAAAAAGAGCCCCAAGAAAGTCGCCCCGACAAGAAAATACAACATCTTCAGCCCTTAATAAATTTTATCCCATTCTGCGCCATCAAGCTTTTTAAAGCCGCTTCGATATTCAAAAGCCTTTTCTCCAGTTTCACGATATAAATAACGCCCGGAATAATCAAAAGATTCAAAAGCCCTAAACCGTTTACAAATTCATTCACGATTTTCTCCCGAAAAAAGCCCAAGCTAAAAGTAACGCCGATACGCCGAAAAGAATCCACTTTATAGGTGTGAAAATTTTCCAGACCGCCTCCCCCAACGTCTCAGCAGCAGTACTCGCCATCTCCCCGACACTTGGCGGCAACTCCGGATTCTCGGAGCGGATAATGCTCGCCGCCGATCCGGAAATAACCCCTAAAGAATCTCCCTTCGTAAAAGAAAGCCCTTGAAAAATATTAAGTTTTATCCAGTTCCAAATATCAGAGAACATTTTTTATCTCTTGAAAACCATAACAGCCCCGATCAAAGCCGCTCCGATAAGAATAGCCGGAACCAGGTTCTGAGAGCTCCATAAAGAGACGCCTTGCCCCGTAACCGAAACTCCCGCCCCGGTCTTAACCGTTCCTGTCGGAGTCTGGATCCCCTGGACCTTGTTTGCTATGACCGAAATCGCCGTGTTCATCGCGTTCGTAGCAATCGCCGCCCAGTCAATTTTATTAGTAGCCGGTGTCGCTGTAATCGCCATTTTATTATCTCCCTCTTTTTGCAATGAAAAGAACGAAAAACAGAGCCGCTATCGTTCCAACAGCTATCAAAGCAAACTTTCTTTTATTTTCTCTTTCGATCCTCGCCTTAATATCCAAGGCCGTCGCGCTAACATCCGACGCCACAAAAGCCCAATTCCAAAACTGCGGTAACATCTATTTCACTTTTGCCTTGAACCTAAAATTCTTAGGGATCATAGATCCCCCTCCCGCTCCCGTACTCTTTCCCCCTTTCCCTTTCAAAAGAACAATCCCGCCAAAAATAGCAGCTCCGATCCAGACCCAAGACGGAATTGAACTAAGAGAAAACCCCCCTCCTCCATTCCCCGTTCCCCCTCCATATCCTCCGCCGAAAGAAAACGGTAAGCTTGATTCCGAAGCCGGAAGTGTCGGACTAAGCAGCTGCGAAGTCCATCCAGCCGGAAGCCCTGCCGCCCAAGCCGGAGTCGGATATAAAGCGGAAGGATAAATACCCTGACTTGCTAAAATTGTCCTGGATTGCTCCATTGTAAGCGGTCCGACAATTCCGCTTCTACTCCCCGGAGCATTAAAAGTGCTGCCTACTTTAAAAGCCCCTGTAATCGGAGAGCCCGTCCCCGTTCTCGACATCCCCGTCATGGGCTCCGGAGTTAAACCCGGCCTAGCCCCGGCCCTTCTGCGCACCCATTGTCCCGCCCCGTTAAACCTTCTCGGTTCTTTCATTTTATCCTCACTAAATTTCCCTATATGCCGTTGGAATACTCCGAAAATGTCCCGGAGATATTTCATAAGACGTAGCAATCAAGTGTTTAGTCGGGATCTTCGGAGCGACTTCTTTCTTTTTAAAAAGGTTAGCGATAGCGTTTATTCCCGCCATCACTAAGCCCGAAATCGCTGTCCCTAAAATTGCCCCAAGCCCGCCGGACGTCGAAAGCCCGGACGCGGCTTGAGATACTTGTCCTTTAATATTTTCCTCAGCCGCTTTTATTTTTTTATTCACAAAATAATATATCGTAAATAGACCTATCCCGATCAAAAGGATTATTCCGAATGTTCTCATCTTCCCGCCTTTCTCGTTAGAGGGGAGAGGGGCTCCCATTCGTAAGCCCCTCTCTATAATCAAAAAAGGAGGAACAGCTATTACCTCGGAGCCCTCATTCCGAATACGCAAAGGTCAGCCTCTTGTGTCGCCGTCGCGTTAACAAATTCCAACCTACTGACAGCCTTTCCGCCTGTCGGATAAGCTTCATTGACCGACCCGTTCCGGACAAACCAATGAGGATACATTCCGACTTCCGAAGTGGGAATCTCCGTCGCCACAAGAATCCCTGCGTCATTATACGGAAGCAGCTCTTTTCTTTCCTGCTGGAATGTCGAAAAGTTAACCAGGCTGAGCCAAGTTCTTGCGCTATCCCTCAAGGTAACGTCCGTCAGAACATCGCTCCCCCCACCCGTCAAACAACAAAAAGGTATCGGCATAGCCCCTCGGTTGTAAATAAAGAATCCGAAAAGCCCAAGATCAAGAGAACTTTCCAGATCCCAGTAGGGAGTAACGTCCACATGAACCAGCGGATACGTCGAAATATAGGGAAGGGCCATCGGCTTGCCATCAAGGCCCTTTATAGCGGCCATCGTCCGGACAAGCTCTATGCACATCGTAACCCCCGGAGCCGTCCAGTCAACCGCGCCAGCAGCCGAAAGGTCCGCGATCGTCCCCGTTGTAATTTGGAGCTCCACGTTTGAATACCGCCCGGTATCAAGAATCGTATCCTCTTTCCGGCTCAAAAAATTGAACGTAAACGGAATTTCCAGCTGTGCCTCAACCGCCGCGTTACCTGCCGCGAGAAGGTGAGTATGCGCCGGAGTGGAATGATTCAAATAACAGTTCAGCCGATAAAGAGCCATCCCCGGAACAGCGTTTACCAGAGTTTCGCCCCGGCTTGTCCGAACCGTCACGGCTTTAATCCAACGATACATCGCGTCAGTATAAGGCGCAACTATCGCAGCTAGAGCCGCGTGAAAGTGAAGCCGGATCTTATACCAGCCGCACCCATCAAGCGGAAGAATGTTCGTAAACGTTCTAATCGTCGCGGGAGCCATAAGCTCCCCCGCTAAAATCCTAACCCTTTCAACTGGATAATACATAGCCTTTTTCCTTTCCTTTCCTAAAAAATTAACTTACTCAAGACCCGAAAACCAGATTCCGAAGGAACGGAATCCGATATGCCACCGCCACAATGACCAGGACAATGACAGCCGTGATAAGAAAACCTTTAATTTTGCCCATTTTTTAGTCTCCTCACAAAGATTTCGTTTCAGATTTTTTGGTAACTATCGCATACCCGATCGTGCTGCCAAAGGCGACCTGAAGGAACGCCCAGAGCGTTGAAAAAGAAAAGGCCCCGCCCGTTTTGAGAGTCTCGAAAACCGTTACCCCGGCCGAAACGATAACTGCCAAGGCAACAGCCGCCTTTCCCTTGATCTCAATACGGATTTTTAAAAGAGCTTTCTTGATAAGCTCCGTAATAACCGCCGTGGTAGCAACCAAAATCGCTATGTCCATATAATGAACATAGAACGCTCCCGCGGCCTGCGTCAAGAAAAAGAGTTTTACTAGATTGAAACGTTGATATAGTGGAAAGGCTTTAAATTAATCAAATTCTGCAAGATAGGCTCAGAAACAATCCGTCTTAAATAGGACAGGTCCCGCTCCTCTGTTATCTGGAATAGGTGAAATTCATCCGTCAGAGCTCTAACTATCACCGGAAGATCGTAAAACCGCCTGGCGACCGCTATAATATCAATATTTTTATGCCTACCGAATTTATAGAGATGCGCTATCCTGAAATCGTCCTTCCCATAAAGATCAATTTCGTCGAATAAAACCAAAGTGGATTTTTTAGGGCCGGACTCGTCCCAAACTTTATGACAAAAAGACTTTAATCCAATATTTTGAATATAGACGGTCCGAGAGAAAAATTCAGAATATTCTCCCAGGTAATCAAGAATGAATATCTGATCCGCTTGCCCCAGGGCCTGGCGATCCCCCAATAACTGTTTTGCCAGCGTCGTCTTGCCCCGGCCCCGTTTTCCAACTATCGTCTCTAACATCAGGCTTTTTTTCCTTTTTAGGCTTAGCGGCCTTTACCGCCTTAATCCTGCCATAAATAGAACACCACAACCAAAAGCCGAGAAGGACTTCATCCTTCGCAAATTTGCCCATTCCGTATTTTTCAAGAATCCTCGAGAACGGGCCTGCGAGTCTTTCTTTCTCAGCCGGAGAAAGGGGGAGGACAACCGAATTAACGCTTGACCAAAGCTCAAAGGGAATAGCTATAAATTCGCCAGCGAAATCATCGGTTATTTCAGTCGTCCCAGGGCCACGTAATTCCTCTTCTGAACCGATCAAGTCCTCTTGTAACTCTTCGGGCGAGTCCGGCATAGCCGGCAAGCCCTTTTTCTTCGTCGTCCGGGCCGTCTTTTTTTGCAACATCGATAATTTCCTTTTTCTTTTTTCTATTTTTTTTCTTCTGAACCTTTCCTTTAGGTCCAGAAACACTAGGCGCATCTTTAGCCATAGGCTTAACAAGATGAACTTCAGGAACAGCCGGAGTAGCCGGAGCGACTTTGCCTTTTTCAACTTTTTGAAGCTGATCCGCTATCGCTTGGACTTTTTTCGGTATTTTTTCCAAGATATGCCTCCAAGAATGAAATAACGACAGCCTTAGTCGTCCTGCCCTGCCCGGCGAGCCTCTTTTTAAACGCTCTATGAAGCTTCGCCGGGATCCACAACATCAAAGCTTTAGGTTTTTCTTCGTTCATTTTTTGCCCTCATGTACCAATTTTACTACAGATTTTCAACGTGTCAACCTTTCTTTACTTATGTCAACTGAAAAAAACTCATTCTCTTGAGGAAAAAGATGTTGTAATAGAATCAAGTCCAGCCAGGGGGGAGCCCCCCTGGAACCCCCAAAAGAAGCCCCTTTTAATTGGATGCCGGGGAGGGGACGGCCGCAAAGAGGACCGGAGCCCCTCCCGACACCCTGAAAAAGAGGAGGAAGAAGAACCCTCCCCGTATATCCCCGCAATCCGGAGGGGAGAACCGGAATTACGGCAAATTTCGGGCCTCAGATGCCCCAGGATCAATTTTCTCCATTCAAGCATGGTCCATGCCTCCCTGTCAAGAGCTGTCCTCCCAATGAGGCCTGCAGCCCCTTCCCTGGCCTAAAAGCCAGTCCAGGTCAATCCATTCGCAGCGTCCACACTTTGGACAGCTATAAGGGGCCCGAAGTTTGACCTTGCTATAGCAGCCGAATGACTGAACCAACCTGGAACCTTTAAAAACATCATTGAAAGCCGTTTTATCTTCCGGCCTGATCCGGGGGGACTGTAAAAAGTCCGAGAGAAGATACCGGACCGCCGTTTTCGGGCTTTGAATCTGCTTTATATCTACAACAAAGCTCCCGTTTGTAATCTCGGCCCAAACTTCCGAGATCCATTCCTTGGGGATAAACCCGCCTTTATATAAAACGTGAAGATGTAAGTGCCAGCCTTTTCCCCGATTAGTCGCCTGGACCACATAAAAGCCGCCCAAGATTTTTTTCTCGAACCGTCGCCTAAACTTTCCAAAGCATTCCCTTATATCTTTAACGCTATATTTTCCAAACAAATGATCGGGAATATTCACTATGGTCAAAGTCAAAAAATAGGCCTTTTCCCAACCGCTTACTAAGCCGACAAGAATTTTAAAATGATACCCGAACCATTTTTTCCGGCACTCCGGACAAGTCCGGTCCCCGCAAGAAAGCTTCACCTTTAAAACCTGTCCGCAATGCGAACAGTAGAGCGTTTTGAAGGGATGGTCTTTGATCATCTTCACGTTCTCCCTTGCCAAAAATCAGATCCCTCAAAATTCTCTCTCTCCGTCTTCGGGGATCCCTTAAAACACCATGATTTTTACCCGCACAAACACATTTACATCTATCGCCTTTAGCAAAATAACAACGAAAACCGCAATCTATCCTACGATGAAAACTAAACAAGGCGATTTGTTTCTTCATCGGCCTGGATTCAAGTAACGTGAAAAAGGGGCTCCCAATCAATCACTCTTGACCGGGAGCCCTAATCACTTTTCCGGGCTAAAAAGGAACGTCCTCGTCGTACTTTTTCCTTGATACCGAAATCTGGAAAAGCTTTACCTTGTTTCCGGATTTCGTCTCAACCGCACCCTTGAAGATAAAGCGCAGGCGCCGTCCGATCAACTCCCGAAAGTCGATTTCAGCCATTGATACGCTTTGGGGGACGGCCTCAATCCCTCTTGTCGTCCGGATCCGGAGCACGTCCCCGAAGGGGAGCTTTTTGATCGACAAGAGCTCGCCGAACATCGCCTCGCCCACCGTCTCCGGCTTCCAGATCGGGGGGAGATCCCCCGGCCTGAGAATAACCTCCTCGCCCTCCTCAAGAGCCTGATCCGCCAGGTTCCTGGATTCTTCTTCCTGTCTCATTTTTCGAGACCTCCTTAATTAAATTTTAACCTGAGAATTCAGGTCAATCTCATTATTCCACAGGCCAAATTCTTTGGACAAAAACCAACCAATCAGGATGCAAATTATAAGTTTTATTCGCTAATTCAAGAGCTACTTCCCTAGACATCCAATCGTCTAAAAAAACAATAGGGCTTCCCCGCTCTTTTGAATAGCAAACGATATAATAAACAGGATTTTCTTTATCCATTTTTATAAACGTCTTTCTTATCTTTCCGGCTTCTATCAAGGACAAGAAAATCAAGCTCAGAATCAAACATATCGGCTCGCCTTCTCCAGAAATCCGAAGAATCCCGGAGAAGGGAAATCTTCTTTCTCTGTTTCCCCCACTCAAAAAGCCTGCCCCAAATAAAGCCCATTGCAACCGCCCATGCCAAACCAAAAAGTATTCCTAACATCATTCCCCCTTTCTTTCCCGGACCCGGATATGTACAAACCCCGCAGCTCTCAAAAGAGCCTTGAAAATTTCCCGGCATTCAAACTTACCCAAGTCCAATCTTTCTATCGCTATCCGAAGCCAACAGAAAGCCGTCTCAGCGTTCAAAACTTTTCGATCAAAAAAGAATTTCTTAAACACTTTTTCAGCTCAACGGAATTTTGTCTAAGCAGAGGCCCGTCAATCCGGTCGTCTTTAAAGCCGTACTGGTACAACAGGGATCAGCTTTTGACCTTGCCTTTTCGTCCGCGAAAACACAACCTTCGCAGCCTAACCTTTTTTGAACCTCTCTTAGCCCGGTCCCGACGTCATTTACCCACATCTTCTAATTCCTCCAATCTGATTAGAGTGCTCTTGACAAGTTTCAATTTCCTGTAAAGCTCATCCCTCAAGAGCTCGTCAAGGATCCCCGCGGCCTGAACCTTTCGGCAATCCGTAAGGAAATCAACCGCCTCCATTACCAAGGTTCTCGCCAGCCATTGATTGTTTTCATTCATGCCCCGGCCCTCCTCCGCGTCGCATAACGTTTAGAATGTAAACCATAGTTTACTTCCACAACGAGCTCATTTTCAGTCCCAAGCTGCTAGCAATCTTCTCCAGCGCATTAATTCCGGGGCTTTCGACCTTAGCGTTTTCAAGCCTCACAATATAAACGCGACTATATCCCGACAGCTTAGCTAGGTAAGCTTGCGTCCAGCCTAGCGCGAGCCTTCTTTCCTTTATCTTTTGCCCTATTCGGTTCATCTCGGCTGCGTGATACCGCTCCTCCTCGAGCCAGCCTTTCTTAAACCCGTCGATGGGATAACAAAAGCGGCGTGCGTCGGATCACCCGGCCCCCTTCGAGACGGCGAGTCGATCGCCATTCGAACCTGAGACCGTTCAACCTTGAACATCTCCGGACCCGTGAAAACCGAGAAAATACCAAGAACCGAAAAGAGCCCTAACAAGAAAGACTTCATTTTATTTTCCTCCTCATGGATACTATCATTATCAAACTTTATTAACCTTGTCAAGCATTATTTTTCCCGGTAGGTCAGCCTCACCCGGTCCGACTTCTTTCGTCCTAAGGCATCTCAGGCCCGGTCTTTTTCGCCCTTTCCCGGAAAAGGCCTGATTTCGCCCCCAAGAGCCCCTCTCGAGCCCCGCGGCCAATCCCCCTCGCCCGGCCCCGATCATCGATCCTAGGGCATCCTAGCGGCTCATTTTAGGCTTAGAGGGCCTTTCAGAACCGTTTTCAAAACGATCACCAGGATCACGCCGGCGAACACCTCGATCAGGATAGCCTTCCAGAATTCATCGTCGAACTTCATCTTGACCGCCTTCTCTTTCTGAACCTTCCCGTCTTAGTCCTCGGCGGCAACGCCCTTTTGTGATGTCGTTTTCTTTTTCTCATATGTCCTCCGCTAAAATCTATCTTCCATTCTCCATTCCCGTTTATCGTAAAAATTTCACTTATCCTTTGGCGATCCCGGGCATAAAACTTATTTTCCTCTCTTGTATTTTTAGCACCCTTTATGCGATGGGTCATTCTAACCTACCTTCGCTAAAAAGGATTCAAAAGGCTTCTCATGTCGTAAATAAACTCCCGAAAAGTAAATCCTCCCGGATAAACAATCAAACGAAGTAAAACAAAAAAGGGAATCGCGGGAATGAAAAGAATAACAAAAGGAATCCACGCGAGTTTTATCCACTTCCAATTTCTAATCATCTCAAAGTCCCTCCACTTGCTACAAATTCCCAGTCGTGAACGCAAGCCCTCCCGGCCTCGAGCAGATTGTCCGGGCAAGCGTTATGCGGTTCATCAATTCCCGTCGTGATCCCCAAATCTTTCAGGACCTGAACCACCAGCTCCGAACACGTAAACCGCTTTGCCTCCTCCCGCTTCAGCCAATTCCTGAAAGGTTGACCGATCAGCCATATCAGCGGCTGAAGGATCAAAGAAATTCTCATAATCCAGATCACATAAAGGGCGTAGTCATAACCCCGCCCGATATACTTCGCAGACTGTCTTTGAACCAGGTTTACATTAACCTTTTTATTTCTTAGCACGGCCCACTTCTTAGCCTTGAACAGCCTGGCCGTCGGCCTTAACTTCACGCCGCCTATGTCCGATGAAATATTATCGACCTCATTATAAACCATCTCAGCGTGGGACGCCGGATCGTGGATCCCAAACACGGCGTAGATCAAATAAGAAATCAGACGATTCCCCCAAACCACGATCACATCTCCGGGCCTTAATTCCGGCATCTTAATATTCCAAGAGTTGCGCTCCGTCAAATAACATCGTCCCCGCCGTCGCCGTGTCCTTAGACACTTGAACGAACCAACGAGAAAACGCAACTGGCGTAAAAACTACCGTATATTCCGTCCAACCCGCTGCCGAAGCTAAAAACGTCGTATATCCTTCCGTCAAGCTCGTGTCGATAACCAAGATCCTCGCCGCTTCATTCCCCGAAGTCCCGCTTTTAACCCAACATCGAAAAATATACCTTTGTCCTATAATTAAATCGTCAAGAATTTCTTGTGTCGCGTTTTGAAATATCCCGCCTGTCATCGTTAATTGCAAGCAATTCCCCGCGACCCCCCCGATAACACTTGCCAACGTGCAATCAGTAGGTATCCACTCAACATTAGGATCACTTTCAAAATCACCATTCCTTATAAACGGAACAGGAGGACCATCAAACAAAAGAAGATTCTTTTTATCCATTTTTTCAGGCCGTTCTTTGCCAAAAATAAATCTTTTCTGTAATCATTTTCAGACCGTCCTTTTCCAGATATAAACTTTAATGACAGAACCAGCAGACCAAGTATAATAAAAGCCGAACCTGCCCGGCCTTCTATAGCTCAAAAGCGAAGCCGCCAAATTTCCGTTATAATTCATTTTTTCAAGCCTCTTCAATAAAAGAAAGATAAGTCGTAAACAGCGCACGCCAGGTATTCCCTCCAGGCATGAGACAAGTATCTCCCGCTGCTATCCCGGAAGTAGTCGCTGTCTGATACGAAGCCACACCCTCAAGCTCTCCCATAATAAAACCTGTTACAAGATTCACGAGAGGCGTCTCTCTTAATTCAAGTTCTCCAAGGATTGTTTTAACTACAACCGTCGCCCCCCCGCTGCTTCCGGAAAAGCCCATTGCCGATTTATTACCTATTTCGTCAAAAAGACTCGCCCAAGCATAGCCAACCGTTATTCCAGGATTTCCAAGCGCATTAGCAGCGGGAGTTCCCCCACTTCCGCAATAAACAACAATATTTAAACCCGTATCCCTTCTTCTCGGTTGGCCTATATATGCTGCCCTACCGTTAACGAAATCCACCCAAACAAAGTGACGATCCCGAACGGATATTCCATATCCCCCCACGCCATAAGTTATTTTTAGCGAAGCCGATGTTCCAATAAAAGTAAGAGAACCTCCAACCCCGACATGCGCTCCAGCGTTCCAATCCTCCCATAACTGAACCGTTCCTGTGGCTGCTACCGTATTGTCAATATAAACATAAAAAAGACAAACCGCCGCTACATCTTCACATTTATAAACCCGAATATTCGCCGCGGGAGTATCATAAATAGACCAATGCGGATTCGCCGGAAGAAGTATATCAAGATCAGCAACAAGCAAGCCCGCCGTATTCGCTCCAAAAACACCGTTTGTCCAAGCCATTTTACGGCTCCCCCTCTACAAGCTTTCCCTGCCCGATTTGAACCCAAGTTCCAAAGCCCAAAAGGACAGCCGGATTCGTATTAACGACGGTCAAATACACCGCCCCGACAGGGAACAGGTCCGGAAGGGCCGGAAGGGTGGGATCCTGAGGGAATATTCCTATTTGTTCTCCCATGTTCACGCCTCCTCAGTAGAGAATAATTCCCATTCCAATTCAATGCCCATGCCGCAAATAGCGGCCGTAGGATTATTCGCCCGAATAACAAGAGTATGGCCACCCGATATATTTACATCTTGAATTCGTTGACGTGCTCCGGAATATCCTATAGGATCCATAATCCTGTTATAAGGATATATCAAAGAACCATCCACAAAAAATTCCCAATAGATTGTTCCCCAAGCCCCATGAGTCCCGCTATAATTCCCAAAGCTTACGAGACGCATAAAGCACCTAGCCGGAACCGTCATTGTAACAAGATCGACACTTCCGGCAATGGGCACAAACCGAGACCAGTTTTCCACGTAGGTATTTTTACGGAAAAATAACTCTTTCTCTTTTTGCCGGAAAAGATTCTGAACGAAGTACCATAAATTATTCATTCTTGGTATTCAAATTCCCAACACAGCGAAACCCCCATTCGACAATCAGCAGCCGTTGGATTATTCGCTCTAACCCTAAAACGGTGACCTCCATGAATTTCAACGGGCTGGACAAATTGTCTCCCCGTCCCAAAAGATACCCGATCATAAACCAGCTCATAAGGATAAAGGGCTTTATCGTCATGATAAAAATTCCAATAAACAAAGCCCCACGCTGCCGGAGTTCCGCAAAAATTTCCATAATCCAAAAGCCGCATCGTCGTTTTAGCGGGAACAATAATTTCGACAAGATCAGCAACGCCCGCATCCGGAACAAGAGCATAATATTCTCGCGTAAACCTCTCAGTTCTATTTATAGTCATTGTAAAACCCCTTCACCTTCGCCAAGTAATCCGTCGCCCTGTATCCATGATTCAAGTATCCGTCAATACCAACGTTATACATCTGGACCGCCGTATCAAAATTATATTTCCCTAAGAGGAAAGACAAGAACCGCGTCCCAATATTAATATTCATCTGCGGCTCCATGATCCGAGAAATTTCATACTCCGTCGGATTCTGCCACTCTTTCACATATCCATAATCTTCGCAAAGGGCCAAAGAAATTTGCATCAACCCGTAACACTTTTTTGAACTTATAACATTAGGATTAAAATTCGATTCTTGCCGAATGACCGCTTTTACAAGGGCCGATGAAACCCCCCAAGTCCGCGAACTCATATAAATATAATCAGCATAAGGTACGTCCGGAGCCCCGGACGCCGGCGTCGCACGTCCAAGAGGAGGCGAAGCCCGAAGGTCTTTTATAAGCAAAAAGAGCCCCAAGAAAGTCGCCCCGACAAGAAAATACAACATCTTCAGCCCTTAATAAATTTTATCCCATTCTGCGCCATCAAGCTTTTTAAAGCCGCTTCGATATTCAAAAGCCTTTTCTCCAGTTTCACGATATAAATAACGCCCGGAATAATCAAAAGATTCAAAAGCCCTAAACCGTTTACAAATTCATTCACGATTTTCTCCCGAAAAAAGCCCAAGCTAAAAGTAACGCCGATACGCCGAAAAGAATCCACTTTATAGGTGTGAAAATTTTCCAGACCGCCTCCCCCAACGTCTCAGCAGCAGTACTCGCCATCTCCCCGACACTTGGCGGCAACTCCGGATTCTCGGAGCGGATAATGCTCGCCGCCGATCCGGAAATAACCCCTAAAGAATCTCCCTTCGTAAAAGAAAGCCCTTGAAAAATATTAAGTTTTATCCAGTTCCAAATATCAGAGAACATTTTTTATCTCTTGAAAACCATAACAGCCCCGATCAAAGCCGCTCCGATAAGAATAGCCGGAACCAGGTTCTGAGAGCTCCATAAAGAGACGCCTTGCCCCGTAACCGAAACTCCCGCCCCGGTCTTAACCGTTCCTGTCGGAGTCTGGATCCCCTGGACCTTGTTTGCTATGACCGAAATCGCCGTGTTCATCGCGTTCGTAGCAATCGCCGCCCAGTCAATTTTATTAGTAGCCGGTGTCGCTGTAATCGCCATTTTATTATCTCCCTCTTTTTGCAATGAAAAGAACGAAAAACAGAGCCGCTATCGTTCCAACAGCTATCAAAGCAAACTTTCTTTTATTTTCTCTTTCGATCCTCGCCTTAATATCCAAGGCCGTCGCGCTAACATCCGACGCCACAAAAGCCCAATTCCAAAACTGCGGTAACATCTATTTCACTTTTGCCTTGAACCTAAAATTCTTAGGGATCATAGATCCCCCTCCCGCTCCCGTACTCTTTCCCCCTTTCCCTTTCAAAAGAACAATCCCGCCAAAAATAGCAGCTCCGATCCAGACCCAAGACGGAATTGAACTAAGAGAAAACCCCCCTCCTCCATTCCCCGTTCCCCCTCCATATCCTCCGCCGAAAGAAAACGGTAAGCTTGATTCCGAAGCCGGAAGTGTCGGACTAAGCAGCTGCGAAGTCCATCCAGCCGGAAGCCCTGCCGCCCAAGCCGGAGTCGGATATAAAGCGGAAGGATAAATACCCTGACTTGCTAAAATTGTCCTGGATTGCTCCATTGTAAGCGGTCCGACAATTCCGCTTCTACTCCCCGGAGCATTAAAAGTGCTGCCTACTTTAAAAGCCCCTGTAATCGGAGAGCCCGTCCCCGTTCTCGACATCCCCGTCATGGGCTCCGGAGTTAAACCCGGCCTAGCCCCGGCCCTTCTGCGCACCCATTGTCCCGCCCCGTTAAACCTTCTCGGTTCTTTCATTTTATCCTCACTAAATTTCCCTATATGCCGTTGGAATACTCCGAAAATGTCCCGGAGATATTTCATAAGACGTAGCAATCAAGTGTTTAGTCGGGATCTTCGGAGCGACTTCTTTCTTTTTAAAAAGGTTAGCGATAGCGTTTATTCCCGCCATCACTAAGCCCGAAATCGCTGTCCCTAAAATTGCCCCAAGCCCGCCGGACGTCGAAAGCCCGGACGCGGCTTGAGATACTTGTCCTTTAATATTTTCCTCAGCCGCTTTTATTTTTTTATTCACAAAATAATATATCGTAAATAGACCTATCCCGATCAAAAGGATTATTCCGAATGTTCTCATCTTCCCGCCTTTCTCGTTAGAGGGGAGAGGGGCTCCCATTCGTAAGCCCCTCTCTATAATCAAAAAAGGAGGAACAGCTATTACCTCGGAGCCCTCATTCCGAATACGCAAAGGTCAGCCTCTTGTGTCGCCGTCGCGTTAACAAATTCCAACCTACTGACAGCCTTTCCGCCTGTCGGATAAGCTTCATTGACCGACCCGTTCCGGACAAACCAATGAGGATACATTCCGACTTCCGAAGTGGGAATCTCCGTCGCCACAAGAATCCCTGCGTCATTATACGGAAGCAGCTCTTTTCTTTCCTGCTGGAATGTCGAAAAGTTAACCAGGCTGAGCCAAGTTCTTGCGCTATCCCTCAAGGTAACGTCCGTCAGAACATCGCTCCCCCCACCCGTCAAACAACAAAAAGGTATCGGCATAGCCCCTCGGTTGTAAATAAAGAATCCGAAAAGCCCAAGATCAAGAGAACTTTCCAGATCCCAGTAGGGAGTAACGTCCACATGAACCAGCGGATACGTCGAAATATAGGGAAGGGCCATCGGCTTGCCATCAAGGCCCTTTATAGCGGCCATCGTCCGGACAAGCTCTATGCACATCGTAACCCCCGGAGCCGTCCAGTCAACCGCGCCAGCAGCCGAAAGGTCCGCGATCGTCCCCGTTGTAATTTGGAGCTCCACGTTTGAATACCGCCCGGTATCAAGAATCGTATCCTCTTTCCGGCTCAAAAAATTGAACGTAAACGGAATTTCCAGCTGTGCCTCAACCGCCGCGTTACCTGCCGCGAGAAGGTGAGTATGCGCCGGAGTGGAATGATTCAAATAACAGTTCAGCCGATAAAGAGCCATCCCCGGAACAGCGTTTACCAGAGTTTCGCCCCGGCTTGTCCGAACCGTCACGGCTTTAATCCAACGATACATCGCGTCAGTATAAGGCGCAACTATCGCAGCTAGAGCCGCGTGAAAGTGAAGCCGGATCTTATACCAGCCGCACCCATCAAGCGGAAGAATGTTCGTAAACGTTCTAATCGTCGCGGGAGCCATAAGCTCCCCCGCTAAAATCCTAACCCTTTCAACTGGATAATACATAGCCTTTTTCCTTTCCTTTCCTAAAAAATTAACTTACTCAAGACCCGAAAACCAGATTCCGAAGGAACGGAATCCGATATGCCACCGCCACAATGACCAGGACAATGACAGCCGTGATAAGAAAACCTTTAATTTTGCCCATTTTTTAGTCTCCTCACAAAGATTTCGTTTCAGATTTTTTGGTAACTATCGCATACCCGATCGTGCTGCCAAAGGCGACCTGAAGGAACGCCCAGAGCGTTGAAAAAGAAAAGGCCCCGCCCGTTTTGAGAGTCTCGAAAACCGTTACCCCGGCCGAAACGATAACTGCCAAGGCAACAGCCGCCTTTCCCTTGATCTCAATACGGATTTTTAAAAGAGCTTTCTTGATAAGCTCCGTAATAACCGCCGTGGTAGCAACCAAAATCGCTATGTCCATATAATGAACATAGAACGCTCCCGCGGCCTGCGTCAAGAAAAAGAGTTTTACTAGATTGAAACGTTGATATAGTGGAAAGGCTTTAAATTAATCAAATTCTGCAAGATAGGCTCAGAAACAATCCGTCTTAAATAGGACAGGTCCCGCTCCTCTGTTATCTGGAATAGGTGAAATTCATCCGTCAGAGCTCTAACTATCACCGGAAGATCGTAAAACCGCCTGGCGACCGCTATAATATCAATATTTTTATGCCTACCGAATTTATAGAGATGCGCTATCCTGAAATCGTCCTTCCCATAAAGATCAATTTCGTCGAATAAAACCAAAGTGGATTTTTTAGGGCCGGACTCGTCCCAAACTTTATGACAAAAAGACTTTAATCCAATATTTTGAATATAGACGGTCCGAGAGAAAAATTCAGAATATTCTCCCAGGTAATCAAGAATGAATATCTGATCCGCTTGCCCCAGGGCCTGGCGATCCCCCAATAACTGTTTTGCCAGCGTCGTCTTGCCCCGGCCCCGTTTTCCAACTATCGTCTCTAACATCAGGCTTTTTTTCCTTTTTAGGCTTAGCGGCCTTTACCGCCTTAATCCTGCCATAAATAGAACACCACAACCAAAAGCCGAGAAGGACTTCATCCTTCGCAAATTTGCCCATTCCGTATTTTTCAAGAATCCTCGAGAACGGGCCTGCGAGTCTTTCTTTCTCAGCCGGAGAAAGGGGGAGGACAACCGAATTAACGCTTGACCAAAGCTCAAAGGGAATAGCTATAAATTCGCCAGCGAAATCATCGGTTATTTCAGTCGTCCCAGGGCCACGTAATTCCTCTTCTGAACCGATCAAGTCCTCTTGTAACTCTTCGGGCGAGTCCGGCATAGCCGGCAAGCCCTTTTTCTTCGTCGTCCGGGCCGTCTTTTTTTGCAACATCGATAATTTCCTTTTTCTTTTTTCTATTTTTTTTCTTCTGAACCTTTCCTTTAGGTCCAGAAACACTAGGCGCATCTTTAGCCATAGGCTTAACAAGATGAACTTCAGGAACAGCCGGAGTAGCCGGAGCGACTTTGCCTTTTTCAACTTTTTGAAGCTGATCCGCTATCGCTTGGACTTTTTTCGGTATTTTTTCCAAGATATGCCTCCAAGAATGAAATAACGACAGCCTTAGTCGTCCTGCCCTGCCCGGCGAGCCTCTTTTTAAACGCTCTATGAAGCTTCGCCGGGATCCACAACATCAAAGCTTTAGGTTTTTCTTCGTTCATTTTTTGCCCTCATGTACCAATTTTACTACAGATTTTCAACGTGTCAACCTTTCTTTACTTATGTCAACTGAAAAAAACTCATTCTCTTGAGGAAAAAGATGTTGTAATAGAATCAAGTCCAGCCAGGGGGGAGCCCCCCTGGAACCCCCAAAAGAAGCCCCTTTTAATTGGATGCCGGGGAGGGGACGGCCGCAAAGAGGACCGGAGCCCCTCCCGACACCCTGAAAAAGAGGAGGAAGAAGAACCCTCCCCGTATATCCCCGCAATCCGGAGGGGAGAACCGGAATTACGGCAAATTTCGGGCCTCAGATGCCCCAGGATCAATTTTCTCCATTCAAGCATGGTCCATGCCTCCCTGTCAAGAGCTGTCC
>Ga0315284_10004615_pt1 | contig 19548 bp, 18 predicted proteins | sample YL17G09_16_MG_FD_203696 | JGI IMG/M metagenome (GOLD analysis project Ga0315284, IMG submission 203696) | Sediment microbial communities from Yellowstone Lake, YNP, Wyoming, USA - YL17G09_16 | ecosystem: Environmental > Aquatic > Freshwater > Lake > Sediment | place: USA: Wyoming | collected... | reverse complement strand
GCCGCCTACTTTGTGGATCGCTTCGGCCTGGAGGTTCTCTGTTTCCGTTTCCAGGGCGTGCGCTCGCCCTCCCAACTCGATGCCGACGTCGAGCACACCGCCCGAGATCCCTCCGAGAGACCGCACTTGCTATGGACGCGGTTGGATGCCCGGGATGCCGCCGTGTACTGCCGCCTGGCCCTGGAGACAGAGACGGTGGAGCCTGGCCCTTACAACGTCGCTGGCCAGCAGGTCGTGTTGGAGCAGGACAGTGCAGAACTGGTGCGGCGGTATTTCGGCGATCAAGTACAGATCCGCGAAGGACTGAGCGGCCGGCTGTCGCCGCTGAGTTGCGCCCGGGTGGAGCAGGCGTTCGGATATCGGCCGCGCTACAACTGGTCGGTGAACCAGCGATATCCAGAGGAGTGAGTGTTATCCCACGCAGGCAGCCGCCAATTCAGCACTGGTCACCGTGTAGCCAACCACCTCCTCGAACCAGGCGATCCACTGGGCGGTGTTTGCAAGCCGGGCGACGTCTGCGGGCCTCTCCCCCGCCAGGGTACCGTCGCGCAGCCAGACGACGCGATAGTTGCGGTACAGCGCGTCGAGCGCGGTGGCCGCCATGCACACATTGGCCCACAGGCCCGCACAGATCAGCGTCTCCACGTTCAGATTGCGCAGCAGGGTATCGAGCCTGCTGTCGAAGAAGGCGCTGTACACGTGCTTGCGGACGTAGAGATCCTGCCCTCGTGGGGCCAGGCCAGGCGGTACCTTCAGTGGTGCCTCCGGGCCGCCGTGATACTCGCGCCCATCCACCCCACCCTCAGCGAACGTGCGATTGAAGGCGTCCGCTGCCCCATCCCTGCTCCACGCGCGCGCAAAGTGCGCGCCAAAGGCCGAGCGCTGCAGGGCAATGCGGGGTGCGCTGTTCATCGCATACACCACCGGCAGCCCAGCCCCGCGCGCCGCTCCCAGCGCCACGCTAATGTTCCGTTCCATCCGTTTGAAGTGAGGCACGAACGGGTCGGCCGGGTCCCCCCAATCTCCGCGCAACTGATCGTCGTAATACACGTCCACCAGCAGCAGCGCCGTGTGTGCCACGGGCAGCGCGAGCACCTCAGAACGCTCCTCCCCACCATGGGTGTATCGGGCAGTCAGTGACAATGTCTTTGCCATCGTGATGACTCCTGTTTGTCTCCTCCTGTTTCTCAGGCGTGACGGCATTATAACATTCCACAAGCAGCAGGTCAATAACCGATAGGGCGCTGGATCGCCGTCTGGTTTCAGGACCAACCGATCCGCACCGGCACGGACGGCGTCGCCCTCTTCGCCTGCCCGCTCCCGGCCAGGGAGCCGGCCGGGACCTACACGATCCAGGTCGGCCAGATCACCCACTCCGATCTGGCCGATGCGACCTACGACCCAGCGGCCAACCTCACGTCCACCACCACATTCGAGCTCCAGTAGCCCTCATGCAACACACGCCTCGCGTCGGACGCCCCGCTTCAGCGGGGAACCCCCCGGCTGAAGCCGGGCCTCCATTCCGCTCCCAGCCCCCGTCCCGGGGGCTCTGCTCCCCTGCCCCCCTGCCCCTCTGCCCCCCCTGCTCCTGACGCATCACCAGTGGCAAGTAGATCGAGTTGGGCCTGGCATAGACTTCAAACTCCCACAGCGAGTGACCCCAGCCCGTACCCCGCTGTGTACCGTACACCCGTACATACCGGCCCGCGCCAGACACATCCAGATTGTCAACCTCGCCGTCGCCGGAAAGCGTGCTATAGATATCCGTCCAATTGAGGCGATCATTCGAGGTCTGGAGCCGATAAGCCTTCCCGTACGCTGTCTCCCAATGTAGAATCACCCGCTCGATGTACTGCCACGCACCGAGGTCTACATAGATCCACTGTGGATCGCTGAACTGGCTGCTCCAGCGCGTCGTGAGATTGCCGTCCACCCTTCCCGAAAGCTCCCAGCTTTCGGGAAGGTAAGAGATCAGGCCCTCAATGGACGAACAGGTCGCCGGGCGGTGGAGCGCCACGTTGCCGAGGACGGGAAGACGCGCGGGGAATGTCTCGCCGGTCGCACTGTCGTACAACATGGAGGAGGTGAGTTTGAACGTTCCAGAGCGGGGCAAGTTGTCCGAGGACCCGCCCACCCGGACCGTATAGATACCGGCTTCGATGCGGAAATCATCATCAGAGGTTGAAGTGGGCGTCACGATCAAGTTGCCATACTCGAAGGTCGTGTAGCTCAGCCCATAGCCAAACGCATATTGCGGGGTCAACCCCAGGCTGTCAAACCGCCGGTAGCCAAAGCCACCCACTACGTCGCCGCTGAAATCCAAATCATCCCGGGCCGGCAACTGGTCATCGTTGCGCGGCATCGTCACCGGCAACTTGCCGCTCGGATTCACGTCACCGAACAAGATGTCGGCGATCGCATTTCCACCTTCTTGCCCGGGATAAAAGGCATAGATGAGCCCCTTGATACTGTCGAAGCACTGCTCCAGGGCGACGACCCCGCCGCTCTCCAACACCACCACGATGTTGGGATTGGCCGCCGCCAGCGCGTTGATCAACGGTTGCTGCTGCCCTGGCAACTGGACGGACCCGCTGGCCCGATCAAACTCTTCACCTTCCTGCGTGTTGTCCAATCCGCCCACAAAGACCACGACATCCGCCGCTTGTGCGGCTTTTATGGCCGGTGAAAAGCCGCCGGTGTCGTCACTGTTGATGTCACACCCTCTGGCGTAAATGATGGTGACGGGGAACCCTGACGTGCGGTTCTCGATACCTTGTTTGGGCGTGTAGGCATAACAGGCATCCACCACGCTGCTGCCCCTGCCGTCCAGTTGCGCCACGTCTGCACTGGGCCCGATCAGCGCGATCGTGAGCGGCCTGGTCTTATCCAAGGGGAGAATATGATCCTCGTTCTTGAGCAAGACGAGGCTCTCTTGAGCCACTCTCAGTGCCAAAGCGCGATGCTCCTGACTACACACGTCCTCTGGATTGCCTGGCGGATAGCTATCCAACAGGCCTGCGGCGTGCTTGGTTTGTAAGACCCGCCCGACCGCGCGATCCAGCGTAGCAATGGTAACCTCCCCGCTTGCGATAGCAGCCGGCAATTCCTCAGGGTACTTGCCGGGAAGGTGGGGCATTTCCAGGTCGCAGCCGGCATTAACGGCCTGGGCCGCGCTGGTGTAGATGGAACCCCAATCGGAGACCACGTAGAAGAGATAGCCCCATTCGTCTCGCAAGATCCTTGTGAGCAGTTCGTAATTCGCCGAGCTGGGGCGCTTGTTGATCCAGTTGTAAGCGTTCATAATTGACCAGGCGCCGCCTTGCTGCACTGCCATCACCTGGTTTCTACCCTTCCCACGGGCCTCTTTGCCCAGGGCCATACCGACTTTTTCGACAAGTTCTGGATCCCAGGTCGCGGCCATCGCGATCCCCACGGGGAAAGACGTGGCCTTGCCCTCCCTGATCCCATGCGGTCCATCAGCCATCCCAAACCCCGGAATCCCCAACCGGGTATTGTCGGCGGTGACCATCCAGTCAATCCCGTGAAGTTGAGCTATCTTCTCTGGCACCGTCATCTGACTGATCAGCCAATCAATCGGATCCTCTGGCAGCGACTCTGCGATCGAGACCCAGTTCACGTTGAACGAGCCTGAATCCATTGAGAGGCGCATCCGGTGTTCGCCTGCTGTCAGCCGGACGCCGCGGGCAAATACACAAGTCCAGCTCTGCCAGCCGCCTGTGGCCACAAAGGTCAGCGGCCCGGTCACGTCTGTGCCGTCGAATTCGATATGGAGGGTCCTGGTGAGCGGCACCGTCCAACTGACCACGCCGATGCTCGACAGCGTGTCACTGATGGTCCGGCCCATCGCTGATGCCACCCGCACCTGGACGTCATAGTGGGCGGTTTCGGTGACGAAAACCGTATAGCGCAGCCACTCGCCCGCCTCGATCCAGCCGACGTCGTAGCCACCGCCCATGTCTGAGGTCTCCTCGATGTCCACATCGTCGCTGCGGTACTTGCCATCTTCGTTGCCGGGGGCGGTGTCGTGATAGGCTACGCCCTCACCGCCGGTGTCATAGTCCTCCGCCTCGATCTTGCCCGGGATGGGGTGAGGGTCCGGTCCCGGATAGGGCTGCTGCTCAGCAAGATTGAGCGCGACTTGCAGAACTGGACAGGCGCCTGCTGGTCCAGAGAAGAGTAGCGGCCCCCGTAACAGGGTCAGGCCAATGGCCAACGATAACGAGAAGGATATCTGTTTCACCTGACTCCTCCATTCATTGCTGGGCGGTGCCTGACGGCTGTCCCCTATCGCCCCTGATTGTAGAGCGCTTGAACTTCCTGCTGGGTCAGGCTCCGGGCGAACACTTGGAATTCGTCAATGCTGCCCTGAAAGTCGTATGCGGAGAACGGCGGCCAGGCTCCTACAACCATCGGCTGACCCTGGCCGATCGCGGCGCCGGTCGTAGGCCAGTCGTTCACCAACTGACCGTTGGTGTATTCCCTAATTCGAGCACCGTCGTAGGTTACCACCTCATGTACCCATTCGCCGGCGGGAAAATGATTGTCATGGTTGGATATATCCGGCAAGTACAGGCCTTTGGTGTCATCACTCCAGAACTCGGGAATATGGGTGGCCATTATCCAGCCAGAACCGGGACCACCATTCCACCAGGCCGCGCTGGCCAATTTGTAGTTGGCTTCGGGATGATCGGTCTTGAACCACAGGGAGAAGGAGACTGTGCTTCTCCCGGCCACCGGATTACTTTGCGCTTGAATGTATCCATTCCCGGAGAAGAAGATAGCCTGACCACCGGAGATACTTTCGGTCACATCCACTGCTCCATTCACCTGCGCATCATGCCCGTTACCAGAACGATCCGCAACACTCCCGGAAGTCAGGAAATGGTCTTCAAAGTCATACCAAACAAGCAGATCATGATTGGCTTTTGATATGATTGGCAGGTAAACCTTCCAGCCTGACGGACCTGACGGATTCTCATAGGCCCCTATATCTGGATTGGACCCCGCCGGGTGAGGGCGAGGGTTGCCTTCGATGTCGGTGCTGGGAGCGCCAGCAGCCTTGCCCGCACCAATGCAGGGGCTGGTATCGGCGAGGCGATAGTTGCCCAGGCCGGCATGCACGAATCGCGGGGAAGTGTCCAGATTGCCGTTGCCCCAATACACCGGTCCATGACCGTTGGTGACGATTCCCGCTTCTCCACCCTGAATGTCCGAATACTCAATGGTCACTGCCTCGCCCCACCAATCGGTATCAAAGTAAATTTGCTCCGGCGAATTCCCCCACACCATCGAGTTCACCAGGGTGGGCTGACTCATGTAGGAGACATTCAGTCCTCCCCCGTATCCAGCGGTCCAATTGCCAACAACCGTCACATTCATAAAAGTCGGACTGCAACCGTCAAAAAACAGGCCGCCGCCTTTAGCACCCCCTGAATTGTCTGCAACCAAGGCGTTTCTGACAGTGCCATCGGCATGGTAGAAGTGAATACCGGCACCTGCACCACGGCCACGCGCCGAGTTATGGGCCACCACCACGTTTTCAAGACTCACGCTGCCATACGAGTATCTAATTCCGCCTCCCCCGCTACCAGCCAGGTTATCGGTGATACTGATATGCTGTATGGTTGGAGAGCAGTGGCCAAAGTATAGACCACCGCCTTGTTGGACAGCCTCATTGCCCGAAACCTTTAGACGGGTCAAGGTGGGATTGGAATTGAGACAAAAACCCCACCACCATGGTATCCTGGCGAAGAAGTGCCACCCGCATATCCGTTGGTAATGGTAAACCCACTCAACCTCGCCGTGGCGGCCTCACCGTTCGCAAAAGTGACGACGTGGTTGTTGCGATTACCGTCAATAACGGTCTGTAGAATGTAGCCCTCGTCGCCGGTGGTGACCAACAGTGAGCCAACGATGATGTTTTTACCCTTGAAATTGATGTTTTCTTTGTACACTCCGGGATGCACCAGCACGGTGTCGCCATTGCGGGCGGTATCAATCCCATGCTGGACGGTGGCAAATGGGTTGGCCTCTGAGCCATCCCCGGTCATGTCCGACCCGTAGGTGGCTACGTGCCAAGGCTGCAATTGAACGGTTGTCTGATCAGGCCCATTACTCGTCCAAACGTTGGTCCCGGCGGAAACGATACCTGCCTGGCTGGTGCTCAATAGAACGAGCAGGCTGATCAGCAAAACTTTCTGAAGTGTGGTCGTGTGCGGCATGGCGAATCTCCTTTCCTATCTGTGGCAATTCTGTCCATTCCATTTGGCTGTATTGAAGCACAAGCACATTACCACAACCTTACCAGCAGTCAGCAATTCCGGGGGCTTGGAGGCCGCCGGAAACCGGATCAAAACAAAAACCGCCATTCCGTTAGAAATGGCGGCCTTCACGCTGGCCCAAGGGCCGGGGCTTGAACGTGGGAATCTGCTATGGCTGTAGTAGCACCGTGAATCGCTCCCAGTCCAGGGCGTCGTACGTTTCCCCGACCAGGGACCATGCCAACCCCGCCGGCCAGTTTCCGTCTCCGGCCGTGACAAACCTGGGCGCACACGTTTCAAAAGCGACCCTGTAGTGTCCCAAGTCGTGCACGACAAACTGCCCACAGTCGCTCAGTTCAGATTCCTGCCCAAGCAGCCAATCCCATCTTGTAGCGCCAGTTTTGGGAGCGGTGACGTACCGGCCGTAGCAAGTCACCAGAGCAATCTTGCCGTTATCCAAATGGCGCTGGATGAACAACCCACAGTCACTCAATTCGGTTTCTTGTTTGAGTTGCCAGCCACCATCCTCCCCCATAGCGGTGACATACCGGCCATGAAAAGTCAGCAGGGCTACCTTTTGCGTGGCAGCACGCGTGGCGGCAATGGCGGTCAGTGTTGCGGGAACAGCAGCCTTCATACGAGCTTCAGCTGTCTGCCACACCTCTGTGGCCACGGTGGACCGGACCGTGGGTTCCAGCGTCGCCATCAGTTCTGTCGCGCTGATTCCACAGCCAACAGACGCCAATAATCCAAGTAGCAGAACGATGGTTTTGGCAGTGAGAATTGTATGCTTCACCTCAAAACCTCCCAGTCGTATCAAAGCACAAGCAACTTACCCCAACCTTACCAGATGCACCCTGCTCATTCCCCGAAATCAATCAGCGCTGTATGGAAAGGTGATCTTGAAAATCGAGCCTTGATTTAGGCCACTGCCCACCAGAATTACGTCCCCGCCCTGGCGACGAGCGGCCTTTCGGGCAAGATACAAACCCAGGCCGCTGCCCGGTTCAATGAGACCATCCCCTCGTTTCCTCAACTCAAAAATCGTATCTTGATTCTCCACCGGAATTCCCTTCCCCGTGTCTTTCACCTCAACGCAGATCCATTTCCCTGCCTCCTTCGTCTCGCCTCTTTCCAAATGTAAGCGTTCAGACGGCCCTTGTCCTATGCTCGGTCCGCATAGGTCAGTGAAAGGTATACCCAGTACAGACAGTGAAAGCTCATTCAAGCAATCAATGATTTCAGAGCGTTCGACTTTGCGCACTCCGATATCCCCATATAGCCGAGACTGTCTAATATTGTCCGTCAGCCGTTGCTGATAAACAAGGAATTCAGAGTAACGAGGATGATCCTCCACTCGATTCCGCAATTGACGTAGTCCAGTCTCATAATAGGAATAGACACCAGACTGGCGAACGCTTGCGTCTGATTCTCCCTCGGATGCATTTCCCTCTGAAGCCGCATCAACCGTCTGAACGCTTGCTTCCAAATAAAGGACGATCTCCACAACCCCGCCTCGATGAGAGTATTTTATGGCATTTTGAATCACGTTCTGGAGCGGCAGCAACGTCAGATGCCTGTCGAGTACGGTAGGTTCCACGTCGTCCAGGTTCGGCCTGAGTGTCACCCCCTTGCTCTGGGCATAGCGATAATTTCCCAATAACACACCTTCCACCAATCGCCTCATGCTCAACAACTCTTTCTGAAGCTTGCCCCCTTCTGGAGCAAACAGATCCAGGATGTTGGCCGCATGCTGGGTTAGCTCGTCGGCGGTGGCAATGATCCTATCCTGCTGATCACGCAGTATGCCCTGCTCTTCTCCCAGCCCCTCCAACGTCTGCGCGCTCTTGCTCGAGATATCGCCCAGGGGCTGTAGAAACTCGTGGGCGACAGCACTCTGGAGGTGGTTGTGCAGTTCTTGGAAATATCCACTATCGTGCTTTGCCAGATCATCCGCATGCTTCTGCTCCAGGGCTTTTAACCGGTTCCACCAACGCCTCCTCATTCCCCAGTAGACCGCAACCCCTACTCCGCCCAGGAGAAACAGGATAACGAGTACTTCCAAGAGAGTAAAGTAATAGTCAGGTAAGATGCTGTGCATTGGCTGAATCTCCCTCTGCACTGCCGCACTCCCGCTCCAGCAAATTCAGGCTTGCACGAATTAGCCTTCCATTGAATCGGTAGCCGAGTCCCCAGATAGTCTCGATGTAAACAGGATGGTCGGGATCCGGTTCCAACTTCTCCCGAAGCCTGCAAATATAGACTGCCAGGACGTCGTCACTCACGGGTTTGCCCCACACCCTGTCCTTCAGGGTGGTCGTGGGCACAGTCCGCCCGGCGTTCACCATCAGCACCTCCAAGAGTTCAAACTGCAGAGGCTGCAGGTGAACCTCTTGCCACCTTCCATCCCGGCATACCCAAACCCTGCGCCCTGAAAAATCGCCTAAAAGGTAACCGTCAACAATGACCACTTCGCGCGGCAGGTTGGCCCGTATGCGAGCCATGATCTCGCGGTTGTCTCGCGGACGGGTCACATAGTCATCGGCGCCGGCCTTAAAACCACGCAAGACCTGTTCGGTTTCTGTCCTGATGAACGTGATGAGAATGATTGGAATATCACTTCCATTCTGCCGGATTGCTTCACAGATCTCTATGCCGTCCACGGATTGCTTGTTGAATACGATGTCCAACACGACGAGATCGGGATTGTATTCCCAGACCAGATCGTAGGCCTGGTTCCCATCAGCAGTGGTTCTCACCTCATAACCAGCCGCTCGCAACATATCAGGAAGCCTGGAGATCTCATCGCTCTCATTGTCTATCTCGTCATCCACCACCAAGATTTTGAAGGGCATTCATGACCTCCCATAGCGTTCTACTGATCGTCCGATTGACTTGAACTCCAGTTCTTGCCCTCCGCTCTCAGCCCCCGTCCCCGGGGGCGTCTGTCCCCGTCTTACCTTCCCCCTGTTTCCGTCGCGGAACAGACACCACAAACTCATTCCCCTCGCTGAACAGGCGCGGTTCCTGCCCCGTCCACGCGCGAATCTGCTGAATCGCCCGGTAAACGCCGGAGCCAACGCCGGTCACCAGGCCATAGCGGCTGAACAGGGTGTAGATCGTAGGATTGCGCAAGACGTGCGCTGCGCCAAGACGGATGGCCTCAATCGTCACAGTGTTTGGCAAGCCGCCGGGCGTGCGCACCTGAACCCAATCATCAAACACAAACACGCGCACCGGCGCAGCGATAGTATAGTCGCGGTGAGCCAGGGCATTGACGACCAACTCGCGCAGGGCCTCCTGGGGCAACTCGGGATTGGCCTCCGGTTCGAATCCGCGAATGTGGTGAGGGATCGGCAGGTGGATATATAGAAAGCGAGCCGCCCCTTCCAACATGTCCGGCAAGCGGCCCTCAATGTGTTTGACGTCGGAAGGAGGAGCCGCCAGGTCATCGCCCGGAATCCGCGCCGCCACGACGTGAGCGAAGGGCAGCAAACTCTGGGGGGAGCGTCCAAAGAAGAGCAGGCCGGCCACGGTAGGATAGATCCCTTGCTCCTGTTTACCGGCCAACCCCAGGTTCAGGAGCAGCGCTTCGTACCCAATCTGAAAGTCCTCCAGAGAACGTTGGTAAGCGTGGCGCAGATAATACTCGAAGGCATACCGGTCCACATCCTCCAACGAAGCCCGCATGATCAGCATCTCGTCATAATACAGGCTTTCGGCGGCCTGGAACAACCGCAACAACTCCTGGCGGGAGGCCCGCCGGCGCCCTGAACTGGTGCGGATGAAATAGTCGCCCCGGTTGGTGCGATATGGCCGCAGGTCACCCTGGGGAACATTCACCACCACGACCGTTCCCCCATCTGCCGTCTTCACAACCTCTTGAACGATGGTCAGCGGTGGCTCGCAGTTTTGATACGCCACCTGGTCCATCCGCTGCGTGACCTGGTCAAAGTCATCAACCCCCCGTATCTGCCCGTCGTCGGCCACACCGAGCATCAGTTGCCCGCCGTCGGTATTGGCAAAGGCGACCACGGAAGCAGCCAGGTCGTCCGCTTGCACGGGCCAGGCCTTGAATTCCGTATGCAGGTTTTCTCCCTGTTCAACCCGGCGAATCAGTTCAGATGCGTCCATAGTAGTCCTCTCCTGCACTCATCCAAATCACGTTTCTCTCCACGCGCAGTATACTCCCATCTCTGCTTCATACAAGCCCACGCTTACCGAACGTGGTCTCCCGCAAACTCAGCCCTATCGCCAGCCACACACCGCCCAACAGGTACCCGCCCACCACGTCCGTCGGCCAGTGCACCCCCAGGTACACCCGCCCGAAGCCCACTCCCAGGATGAACAATAGCACGCCAATACTGACGGGCCAGCGCCACCGCACGTGTGGCCACGCCGCGTCCAATAGCGCCCCATACGCCACCAGCGCCGCACCGGCGTGGCCGCTGGGGTAACAGAAGCGCTGGAAACTGGTCTGGATCTCCGGCAGCAGGTGCGGGATGTACTCGACCTCCGGGCGCAAGCGGCCCACCGCCACGCGCAGTGCGACGTTGCAGGCCACCGCCCCCAGGTAGGCCCCCGTCGCCCACCACGCGCCAAGGCGGAACCGCCTGGCCCGCCAGCAGGACACGCCCCCAAGCACAGCCGTAATCGCCAGCGCCGGCACCGAGGAACTGGCAAACGTCAACAATTCGATGACGGCGGTCAACGGTGGATTGCGCAGGGCGACCGCCAGTTGCACCAGTTCGCCATCGCCGGGGACGCGCACGCCCGACACGACGAGGATGGTCAGCACGCCCAGGCACGAGGCACATACCAGAACGGCGTAGAGGCCCGGCCAGCGCAGGGCAGAAACTTCACAACGAGACTGCACCATATTCAAACGTCAAGTACTGAGCCGCAGGCGCTCCAGGTTGTCGCGCACGATCCTGATGTGTGGGTGGTCCGGCGGCAAGATACTCCCAAATATGCGCAGCGCCCGCTCATACGCCGCACGCGCTCCCATCAAGTCCTCCAAGTCCTGCAGCACACTTCCTATATTGTTGACCCGGATGGCCACGTTGGGATGGTCGGGGCCGTAGACCGCCTCGTCGATCGTCAGCGCCCGCTCAAAAGCCGCCCGCGCTCCCCCCAGGTCCCCCAAGTCTTGCAGCACACCCCCGAGGTTGTTGACATCTCGAGCCACCATGGGATGGTCGGGGCCGTAGACCGCCTCATCTATCGCCAGCGCCCGCTCCACTTCAACGTCGAGCACGCAGGCACTCGCGAGCGAGCGGGCATAGCCGGCGAGAAGGGGGTGGATGGCGGGGCCTGCGGCAGGATCGTCCATCTCCAGGAGGCCCAGGCCAGTCAGGGTGGACAGGGCCTCGTCGCACGCCTGGGACTCCAGGCCAGCAGCCCGTTCAAACAACTCGCACGGGATGGGCTCGTTGGGAGCACACCAGCTCGCCAGCAAGAATAGGCGGCGGGCCGTCTCATCGGTAACACGCTGCCAACTGATGGCGAAGGTAGCCGCCAGGCTCAGGTCGTGATCAGTGGGGTTGCCCAGTTCGGCCTTCCACCCTGCCATCGAGGGATCATCCCAGATCGTCTCCAGCCTCTCCACGTAGGCCACTACGCCCAGGCGCGGGTGCCCGGCCAGGTAACGCCCGGCCAGTTCCAGTGCCAGCGGCAGGTGGTACAGCCGCTCCGCCAGTGCGTCCAGATCAGCATCGCTGATTCTCACCCCCGGCCTCCCTTCGACTTCGCTCAGGGCAGGCTCTCCCTGCGACGAAGACGGGAGGTGGCGACGCAGGAAGGCACGGCTCTCCTCGGGCGTGAAGACGTCCAGCGGCAACACAGCCAGCCCCAGGTCGGTTGGCCACCCGGCCCGGCGAGCGGTGATCAGCAGGCGCACCGGGCCGCCCCCCAGCCTGTTCAGCCACTCCCGTGCCGCCCCCACGTACTCCAGGTTGTCCAGCACCACCAGCCGCGGCCCGCCGCGCTGCCATTCGCCCAGCGTGCGCGCGACCTGATTGGGCTGTTTCTCAGGCCAGTTGGGCAGCGCCATCGCCTGCCACAGGCAGCCAGCTCCGCCACCAGCCCCCCCACCTGGGCTGCATTGAGCCAGTGGACGCCGTGGAAGAAGCGCCCGTAGCGGTAGGCGAACTCGACCGCCAGTTGCGTCTTCCCCACTCCCCCCATCCCCTGGATCCCTTGCGTGATCAGGAATGACGATTGCGGATTACGGATTGTGAATTGCGGAAGGAAGGTGCGGGCCAGGGTACGCAGGTGCTCCACCCGGCCGGTGAAGAGAGCGTTGCGGTGGAAGGGCACGCAGGAGCCGGGTGGCAAGGGGCCAGAGTCGGGGATGGGGTCGGCGTCGGGGTCGGGAGGGAGCGGTGGGGTGTAGGATGGGGTGAGAATCCAGAGAAGCGCATCGAGAGAGAGAATGAGATTGACTGCGCCAATCTGGATGCTATAGTCGCCGCCAGTCTGCTTAACGACGCTGACCTGATTGTTGTTACCAACGACGTTGCCATCGCCCGTGAGAGTCAGGTTTGAGGGCAGGAGCGCAACTTGGTCCGGAGCGAGTTGCATAGCGCGTCTCCTAAAACACGGACCGACAAGATTGACAGACTGGCTCCATTATTCAGCCGCCGACTGCACGTTCGAAACGGCTGTACCCCAAATCGGTCTTTCAGGATATGCAACACGACCGTGTTATCGAAGCCACTCGTCTCATCCGGGCGGTCTAACATCACGGACGACGCCGATTGGGACAGCGTGATCGCCCGCTTGAGGCGGCGATCGGCTATTGGCTCTCCTTCACCCGCCCTGGCCCTGTCTCAGTCAAGGCCCTCTCCAACAAGTCGGCCACCCCCAACGCCACCGCCCACTGGCGCAGATAAACCAGGTCCAGTCGCTCCCCCTGCACTTTGATTATCCCCAACACATCCCGCCACTGTCGGTCCGAGACCTCGCTGCCCATGCGGTACCATTCCAACTTCGCCAGCACGGAGTCTTCGGGGCTGGCAACGTAAGCTGTGCGCTCCGGGTCAGTGGCGATTACCTCCACCGCGCGGCGGTCGAGTTGCGCCCGGTCAAAAGGCCGTCCCTTGGGGACAAACACATCCACCTTGAACATCGTCTCCAGGTGGATGACGTTGAAACTACTCCGGCGGCGGATGGCGTCCCGGATGGCCTCCACATCCACGTAGAATGCCTCGCCCAGTGCCCGGGCCAACCGTTCCGCATGTTCGAGGCGCAGATCTGCCACCAGGTCGGTATCCGCCGTCGCCCGTGCCACGCCATGCACTGCGCTGGCCAAGGACCCGCCGATCAGGTACGGGACATCCAGCGCTTCCAAGACCTCGATGACAGACAACGTTACGGCTACTGGTTCAGTGAGCATCACCATCCTCCTGGGTTCTCTGATCTCTCAATGGCCCATACACCCGGGCAGCCAGATCAGGCCCGAGTAGCAGATCGGCCAGGCGGCGGCGCAACTCCTCGGGCGTGGCCTCGGGGTAGCGCCGGCGCAGCCCACTGAGGGCCAGCGTGCGCACGGTCTGGTTCAGTTGGCCCACCATGTGCAACTTGCGCCACGCCGGAGCCTGGCGCAACAGCCCGATCAGCACCGCTTCGGCCTCGGGGCGAGTGTCGGAGAAAAGTGGATCGGTCATACGCATCACCTGCGGACGAGAGGCAAATAGAGCCGGGAACACCTCCCCTGCCGCGGGGCAGAAAAGGCCGAGGTCCCCTTGGTCGCGTCCGTCGCCGTGGCTGTCACGTTCGGCCCCCGGAACGCACCCGTGTAGATCCAGTTGCCGCTGCTGGCGGCGGTCGTATATCCCTCGTAGTAACGACCCTCGTCGGCGTCGTCCGAGAAAATCTCGACCCGTCCACTAGCCGGCGCGCCCGACCCCGTGAGGCGAGGGCATTGGACGCTCGCGATGGTCGGCGCGGGCAGGCCCCCGTTGCCCTGGTCGTACAACTCGATGCCCGCTCCCGCGTTATCGTAGATGCTGTTCTGGCTCAGGTCGTTGTCCGTGGCTCCCGCGCTTTCGATGCGCACGCCCGCCGAACTACCGACCGTGCCATTGTGCGCGATGCTGTTCTGGGTAAGCAAGTTGCCCGGGCTCCCCACGTGGACCCCATAAAAGGCGTTCCCCATCGCCTCCCCATGCGGCCCGCTGCCGATCGAGTTGCCCGTGAGCGAGTTGTTGGCGGTGCTGGCATCCACGATGGCGATACCACTCCAGCCGCTGCTTACGATTACGTTGTCGCTGACCGCCGTGCTTACGGACCCGTCGTACAGCCCTACACCGTGATGGCCGTTGCCCAGGCCGGCGGTCCCATACTCATCTGTGCCAATCCAGTTCCCATCGAGCCAGTTGCCTACAGTCCCCGGCCGGTAAACGTACACGCCGGACATGTGGTTCCGCACGATGGTGTTGCCTACCAGACCATTATTGCTGGCCCCGTATCCGACCTCGATCCCGTATCGTTGGTTGTCGTCAATATCGTTTACAAAGACGCCGTTGTACTCAGTTCCGGTGTCCACGACCGACACACCGCTATATCCGTTGCCGACGATGGCATTGCCCATGGTGGGGCTGAACACGATTGTACTACCCACACGGTAAACCACCCCACCCACGCCGTTGTAGGTGGCTCCACCGCCGATGTGGACCCCATCGTACATGTTGGCAATATCCCCATCCAGGTGGCCGATGCCGATGCTGTTGTTGACCACCGTGTTCGAGATCGAGTCGGTGCCGGCGATCGCCACGCCGTGCTGGCTGGCCCCGATCAGGTTGCCCTCCATGGCGCCGGTCCCGCCGACCGAATTCCGCTTGCCATACCAGATGTACACGCCGACGTAATCGTTCGGTTCCGGCAGGTTGCCCGCGTTGCTCGTGCCGATGTAGCAGCCCACCACCCGGTTGTCGTCGCTGTGGTCAATCAGGATGGCGTTCCCGTCAATCGCGCGGACCAGCACCCGCCCGCCGCCGAAACTGCTGGCCCCCCGCCCAATCGTGTTGAACGAGGCCCCATTCGAGATCTTGATGCCCGTCGTAAAACCCTCGACCGTCAGGCCCAGGATGACGACGTCCCTGGCCCCACTGATCTCCAGCCCGACCGAGCCCGGGCCGGCCCCCCAGCCGTTGAGTGTGATGCCCGGCTTGCCGCCCGGCCACGAGCCGCTCCAGTTCCAGCTCGCGTCAATGAGCGTGCCATCATCGGTCAAGGCCGGCAGGGAACTGCTGGGCGAGATGGTCTTGCCCGTCATGGCGTTACTAAAGTAGATCGTATCTGCACCAGGATTGTTATTGGCCTGCTCAATGGCCCAGCGCAGCGAGCCAGTCCCATCGTTGGTGCTGTTAGTCACCATGTACTCCGCGCTCGGTCCAGTCACCCCGCTGGCGCGGGGGCCGGGACTGGCGGCCGCCATCTGGCCTCGCATCCAGGCTCCCAACGCGTCATTCATCTCGCCTCGCACCAGGCGGTGAGAACTAGAGTTGAACGCCACGTAGCGCCCGCCAGGGGAGAGTATCACCACCCAGCCCGAACCCTCCAACTGGGCCGGGGGATCGTCGCCACGGGGCATGGGGCCGGAGAACTGGGCCGACGCCCCCGCTTTTCCAGAGGCCACCTGCAAGATCATTGCCATGACGAGCACGGCAAGAACGAGAAGAATACGCCCACGTGCTTTCACCACCGGCTTCGCCTGTTTGCTCATTGTGCTGCCTCCTTCCTGAAGAACGTCATCACCGGGCGGGCAGAGAACTCGCCCGTACCCGCCGCATCGCATCGTCTCCCTATCCCTCAATCCCCAGCGCGCGCAGGATGTTGCGCCCCATAATGTCCGCCCTCTCCTCCTCCGTCACCTCTCCCTCCAGCAGAGCATGGTACATTGCCACCTCGACGTGCATCAACGCGAAAGGCGAGTCACTGCCGAAACACACCCTCTTCGCCCCCATTGCCTTGATCCCCCTCAGGATCGAGACAGCACGCACAGCGCTGCCGATCAGCGTGATGTTCGGGCATTCCTGGGCGAATTCAATCGCCTCACGGCTCAGGTCAGCATAAGCCGCGCCTCCCATATGTACGAGCAGGATGCTCGTCTCCGGGAACATCCGCGCGATCCTGGCCGCCCGGTACGGGTGTGTATGCTGGTAGTCGTCCGCCCCAACGTGAAAGGCCAGCACCTTGCCGGTTCTGGCGATTGCCTCGATCACCGGGATAGACATCTCGGGGTCATCCATGTAGAACGAGTTCTGCGCCCCGTTCAGTTTCACGCCGTAAAAGCCGTATTCGTAAATGCACTTCTTCACCGTGTCCACGGACCTTTGCACGCCAAAGTGCGGGTCGGCCAATCCAAAACCCAGGATCCGGTCCGGATGCTCCTTCATCGCCCTGTGCACGTACTCATTCGACTCGTCAATCTCACGCATATACGGCGGGCGCAGCCATGTGAGCGCCTTTTCGACCCCGGCCCGGTCCATCCTCCTCAGCAGCTCATCAATCGTGCTGCTGCTCCCCCCCTCAACCGGCGAAATGTGCACGTCCGCATCCACAATCCGCACCATCCCCCTCCCTCCTGCTCCCCGATCCGCCAATCCCGCGCATCCGTGTTCCCCCTCCCTCCCATCCTGCTCCCTGTTCCCTGACACCTGGGACAACGGTTACTTGCCCGCGCTGAACGAGTAACGGATCACGTCCTTCGGGCACACGTCCACGCACATCCCACACAGAGCGCACTCGCTGTGCTCCATGGCCCCCCGCTGCACCATCCCATTCACGTCCAGGCTCATGGGGCAGTTGGCCGTACACTTCTTACAGTTGATGCACTTGTCCGGCTCCGCCTTCAAGCGCAGCGCCGGCCAGCGGAAGAGATTGCGGATCTTGCGGCCCAAGATCATGAACGGCGCCATCCAGCAGATGTAGTGGCAGGCGGCCCGTCTCCCGGCGGCGACGGACAGCACCACGAACAGGCCGACCACGCCATAGTAGATGACGTACGCAAAGACAATCTCCTCGTACGGCCGCGCGAGCGAGATACCGTTCTCCGTGAGGTGGAAAAAGTTGACCTGGCGGTACCCGCCCGCCGAAATGGCCGCCGTGGCGATGAGGCCGATCCAGGGCACCCAGATGAACCACTTGATCCAGTCGAGTTTCCCGCCCCGGGCCGGCTTGTCGTTGACGGCGAAACAGATCTCCCCGAAACCGGCCGCCGGGCATCCCCACCCGCACCACAGGCGGCCCACGAACAGGGCCGAAACGAACATCAGGCCGAACATGATGAAACTGCCGTTGACGATGCCCTTGGAAGCGCCGTCCAGGATCACGTAGGGCGAGAAATAGTTCATCGTGATCGGAAACAGCAGCAGCGATACGATGATGAGCGCTTTGCGGACCCGCTGCCGGGTCGCCCCTTGCCTGGCCATTCGTCACCTCCTGGTAAGATCCGTGCTAATCCGTACCATCCGCGTTGATCCGTGTCCCACTGCGTGACCTGCCTGAGTAGTGACCGATGAAGTAGTGTTCGAGTCACACACTGGGAATTATACCAGCAGATCCAAATTATGCCTACAGCCTGCCCCCTGATCCCTGATCCCTGATCCCTGATTTGCGATAGCTTGGGATATTTGTCTTGACAGCGCGACAAAAGGCTGCTATAATACGACATTAGAACAGGTGTTCTATGGGCAAGATCACGACTCGAGGACGCATCACGGTTCTGACGGGCAAACGCCAGGGCGACACCGGCGAGCGGCTCACGCTCCGCCGCCTGGCGCAGGCCGCCGGCGTGCCCAAAGACCTGGTTTATCGCCTGGACGCGGGCCAGGCGCGCTACGTGGACCTGCTGGCCCTGGCGCGCTTGTGCGACGCGCTCAACTGCCGCGTCGGCGACATTCTGGCGTGGAGGGAAGAAGCGGGCGATGGCCGCTCTGACGAATCCCTTTGATATTCTGCCCGCCCAACTGTTCAACCTGCTGGGCTCCCAGGCGGGCGAACTCCAGCCCCACTACGTGGCCATCTTGCTGCGCATCTACGGGATGGCCGAGTTCAACCGCTTCGGCCTGACCCGTGAGATGGTGCTGGCCGAAATCGTGGACTACCTGAGCGGTGAAGGGGCCGCCGGGGTGACCGTACTGGCAGACGCAGCCCAGGAAACGCCTGGCGAGGACGACGACGCGTTACCCCCCGCCAACGACTTGCAGGAATATGCCAGTTGGATCCTGCGCCGCCTGGTGGCCTCCGGCTGGCTGGAACGGGAACAGCAGGCCGATTACACCGAACTCATCATCCTGCCGGATTACGCCTTCACGCTCCTGGAAGCGTTCCGCACCATCCAGGAGCAAAAGCCCCGCGAGTACACCGGTCAACTGTACGCCGCCCACCAACTCCTGACCCACCAGGGCGAGGGCTTTTCTCCGGCGCTGGCGCTGACCCAGGCCTACGAGAACGTGCGCCAGGTGGTGCGCGGCCTCAACGAACTGAACCAGAACATCCGGCGCTACACCGAGCGCGTCACCCGCCCCCGCCCCCCGCATGCGGGGGGGTCGGGGGGGGTGGCCGAACTGCTGCACTTGCAATACGACGACTACGCCCAGGCGCTGGGGCCCACCTACCACGCCCTCAAGACCTCCGACCACGTCTCCCGCTACCGGCGCGACATCGTGACCCGCCTGCAGGAATGGCAACTCGACACCGCCTGGCTCGACGGCGCTGCCGCCGAACTGGCCACCCAGGGACGCCTCTCGCCCGCCCAGGCCGCCGGCGAGATCAACCACTTTGTGCGCTTCATCGTCAACCAGTTGGAAAGCCTCGACCCGCTGCTGGGTGAAATTGACCGCCGCCACGCCCAATATCTGCGCACCTCGCTGCGCCAGATTCGCTACCAGTTGGTCGGCGCCGACGGCGCCTTCAAGGATCGCCTGGCCCTGCTGGCCCGGGGGTTGGCCGGCTTGCAGGTGCAGGGCCAGGAGTTCCAGCCCGACGACATGCCTCCCTTTCAGGCCGCTCCCGTCCGCGAGCCTGACGCCAACAGCCTGTACACGCTGCCCCGCTACCGCGCGCCCTTTGCGCCGCAGCCGGTCGTGGCCGCCGTCCTCGACCCATCCGACGTGCTTGCGCTGCGTGCGCTCACCTTGCAGGAGATGGGGCTGGCCATCACGCCGGCCAGGATTCAGCGCTTCGTCGGCCAGTTCTTCAACGGCCATCGCATCCTGCACGTGCGAGAGTTGCCGCCCGACGCCTTCGAGGGTGAAGAGGG
>Ga0315284_10004613_pt1 | contig 19556 bp, 14 predicted proteins | sample YL17G09_16_MG_FD_203696 | JGI IMG/M metagenome (GOLD analysis project Ga0315284, IMG submission 203696) | Sediment microbial communities from Yellowstone Lake, YNP, Wyoming, USA - YL17G09_16 | ecosystem: Environmental > Aquatic > Freshwater > Lake > Sediment | place: USA: Wyoming | collected... | reverse complement strand
GAGACTCCCCCAGGACGGTAGAATCAAGATGGCCGTAGGGGGAAGCCAGATCGACTTCCGCGTTTCTTCCCTCCCAGCCTACCATGGAGAGAGCGTCGTTCTGCGTATTTTGCGCCCCGAAAGTGTTCGCATGGGCATTCCCGCCCTGGGCTTTGAGCAGGATGACTATGAACGCTTTCTGAAGATCATCAAGCGCCCTAACGGCATCTTTCTGGTCACAGGCCCCACCGGTTCTGGAAAGACCACCACTCTATATGCGGCTATCAACGAACTGAACCGTCCTGACCGCAAGATCATCACGGCGGAGGATCCGGTGGAGTATAATTTCACCGGAGTTAATCAAGTTCAGGTCAACGAGTCCATCTCCCTTACATTCTCCGCCATACTTCGAGCCATGTTGCGCCAAGCTCCTAACATCATTCTTGTGGGTGAAATTCGAGACTTGGAGGTCGCAACGGTGGCTATGCAGGCTGCAATGACTGGACACTTGGTTTTCAGCACACTCCATACCAATGACGCGCCCTCCGCAATCACCCGCCTCATCGACATGGGGGTTAAGCCTTTCCAGGTCGCCAGCGGTCTCCAGGCCGTAATGGCCCAGCGGCTTATCCGGGTAATATGCAAGAAGTGCAAGGACATCGATCCTTCTCCCAACTACAACCTACTACGAGTCATGGGCTTCAGCCCCGACGAGATCAAAAACTTAAAGGTCTATAAAGGCAAAGGTTGCGACAATTGCGCCGGTACGGGCTTCCGTGGACGCCAAGGCATTTTTGAAATGATGGAGATGAACACGGAGATTCGCGAGCTTGCTTTCACGCGAGCTCCCCTGACACGCCTTCGCGAAGCCGCCAGGGCAACGGGGATGAGGCCGTTGCTGGAAGACGGCAGGCTCAAGGTCATGCACGGCGTGACAACCCCCGAGGAAATTTGGAGAAACACACAATCCGCGGAAATGCTTTTGGAAGGTGCAACAGCGTAACTATCTGGAATGACGCCAGTTACGTCAATACGCCAACCACGACCAAAGGGGGAGCCGTAGTCTTAGTTCCAACGCGAGACGAATAATTCATCGGAGAAAGTCTCATGGCGACTAATCCAATCCATATTGACAAGCTCCTGGAAGCGTGTATCAAGCAAGGCGCAAGCGACATACATCTTTATGTCGGCCGCCCCCCCATGCTGCGTCTTCACGGCAGGCTCCGATCGCTGGACACTCGCGTACTCGATCCGGATGACACGATCGCCTTGATGAAGGCCATCACCCCGGAGCGAAACCAGCAGGAGTTGCAGGAACAGGGAGGCACGGACTTTGGTTTTGAGTTCGGCGAAGCCGGGCGTTTCAGGACCTCGGTCTTCCAGCAGCGAGGCAAGATATCCCTTTGTTTGCGATTGATCCCCTCCAAATTACTGAGCTTTGAACAGATCGGCCTGCCCAAGATCGTTCAAAGCCTCTGCCGCCGGCCCCGCGGGATTTTCCTGGTGACCGGGCCGACCGGTTCGGGCAAGACCACCACCCTGGCGACGATGATCAACTATGTCAACGAGACGTTTGACAAGCACATCGTGACGGTGGAAGACCCCATTGAATACTACCACCAGCACAAGAAATCCCTCATCAACCAGCGCGAAGTTGGCGTGGACGTGCCGAGTTTCAGCGAGGCCCTGCGGCGCGTGCTGCGCATGGACCCCGACGTGATCCTGGTGGGCGAGCTTCGCGACCTGGAGACCATCGAATCGGCCTTGCGGGCGGCCGAGACGGGCCACTTGGTCTTCGGCACGCTGCACACCACCACCGCCCACCGCACCGTGACGCGTATCGTGGACATCTTTCCCACCGACCAGCAGGAGCAGATCCGCATACAGTTATCGGAGTCTCTTATCGCGGTGCTCTGCCAGGCGCTGATGCCGCGGGTGGACGTGCGGGGGATGGTGGCGGCCTTTGAGTTCATGTACGTCACGCCCGCCGTTGCCAACCTCATCCGCGAGAACAAGGTGTTCCGCATCCCCTCCTCCATCCAGACGGGAAAGAAGTATGGCATGCAGTTGCTGGACGACCACCTCTTCCAACTCTGGTCGGAGGGCAAGATCTCCAAGGTGGAAACCATCGACCGGGCGCAGAATCCCGGCGAGCTACAGGAAAAGATCGAACTGGTCGAGAGCGGTCAGCCGCTACCGCCCTCCTCTATTGCCGAGGGAAACGCGCCCAACGACAACAGTGGTTCGGGCAAGAAATAGTCGTTGATACGGAGGAAGCATCGCCATGCCGCCGTTTCCGAACGTCAGTGAACTGAAGGGCCGGGTCCTGGGTCGGGTGCTGCTCAAGATGGGCAAGGTCACCCGCGAGCAGGTCACCCAGGCCGTGGAGGTCCAGAAGGCCCGCGGCGGGCCTATTGGGCAGATCCTGTTGGACCTGGGCTACATCGACGAGAAGACCCGCGCACTGGCATTGGGCTTTCAGGCGGGCATGGAGTATATCGACCTGGACGGGCTGGAGATTCCCGAGCCGGTGATCAAGCAGGTTCCCCCGCAGATGGCCAAGAACTACAAGGTCCTGCCGGTGGACTGCGACGTGGCCGCCAAGAAGCTGGTGGTGGCGCTGGCGTCGGTGGATTTCCGGGCGGCAGACGACCTGAGGGCCATGAGCGGCTTCAGCGTCGTGACCAAGATCGCCGACTCCGAGAAGCTCGATGCCGCCTTGGGCAAGCACTACGGTATGGAGTCGGCCGCCACGGCGGCGGTGTCGATGGGGTCCATCGCCGAGCTGATCAACGAGATCGCCGGTGACGAGCAGTTGGCCCAACTGGAGAATCGCGGCGAGAGCATCGACATCGAGACCCTCAAGGGCGCCGCCGAGGCCAATCCCGTCAAGCGACTGGTGAACCTGGTGCTCTCCGAGGCCATCCGCAACCGCGCCTCGGACGTGCACTTCGAGCCTTTCGAGGACGAGTTCAAGATCCGCTACCGCATCGACGGTCTGCTGTATGAAATGCTTCCGCCGCCCAAATCCATCGCCTCGGCCATCGCCTCGCGAGTGAAGGTCTTGGCCAGCCTGGACATCGCCGAGCGTCGCAAGCCCCAGGACGGCCGCATCAGCCTGCTGCACGGCGACGCCCCGGTGGACTTGCGAGTCGCGGTGTTGCCCACGATGTTTGGAGAGAGCATCGTTCTGCGCGTGCTGGATCGCACGCAGGTAAACCTGGACGTGGAGCGTCTGGGCATGCGCGAGGACGACATCCGCGTGTTCCGCCAGCTCATCGACCGGCCGGACGGCATCTGCATCGTCACCGGGCCCACCGGTTGCGGAAAGACCACCACGTTGTACTCGGCGCTGAACGAACTCAACGACGTGACCGTCAAGATCCTCACCGCCGAGGATCCCGTGGAGTACGATATTGACGGCATGATCCAGGTGGAGATCAAGGACGACATCGGACGGACCTTCTCCCGTTGCCTGAGGAGCTTCCTGCGGCAGGACCCCGACATCGTGCTGGTGGGCGAGATCCGCGACCTGGATACGGCCAAGATTTCCGTCGAGGCATCGCTGACCGGGCACATGGTCTTTTCGACCCTGCACACCAACGACGCGCCCTCGGCCATCGCGCGTCTGTTGGACCTGGGGCTGGAACCGTTTCTGATCACCGCCACGCTGGAGGGCGTCGTCGCCCAACGCCTGGTGCGGAAGATCTGCACTCGCTGCAAGGAGGCCTACGTGCCCACGGAGCAGTCGTTGATGGAGCTAGGCCTTCGGCCCGAGGACGTCACCGGCATGAAATTCTACCGGGGGCGTCGCTGCGATTCCTGCCGAGGGACGGGCTACAGCGGGCGCTACGGCATCTTCGAAATCATGCTGCTGGACGACGAACTGGACAACCTGATCATGCAGCGAACCAGCACCAACGTACTGCGGTCCGCCGCTCGCAAGAAGGGCATGAGGACCCTGCGCGACGTGGGGCTGCTGGCGATTTACGACGGGCAGACCACCATCGAGGAAGTGGTCTCCCAGACCATCAACGAGGAGGCCGATTAATCCCCCCCTTCCGTTGACAGGAGCAAGCCATGCCGACCTTTACTTTTGAAGCCATGAACACCGTGGGGCAGACCGTCAAGGGCGAGGTGGTCGCCGCCAATTCCGAGGAGGCCATCACCAAGGTCCGGGGGATGGGCAACTTCCCCACGCAGGTCAAGGAAAAGGCCGTCAAGAAGCCCGCCCGAGGCGCCGGTGGAGGACGCTCCCCCGCGGCGGCTGCCGCGCCGGGGGCACGGCGACGCAATGTCGGCGGCGTCTCCACCAAGGCTCTCACGCAGTTCACCCGACAGCTTTCCACACTGATCAACGCGGGCTTGCCCATCCTAAGAAGTCTGCGGATTCTCGAGCAGCAGCAGAAACCAGGTCCGATGCGGCTGGCCATCCGCTATGTCGGCGACGACGTCGAGGGCGGCGCGACGTTGTCGGAGGCGATGGCCAGGCACCCCAAGGCCTTCGACCGCCTGTACACCAACATGGTTCGCGCCGGAGAGGCCGGCGGCGTGCTGGACACCATCCTCCAGCGACTGGCCGACTTCATGGAGAAATCCCAGGCCCTCAAGCACAAGGTCGTCGGCGCGATGATCTACCCCACGGCGGTCATCTCCTTCGCCCTGGGCATCGTCAGCCTGCTGCTGGTCTTCGTGGTGCCCAAGTTCCAGGACATCTTCAAGGACCTCGGCGAGGAACTGCCCCTGCCCACCAAGATGCTGTTGAATACCAGCCATTGGGTTCGCGGCGGCGGATGGATCTTCCTGCTGGTCGCACCGCTGCTGGTGTTCATGGGCCTGCGATTGCTGAAGATCTCCGCGGGAGGGCGGTACTTCTCCGACGCCGTCGCCATCCGCCTTCCGATCATGGGCATGATCGTCTCCAAGACCGCCATTGCCCGCTTCAGCCGCACGCTGGGCACGCTGATCGCCGCGGGCGTGCCGATCCTGGAGGCCCTGCTGATCACCGCCGACACCGCCGGAAACGAGGTGTACGCCCGGGCGCTGATGAAGGTCCGCGATGGAATCCGCGAGGGCGAAAACGTCGCCGACCCCCTGCGACAGTCCAAGATCGTCGATCCCATGGTCGTCAACATGATCGACGTGGGCGAGGAGACCGGCGAGCTGGACACGATGCTCAACAAGATCGCCGACACGTACGACGAGGAGGTCGAGACCCTGGTGAGCGGACTGACCGCACTGCTGGAACCGGTCATGGTCATCACCCTGGGCCTGATCGTCGGATTCATCGTCGTCTCCCTGTTCATGCCCATGGTGGGCATGATCAAGGGAATGCAGAAATAGCCGCCGTGAGATTGAAACGTTGTTTCATCCTTAAGGAGACAGACATGTGCATGAGTAAAAACCCATCAAGGTCTTGTGTTGTCCGCAAGGAGATGCAACCGGCTTTCACTATCGTCGAACTACTGATCGTTATTGGCATCATAACTCTGCTTGTCAGCATGTTGACCCCCAGCCTTATTCACGTGAAGAGCTTGGCAAGAGCAGCCACGACCCGAGCACAGGTAAGAGTGATGTCTGATGCCTTGGAAATGTTCTATACCAACCAGGTTGTCGGAGGGAGCTACCCCCCCTCCCTTTGGAACTGCACCGGGGCCAACGGAAAGAAAAACAATCCCTACGAGGCCGTCGGGCAGGACGACACCGGCCGTAAAAGCCCCTACGCCGCATATGGGGCACAGACGCTGGTCTGGGCCTTGGCCGGGGCCGACCTGCTGGGCACGCCCGGTTTTGTCGAATATAAAATGGATTCCCTTTATGCTATCGACTCGGGGAAAAAACCAACTTCAGTACGACAAGAACCAATGTTGGATCTGACCAAAGTCAAGATCCAAAATCCGAAAGCTTCATTATTAGCAAGCAGCAACCCACCACCCAGTGCTTCCGTACCAGTGATTGTTGACTCCTTTGGAATTCCCGTGCTGTATTACAAGGCCGATAAAAGATATGCTCCCTACAATTATGATAGAAACCACAATCTTGCATTCGTTGGGGGGCAGACTGAGGAGGGGTTGGCCCATCCCCTGGCCAGCGACAAGACAGTCACCGGCCTGAACGCCTTCCAGACATACATCAAGAACTTCCAGATCACCGCCGCCTACCAGCCCCACAACCCCGAAATGTTCCTGCTCATCTCGGCCGGGGCGGACCAGCGGTACGGAACAATCGACGACGTGACGAACTTCCCGCTGCTCACCGAAAACTGCGATCCGGCCTTTATGCCCTGAAGGAGTTGCCGCCATGAAAAAGTATTCTCCGTCAAGAGCGGTCCGCAAGGCCCCGCGCGGGTTCACGCTGGTGGAACTTCTGGTGGTCATCGGCATCCTGGTGATCCTCATCACGATGCTCACCCCCACCGTCAGCGCCGTCCGAACGATGGGCAAGGTCACGGCCACTTCGGTCCTGGTGCACACGCTGGACACCGGGCTGAACATGTTCAAGGGCGAAATCCGCCTCGGGCGGGACTACCCGCCGTCCTGGTTGACAGGTATCGTTCTGCCGGGCATCGTCGGGAATATAGATTTGTTTGGCGCGCAGACCTTGGCCTATGCGTTGGCCGGTCCGACGCTGACCGGAACCCCCGGACTGCGCACTGGACTCCTGAATACCTCACCCACATACGGGCCTTTTATTGACGTGGGCAAGGCGAAGTTAACTCACCCAAGCACACTCGGCTATCCTTTGCCTTCTTCCGACTTCTTTGTGTTCGAGGACCCCTTCGGCAAACCGGTGTTATATTTCCGGGCTGACGCGGGCGCTGCTGTACCTATGGACATCTACGACTGGACGCACAACCTGGATTTTTTTCAGGCTCCCACCAAGCTTGGAAGTGTCTCGAACTTTGTGGAATACATCCGGGATCATCGTGTTGGCCAAGCCGGAAGCCCGAACTTCAAACCCCATAACTATGATTCCTACCTCCTGATCTCCGCCGGGCCAGACAAGATTTACGGAACCGCCGACGACATCACCAACTTCCCGTTCAACCTGCAATAACGCGACCAAGACAGGACTTAAACGTGCGAGACTTTGACAGATACAATCCGACGGCCCGGAAGCGAGACGGCCGGCGTCGCGGCGCATTCACACTCATCGAGTTGCTGGTGGTGATGGGCATCCTCGCCGTCCTGGTGGCGATCGTCGCCGGGGTGGCCGGGTACGTCATGCGGTCGGCCAACGAGAAGGACACCTCCGCCACCCAGGCCATCCTCATGGACGCCATCCAGGCATGGCACGACAAGGACACCAATACGCTTAAATGTTACCCCTTTACCGATCCGAATCCCAATAATACTGGCGGGGTTCTAGTCCAATGCCTCACGGGCTTCTATGGTGCCGCATGGCCAGGCCCTACATCCCCATCCGTCCGCGCGGCCGGAGAGATCCTGCTGAAACTTCCCAGGGATGCCTGGGGCGGCGGTACCAATGAACCCGTCAAGGACGCCTGGGGCGTGGCGATGCGCTACGATGCCGCCGGCGGGCTGGGCGGACGGCCCGTGGTCATCTCCGCCGGCGCTGATGGAAAGCCCAACACCGAGGACGATGTCCGTTCCGACGAATCGCAGTAAACCGAGGGCAGCCATGCGTTCCGCGACGCGGAAAATTTCGGCCGCTGGCGGGGGCTTCACCCTGGTGGAGTTGCTGGTCGTCATCGCCGTCATCGCCATCCTGGTGGCCGTCACCCTGCCGTCGATGAGCGAACTGTTCCGCACCGGCTCCGACAGCCAGGCACACAACCTAATCGCCGCGCAACTGGCCGCCGCCCGCGCCTTGGCCATCCAGGAACACACCACCGCCGGCGTGCATGTCCAACTGGCCGACGGAGCCAACGTCAAGGCCGCCCAGGCGGACGCCTGCTACGCAGCCGTCGTGAAGGAAATCTCAACCGACCGATTTGGACTCGCCGACGGTTACGCTCCCCAGCGAATGCCCGGAATGATGTCCTTTCTGGAATTGCCCGCACCGAACGTCAACTACACCACCACAGAATTGGCCGACGGCCAGTACATGACTTTCAGCATCGTCTTTAACTCCTCCGGCGGGCTGAAGGGGGGGAATAACATCTATTTCGACGATCCGAATTTCGCCAGTGGCATGCTATGGACCAATACCAATAGCAGTAACGCAGAGCCACCCGCTAAAGGAATGTTGATGATCGACATGGAGAAGCTGCGGAAGGCGACGGACCGGGCTGCTTACGTCGCAAGTTACGGCGAGGTGTTGCCCATTAATCATTACACTGGCGCGTTGATGGGGAGGGAACGGAAATGACCCGGACGCGCACAAATCCCCGCCCATCCGCCGGGTGCATTTCAGTTTCCGGAAAGCCCCCCGCACCGCGGGGGGATGCTTCCATCGGCATTCCGCTTGAACACCCCCTTGCAATGCAAGTCGGTAGGGCGAGTGGCATTGCCAATCGCGCAATCCATATTTGCGTTATCGTTGCGCGTGCAACACAGCCCGTAAGGGCCCCTCTTGGGTTGCACGCCCTACAACTAATGCCGCCGGCCCGTCGAGCGGCCTTCTCCCTGGTGGAACTGATGATCGCCCTGGGCGTCCTGGCCATCGGTATCGCCATGGTCGCCGGACTGTTCCCCGCCGCCATCAAGCAGACGGAAATCTCCTACAACGACGCCGTCGGGACCATCATCGCACAAAACGGCCTGGCCATGGCCAGGGCGACGCTGAATGATTTCAACATCGACATTCCCGGAAATATCGGCGATCCATTGCAGGTCGTCGTTGACGATGACAACACTCACGGCACGGCGAGTGGAAGAACCAAACTCCCCGCAGCCCTGCGGGCGTATCGCGACAATCCCGACCTGACCGCCCCAACCGACAAGGGTTTTCTCGTCCTGGGCCGGAAGATCAGTAGCAACGAGGCCCAGCTTGTCATCGTCGCCTATGCCAAGAAAAACCCCTCCGACAACGTGACGGCGGTGTCCATAAATATATCCAGCATCAGCGCCGATGCAGCCACAGTCAGCTTAAATATGCCCAACGCCAGGAGGCTTTCTCCGTTGATCCTGGCCGATACCGGACGATATGCGATCATCGAGAAGATAGAGCAGCCCGACATTTTGTATCTCGATCATCAAAAGTTGGACGGTCTGGCCGGCGACGCATGGGTAGTTGTCGAGGCAGGCCAATCGGGCGTGAGTCCGGCGATGGCCGTGGTGTCGGCGACGGTGGCGCTGCCGCAGTAAATGGAAAGCTGGGTGCCATGGCCATGGCTTAGCCATGGCCATGCAAAGGTTGTTACGTGACGAGTAAACAAGACATGCTCATGTGGCCGTGCCATGAGCATGGCACCGGGCGCTGCCGCAGTAAATGGAAAGCTGGGTGCCATGGCCACGGCTTAGCCACGTGGCCATGCGAAGGTTGTTACATGACGAGTAAACAAGACATGCTCATGTGGCCGTGCCATGAGCATGGCACCGGGCGCTGCCGTAACTAATGGAAAGTCGCACGATGCGAGTTAAGACAGAAAAATCTCGGTTGCCCGCTTGCGGCCGGCCTGTTCGGTTGCCGCGCGGCCTGACGTTGGTGGAGCTGCTGGTGTCCCTGGGGCTGATCGCCTTCATCGCCATGGCCTTCGGGACGATCCTGGGCCAGGCCCGCCAGCTCGTCTCCACCAGCCAGTCGGTCATCCGCGCCAACTCCGCCGCCTCGGCCATCGCCCAAGTCATCCGCGAGGATCTCGCCGGACTGTCCAAGGAAGGCTTCCTGGCCATCTACATGCCCAATCCCAATGAGTACCATTTGGTCTTCACGGCGACGGGGGTTTTCAAGAGCCAGTCGCAAGGAGACCCCAACAAATCCAATGCAGTAGTCATCGATTACGGGCTGGACAAGAGCAAGAATACCCTTTGGAGAAGGGCGAGATTGCTGATCGCCGGCGGCCCTAATGATGCGGTTCCTAAGGACACTTTCACGGTCAACGGTTACCTGGGCCTATACCACTACGGCAGCCCCAGCGTTGATGCCAATACCTACTCATCGCCGCCCCCGACCATTCCTTCCTGGCCCTACGGCCCCGACTCACCCGACAAGCTCTGGCCGGTGCTGGCGACGGAATGTACCGGGTTCAAAGTCGAATGGTTGGATCGTGGCCCGCCCCCGCCCCTGAAGTGGACAACCACCGCTGATTTCTGGACGCACGCCGATGATGTGGCCGTTCCCCCCACTCACCCATGGCCGGCGGCCGTCAAGGTAACCTTCGGACTTCGCATGGGCGACAAGACTTCCGACGCGATGCAATATGAGGTGATCTGTCCCATCATGAGGGACTAACGCATAACCCGTCGCGGCTGCGCACGCGCGCCCGCGGCCGGGTGCCATGGCCACGCTCGCGTGGCCATGCGAAGGCGGTTACATGACGTGCAAACAAGACATGCTCATGGCCGAGCCATGAGCATGGCACCCGGACGCACAGGCGCGGTTTGAGAGGTGTGCCATGAGATACACAAAGGCCGAAAACAACAATCGCGGCTCGATCATCCTGATGGTCATCGGTCTGCTGACCATCCTGGCCATGCTGGGCACCACCCTGCTGCTGATCGCCCGCATGGACCAGCGGACCAGCCGGGCGGCCGCCGGCGCCGCACCAGCCAGGGACGTCGCAAACAGCGTCCTAGGCCAACTCCGCGCCGATCGCTTCCAAGACCTTCACATCAGCGGAGGTGTCGCCTATGGGAATATCGCCAACCCTGAAATGGCCATCGACTACCCTTACGAGGACGCCAATCCGGCATTCGATGCCGATGCGGCGCTGGCCAACATCGAGCCGATCGACCCAGCCGCTGCGATTAAGAAGTGGAGACATCTCTCACATTTGAGAATCATTGCCAACACGGATTACCTTGGTGGCGCGAACTTCATTGGTATCGACGCCCTTCCCTCCGACAACAACCTGGTTGACACCGACGGCGACGGCACCAATGACGCCCGGCTCTTCAACACCACCATCCAGGACCGCGAGGGCAAACTCTTCCAAGCCGCCGTGCGAATGATCGACGCCGGCGGGTTGATGAACATTAATACGGCCAACACGACGAGGGGTGCAACCGGGAATGTAATGGACGCCAGTGACGTAAGCCTGGAATACTTGCTAAACGACGCCGGCATCTTGGCCGCAATCATCAACGAAAGGGCCATCGGTGCCGGTGGGCCTTTTGACTTCAGCGACCTGATGGATATGGTTTCTTATCCCAGCACACCCCCGACCACCGGGCGGGCTTACAACATACTGGGGGCAGCGTTGTTTGCATCCCACAGATCCCATTTAACGACCTATTCTAAAAGCACGCTTGCCTGCCCGGCCTACGGCGGATTCGCAACTCCCGGAGGTAAGAAGGTTAATCTCAATAGCGGCAATCGAGATGATATTTACAATGCCTTCCGGGCCATGCTGAACGCGGCGAATTGGAGCGGACCGGTCAACGCCTTCGCCGACCAACTGACCGCCAACGTCCTGAGTTTCCGCGAATCCAGCGATACTCCGCAGCGCGGCCCGCTGGGAGCCTTCGGCATCGAGCGACAGCCGTTCATCACCAAGATATTCTGCCGGTTGCAGCGGGATAATGGCGACCCAGCCAACGACAGCCTGATGAGACAATGGTCGGCCATCGAGTTTTTCAATCCCTACGACGTGGGTATACCCCTTGATGCTTATCGTCTGGAATACAATGATGGAACGGTCCTGGGCGGGGCGGGAAGTTTCGCCGGTAAAAATATTCCCGCCAACGGCCGATTCGTGGTCTATTCCCCCGACAACACCGTACGCATTAATTTCAACATTCAAAACGATCAAAAATTGTGCCTGCCCAGTCTGAACTTTCATCATGCAAGCCTGCCCCTGCGGCTGATACGTCAGGTAGCTGGTTTAGGCGATGTCTGCATCGACAGCGTGCCCTTTGAATTCGATCCCGTGCATCCCCAGGGAGCCAACGGCGCACATTCGTGGTATACCTGGTTTCGTGACGAAGTAGCCGATCATGCCAAATACACAGTGGCCCAATATGAGCAGAGAGCATCCAATAATCCCGCCGATGAAACCTTTAATTATTATACTGGTGAAGGTACGTTGGAATTAGGCGTGCCAAGGCAGCCTCCGGCAGTCGTGACGGCGGGATCCTGCCCCATTTACGTCCGCAACGGGCTGTTCGTCAACGTCGGGGAACTGATGCGCATCCTGACGGTCGGTCCGACAAGCACGTTGTCGGTACCGGATCAGCTAGCCGCACAAACCAACGTCGATTCCTGGTCATCCGGCAGGCTCGATCCCAACGGCTCGATCCTCAACGTCGCCGCGGTGCGCGTGCCCCCGGCCTGCCTGATTGGGGAGTACTTCACCGTCTACACGTCTACACCCATTGACGGATTGGTGAATATCAACACGGCCCCGCGAAAGGTTCTGGAGTGCCTTCCGGCGATTGCACAGCTTGCGGTAGCCGACGACAGGACAAGGGTCGTTAATGAGATCATGGCCTATCGTGATTACATTACATACGGCAGTGGCCCGACCGGCAGCAGTGATTACGGAACCGATAGCAGGGCCAAAGTCACAAAAATAGAGCCGCCCCTTGTTACACCGAGAGAGCTTAGGAGCGATCGTAATCTTGATCTTGGCTTCGCCACCTCCGGGGAGATCGCCATACCCATCCGGCAGGCCCTTCCCTTGGCCGTCGGCGGATACCCCGGTGCCGCCCCCGGCAACTACGCCGTCTCCATGGTGGGCGACGACGGATTCAACACAGGTGGAGGCTATCCCACCGGCGACCTGGACAAGTTTAACGTCCACTACAAGTGGCTGAGCAATCAGGTGACGGTGCGGAGCGACACGTACATCGCCTACATCCTGGTTCGGCCGGGGGGGGCAACCGGGAGCAGCCAGGACCGGCGGTTCGTGGCGTTGATCGACCGGAGCGAATGCACCGCCGCCGGCGAACTGCCCAAGGTGTTGATGATGGCGGAGGTTAAATAGCGCCCGGTCCCAACGGCGGGACGTGTCGTTTTTGGGCGGGTGCCATGGCCACGCTCGCGTGGCCATGTGAAGGTTGTTTTACAACCTGCAAACAAGCCATGCTCACGCTTGCGTGAGCATGGCACCCAACGAGATGGAGTCTGGCCGCGCTATCATGCGCGGGCTGTCGCCCACAGAACGGTGGTTGCGGAAAAAATAAGGTTGGACCGGTTTTTTGGGTTGCACCGCCGCCAAGTGCGGTAGAATACAGCAGAGGCCGGTGAGGGCGGGGGGTCTTGGTCCGGCCTGGCCATGGAAAAGCCGCCGGTTCGGGCCGGCGCGTGAGTGAAAACCACGGGGTGGAGAAGGGATGTGGACTATGTCCGCGCGTAGAGGCTTTACGCTGGTGGAGTTGCTGGTCGTCATCGCCATCATCGCATTATTGATCTCGATCCTGGCGCCCTCGCTCAACGCGGCAAAAGACCTGGCAAAGAACACGATGTGCATGACAAATCTTCATGCCGTCGCCCTGGGCCTCAACCTTTACTCCGAGGCCAACCGAGGCAACATTCCTCCGCATTTCCGCAATGGCGCCTTTCCCGCAGCCGTCTATTACACCTACTGTGCGTTCAAAGGCGACGAACCGGTCGATCCCACGGACGGTCTCATAGGCACCAGCAACGTCGGACGGCGAAGTTACGGATTTGTCTATACCATTGGGGCGATCACCGAGCCGGGCTTGTTATACTGCCCCTTAAGCCCTGTAGCATTTGGGCAGTTCAAGACCTATCCCAAGCCCTGGGGGTCCGCGATGCCTTCGGAGGGCATCGGCACCGGACACATTCGGACCAGCTACATGTATAATCCAAACATCAATGACACCTGCACGGCTTATACAGCCGGACTGCAACTTTCCACCTTCGACAGGTACCATCCGCTAACGCTCGACATCCTTTGTCGCAGCGGCACCTTCGGTCACACGATGGGCGGGTACAGGTGGAACATGGGATATGCCGATGGCCGGGCCGACTCCAAGGGCAGTCCCGGCATCACCAAGCTGATTCAGACGGACACCTTCCCGGATCAGGCCGAGAACGATTGGCCGGCCTTCAATGTTCTCTACCAATCTCTCATGGAAGGAAAGTAACGCCGGCTGGCCTTCAAGCACATGAAGGAATCCGACGGATACTGGGACAGCAACACTTGGCTTTTGTATATCGAAGGTTTCAAGCTGTTTCGCGGTAACTGATGCTGGGATTCGCGGCGCGCCTGGCAGGCGCAACGGCCGCCCCGCTCGCATCGCAGCCATCGCCTCGCAACAACCTTCTTGCCGCCGGCGGGGGTTGTGGTAAGCTTCCATCCGCATAACAAGTGCTTGATAGCGCGGCGGGGTTCCGTCCCGCCAGCCTAACATAGGCTTTAATGCGCGGCGGGATGGAACCCCGCCGCGCTATTCACCCGGACGGATTGTGTCTGCCCCAGCGATTTTCGAGACGAAAGGAGCCGGCCATTACCCCGCAAATAACTTTCCCTGGCAAGACGTGGGAGACGCGGACACCCGATCAGGTGGGGCTGGACGAGTCTGCGTTGGCGGAGTTTGTTCGCCGCCTGGGGCAACCCCAGGACGGCCGTGAGACGTTGCGCCCCGTCGGCGGGGAGGTCACCCTCGGCTGTGTGGTCCGCGACGGATACCTGGCGTATTCCTGGGGCGATCCGGCGGCGCGGTTCGGCTGGTACTCGGCGAGCAAACCGGTGCTGGCGACGCTGCTGTTCTTCGCGATTCAGCGGGGACACTTGGAAAGCCCACAGGCCTTCATCGCCGACCAGGACTGGCCGCTGGCGGAAAAAGACCGCACGATGACCTTCTTCCACCTGACCAACATGATCAGCGGTTACGGCTGCGCGGAAAGGCCCGCTGAGGCGTGGGCGTACAACGACTTCGCTATCCGCCTGCTGGCCTTGAGCCTGGAGCGAGCCTTCGAGCGGGCGCTCAACGACGCGGCGGTGCGGTGCTTCGCCCCGCTGGAGCTGGAGGGCGGGCGAATCCTCGGCCCCGACAACCACAAGGGCCACGGCGTGACGCTGACGCCGCAGGACTTCGCGCGGATCGGGTGGTTATGGATACATCGCGGCGAATGGGCCGGGCGGACCGTGCTTCCGCGAGCGTTTTTCGACAACTACATGCGCCCCCACGTGCCGCGGGGCATTCCGCGGTCGGCGACGCTTGATAACGGAGGGGATGACTACCTGGGCATCGGCAGTTACGGCGGCGGATTCAACCAGAAGGCCTACGGCGGCGGGACGTACGGGTACGCTTGGTGGTTCAACGGGCAGGTGGACGATGGGGGCGGCCTCAACTGGCCCGACGCACCGGCCGATGCGTTCGCGGCCATCGGATACGGCGGCAACATCATGGTGATGATGCCATCCAAGCGGCTGGTGGTGGCGGCGAGGGGCAACTGGGCGCGCAGCCGCCCGCAGGTCAACTCGCTCAACGACAATCTCAAACTCCTGGCCGACGCGGCGCATTAGCGGGATGTATCGTGTTTGGGTAAGCCCCCGGCACGGCCGGGGGACCGGATGCCAAACCATCCCCGTGCGGTGCACGGGGCTTACAACATGTGCTCCAATACTCGGCGAGACAGAGCCTCGCTGAGCATTGGGTCGCATGTCGGGCCGACGGGAAGGTGGTTCTTGGGAAAGCATCATAAGGTCAATACCAATGCCGCAAAGACCGACGGGGAGGGTTCCCCCCCGCCGGGCCAGGCAATGGGGGCTTCCCGATGGCACTGGCCGGCGCGGCTGGGCATGTGCGTCCTGGTGGCGACCGTCTACGGCCTGACGCTCCATCCGGGAGTCAGTCGCGGGGATTCAGCCGAACTTCAATACGCATCAGCCACGTTGGGGGTCTGCCACTCGCCGGGTTACCAAGTCGAAGTTCACTTCGGAAAGCTCTTCAGCCTGCTGCCGGTGGGGGATGTTGCTTGGCGCGTGAACCTGATGATGGTCGTCTTCGGCGTGCTGGGTTGCCTGGTGCTATATGACACGGTGCAGCGCATCACGGGCCGCCTCCTGCCCGCATGGGTCGCCGCGACAACGCTGGCCTTCAGCAGCGCCTACTGGAGCCACGCCATCGTGGCCGAGGTTTACGTGTTCTACGGGGCGTTCCTGCTGGCGGGCGTCTGGGCGGCGACGCGGTTTGTATTCACCAACAAGGCGGCGTGGTTATACGTCATGTCGCTGGTACTTGGGGTTTGCTGCTGGGACCGGCCTTCGGAGTTCTTCGTGCTGCCTGGGTTCTTGGCGATGTGGCTGGCGTTTCGCGGGCGTGTGAAACTTGGCGCGTTACGGTTGGCCGTGGCGGCGGCGTTGTTCCTCGCTCCCCTGGCCTTCAGCGTTAGCAGCTACCTGGTTCACTTTGCACCGCAACGCCTGCCCAACCGCGACGACGCGCTGCGCGACGAAATCCTCTCCAGGCCCCGGGGAGACCCAAGGTTTGCATCGATGGGCACGCTGCCCCGCGCGTTGTGTTACTGCCTGGGGCTGGGCTGGGCGGACCAGGGCCTGCCGGCGGAACGCGCCTGGACGGACCTGGAGCGGTACGGTTTCCACCTTTCGGGCGCGGGGGCGTTTGACGACATCGGCCAGTTGGATAAACGTACAACCAACATAGAACAAGGCTGCGGAACCAGCCTCGGTTGTTTGGGGTTCTTTTTGGCTGTCTGGGGCAGCATCCTATGGCGCCGACAGTATGGATGGGTGCTGCTGGGCTGGGGGCTTTTCGCGGGCAACCTGGCTTTCTATCTGTGGAACAGCCGATGGGACGGCCTGACCTTCATCGTCCCGGGCATGGCGGGCCTGTCCCTGTTGGCCGGTCTGGGCGCCGCCTGGCTGCCGCGAACCGCCGGGGCGCGGCGACGGGTTTTCCAGGCTGCCTGCCTGGCCGTCCCCCTGTTCCTGCTGGCGACCAATTACCCTTTCTTGGATCGCTCCACGAGCGATGAGCATCACCGCCAGGAAATGCTGCGAGATGTCGCGGCAACGCCCCTGACCAGGGAAAGCGCCTTTCTGTTGACGTATTGGCCCGCGATGACCTTCCGCGCTCTGCTTCACGTAGAGACAAGCCGTCCGGACATCCACGTCTTCCGCCTCGACAAAACGGAGGACTTCCACCCGGTGCTCGACTATTGCCGGAAAAAGGGATGGGCGGCATTTCTGCCCGTGACCTATTTTGGCCCAAGCCCGGAGGTTCGAGCAGCCGCGGCACGAACGCCCAAGGCCCTGCGGGAAATCGGGCTTATCCAGGTAGCTTCGCCGCCGTAAGTCCGACGTGGTGCAGCGAGGCACACGCCCCTTATGATGTGACCTGCCCATTTGGCGCCGCGTGCCAGGCGCCCCCCGGCGCCTCGTCATATTCCTTGACCCCCCAGCCCGGCGGCCCTATAGTAGCCTTGCGGCGCTGTTTGGGACGGTTGCGACTCGTTTGCCCGCCCCGCTCGGCGCCGATAAGCCCGGAGAGGTGGCTGAGTGGCTGAAAGCGACGGTTTGCTAAACCGTTGTAGGGGATCAAACCCCTACCTCGGGTTCGAATCCCGACCTCTCCGTTAACGCCCGCCGGGCGCTACCGCTTTCGCATTGATAAATAGGCGTCGATGCAGGCGTCGGCGTTTTCGATGGGGACGTTGGGGGGGATGTGGTTGCCCACGGCGAAGAAGTAACCCGGACAGCCGCGCCCCAGGTCCATGCACCGCTGGACCTCCTTGTAAACGTCCTGAGCCGTGCCGAATGTGAGTATGCGGCAGTCGGCGTTGCCGATGATTACGTGCGTTTGGCCGTAGGCGCGGCAGATGTAGGCAAGGTCCGTGGTGGGTTCGAAGATGAACCCGCCAGCCCCGGCGGCGACGAGGTCATCGACGTACTGCGTGTAGTTGCCGTCGGAGGTGAACAAGACTTTCTTGCCGGCGTCGCGGGCGGCGTCCCAGTAGCGTTTGTAGTTGGGGAACACATACTTGCGGTAGAACTCCGGCGAGAAGATCCCCCCCGCCGTCCAGACCATGTCGTCGTGCGTGTGGAAGATGGGGATGTCCGTCATCGCCTGGGCTTCCACCCATTGCATCAGGTAGTCGGTCCAGCGGTTCAGCAGAGCGCCGAAGCGATCAGAGTCGGTCCCCGCCGCCAGCAACAGGTTCTCCCAGCCCAATGCCGCAATGGCGAAACTGATCACCGAGTTGTACGTGCCGTTGGGGATGACGTAATCCCCTTTGCGGGCCTGGTCATACCAGGCCTGGTATTGCCGGGTCTTGGCTTTCACGTCCAGCCGCCCATATTCCTCAAAGGGATCGAGGGCGAAGATTTCCTCGGGGTCCGTAAACGGCGAGGGCTTGGGCAGGCGGTAATCGCTGCCGTCGGCGGCGAAGACGGCGTGGCCCATGTCGGTCCATCGGCCGGGCTTGGGGGTCGTCGGAAGGTCCACGTTCCAGACGAAGTCGAAGTCCAGCAACTCCTCGAAACCGGCCTTGGGTTTTCCGTGCTTACGGCGGAGATGCTCCAGCCAGGGCGAGTGCATGGTGTACTGGGTGTGGGGAATCTCCGCGGGCATGTCGAGGTTGAAGGCGGCCCATCCGCGATCGTAGCTCATTGTCTGTCCTTGTTGTCCGCCCTCGGTTCCGCCGACCCACCGCGCGTCACGGGTTGGCGCCCCTGGCGGCTTCGTCGATCATGGCGAGGAGGTTTTCTTCGGGCGTCTCTCGTCCCACCTGGTCGCCCGTACCGACGATGACGCGCGGATTGCCCCGGAAGGCCTCCAGGATTTCCCTCACCTCGCGGCGGACGTCCGCGGGGGTTCCGCGAATCAGGGTTTCGACGGTGTGGACATTTCCATTCATCGTGGTGCGGCCTCGCAGGAGGCGCTCGACGGTCTTGAGCCCCTCCAGTCCATCGACGTCGCCGCCGGGCGGGCGCTCGAAGGGGCAGACGCAATCGATGCCGATTTCGGCAAAATCCGCCACCGTCTCCATGCATCGGCCGTGGAAGTGGATGTGCAGCAGCTTTCCGTGCCGGTGGATTTCCTCGGCGACGGCCGCGATGACGGGCTTGTCCCACTGCCTCCACATCGCCGGGCCGATCAGCGAGTTGCAGCTCCAGGAACAACCGATCACAAAGCTCTCGAAGGGAGTTTTCTCGCACAACAAGCCGGCCTTGGCGGACATGTGGGCGATGTACTTTTCCCGCAGCGCGTCAAACACGTCGGGATGCTCGATGAAGTCGAAGATCGCCGCTTCCAGGCCGCCTTCGCGGCTGGACGCATAGAAATCGAAGAACGGTACGCCCAGCCACCCCTCCAACAGGTAGCTCTCGCCGACCTCCTCCCACGCGCGGACCATCCCCCGCGCGTCCAGGCCGGACAGATCGGGCAGGTGGGCGTCCTCGAAGGCCCCCAGGTCCCGGGCGGGGTCCTTGATCGTCCGCTCGATTTCCCACGACGGTTCGTGGCGGTCGAACAGCGACGCGCTAGTCAGTTCACCGCGCGGAGTCCGCGTCACGCGGCGGA
>Ga0315284_10004612_pt1 | contig 19557 bp, 17 predicted proteins | sample YL17G09_16_MG_FD_203696 | JGI IMG/M metagenome (GOLD analysis project Ga0315284, IMG submission 203696) | Sediment microbial communities from Yellowstone Lake, YNP, Wyoming, USA - YL17G09_16 | ecosystem: Environmental > Aquatic > Freshwater > Lake > Sediment | place: USA: Wyoming | collected... | reverse complement strand
CTCTTGTTTTGAGGGGGGCAGTGGGGGTGGGGGTGGGGGTGGCGTGGGGGAGTTGGGGTGAGTTTTTTTTTTTTGCGAGTATTGTTTTCTTTCCTCCTCCACCCGTGGAAGAGAAAGAAAACGAAGCAAAGAAAAAAAAACTCTTCTCACCTGCAGCGCCGTAAACTCCTTCGAGCCCGGTTCCGCACCGGCGTACCCCACGTCGACCGCGAACCCCACAACGGGCGTCTCCACGATCGCGCACCGGCCGCCGGCCAGGATCGTCAGCTTCGTGACAGTGCGCGTCGACAGCAGCTCGAGCAGGCGGGCGTACGAGATGTACGCGTTGCCGATGTACGGCACGGCGCGCTCGTGGTCGATCCTCGCCTTGAACTCCCGCACCGCCCACTTGGCCACGTCAACGGGCCCCTGGTCCGCGACGCGGCGCAGCCAGCGCCTCGGAGGAGGGAGACCGGGGATGACCCTGATGTTGCCAGTCGCGTCGTCGACCTCCTCCTTCTCGGCAAACAGGTCGTCCGGGATGCCTGCCTCGGCGCGGAAGGCGGCGTCGTCGCCGAGGGCCGCGACCGAGTCGAGGGCCTTTGCGGCGAGGTCGGCGTCGAGGCGATGTGGCTTCCTGGCCCCCGGAGGACCCGCCGACGAGCCCTTCGATGAGGAGGGCTCGCTGCTGCGGAGGAAGGCCTGGAGGGCCTCCTCGGCCTCGGCGAGCGCCGCCTCGGTCTCGTCGTCGACGAAAGAGCCCCCGACGCCGTCCCTGCCGCCGTCTCCGCCGCCGCCGCCGTCGTCGCCCTCGCTGTAGCCCTCGTCGGAGAAGAGTTCCGCCTCTTCCTCTTCGGAGGCGGAGGTTGCGGCGGCGGCAGCACGGGCGGCGGAGGCGCGGGCGTGCTCGGCGCGGGCGCGGGCGGCGTCCCCGCGAACGGGCGCCGGAGGGAGCGAGGAGGAAGAGGACGAGGAGGAAGAAGGAGAAGGGGTCGAGCCGTCGGCGTCAGCGGCGGCATCGGAGCGCTCGCTCGTGTTTTTGCTCTTGCTCTTGCTCTTCTCGGCGTTGCTCTCCTTCGCCTTGACAGAGCGACGCTCTTCTGAGACCTCTTCCTCGTCGGCCGACGCCTGCTGCTTCCCGGAGCTCGCGGCAGCGGCGTCGACGCGAGGCGATTCCTCGCCGTCGTCATCGCCAAACTCGTCATCGTCGCCTTGGAAATCCTCGCCAAACTCCGCCAAAAGCTCTTCCTCGTCAAACTCCTCGCCGTCGTCGTCAAAGTCTTCTTCGCCGTCGTCGTCTTCAACATCGTCCCCGCGGGCTCGGACGGCGACAGAGGCACGGAGGCGAGCGGGAGGGGGGACGACAGACGAGACAATGAGTCGCCTTCGGGCCGCCGCGGCGAGCGACTTTAGCCGTCGCCGATCGGGACGTGCCGCCGCAATTGCTCGCGCGCGGGGCACGCTCGCGACCGCCGACACGGCGCAGGGGCGCATGAAAGCAGCCCTCTGCATCTTGCGCGAAGTGGTGGTGTGAGGGGGGGGGACGAGTTGCGCAGGCGCCAAGAGCTTGCTCTCCCCGCCAAAGAAGAGAAAGAAAAATGTGTTTTGTCGGCCTCCTAACCTCTTCGAGTTTTTTTCCCCCTTGAACAAAATTCAACCTCGACCCCGACCTTTCTTTTCGTGCTCTCGACTCTATCGCGCGCTCGCTCGCGCCTCGAGCGAAGACCAGCGATCGTTTTCTCGCACTGCGCGTAGGCACGAACGTCGCGAGTTCTGACCGAAAGAAAGAGATCCCCAAGAAGTCTGAAGAGAAGCGAGGCGAATGGGTCTTGAGAGAAGTTTACAGTTCTAAAGATAGAAGCAGGGTTGGAGTTCAGAAAGCCAAAAATCCTCCCTCCCTTTTTTTTTGACTCGGTCTTTTCCTCAATTTTTCTTCTTACACACACGTCTCGCCGCCGAAAACGAAAGAGGAGCAGCTCGAGCGAGGAACCACGCCCGCGACCGTTGATAACGGCTGCAGCAGCGGCGGCAGGCGCGCGACGGCGTCGGCGAGCGCCCCCTCGGCCGCCGCCGCCTCCCTCGCGACCGCCTCCGCCGCGGCCGCGACGCGCCTCGACGGTGCTTCCTCTCTCCTGCCTCCTCCTCCGGCGGCGGCAGCGGCAGCGGCAGCGACCTCCGCGTCGTTCAGGGCAGATGCCACGACCCGGGCGAGAGGAGGAAAGGTCGAAGGCGCGGGAGGAACGGGAGGCGCCGTCGCTCTCTCGGAGCCGCCGCCGCCGACGCCGAGGAGGTCGGCGGCCTCCTCGACCGACAGCCCCGCCGCCCGAGCGGCCTCTTCGACCGACGGCGGGGGCGAAAACCCGGGAGCGGCGGGGGCCCCCGGGGCTCCCGCCGCCGCCGTGTCATCGCACGCCCGCGCCGCTGACCGCATAGCCTCCGCCGACCGCAGCGCCGACCGGAGAGAGCAGCGTGCCGCCTCCAGCAGCAGCTTCTCCGCCGAAAAGGTGCCGCTCCCCTCGGCTCCTCCCTCCCTTTCGGCTTGTCCGGCGTCGCTCGCCGTGGCAAGCCTTTCCCGCAGCTCCTCCGCCGTGCTCCCCAGCTCCCGCAGGGCCCTCTCCCTCTCCTCGAGCTCCCTCTCGAGCCCCGCGGCGCGCCCTCTTTCGGCGGCTGCCTCGACTGCCGCGGCCTCGACCGCCGCAGCCGCGGCCTCCTTCCCCGCCTTTGCCTTCCTCTTCGCTTTCGCCCTCGCCGCCTCGTCAGCCGCCGCCCTCGCCACCCTCGCCGCCGCCGCCGTCGCCTCCCTGACGGCGAGCTCCCTCGACGAGCTCGTCGCACCGTCAACCGCCAGCGCCGCCTCGAGAGCGGCGAGGGAGAGGCCGCCTGCGGTGAGAGAGGGGGGCAAGGGAGGGGCCAGGGACCGGCCGCCGGAGGAGAGCAGCAGGAGCCGCTGCTGGTGCTGCTGGTGCTGCTGCTCGAAGGACGAGGCGCCGCCGTAGCCGCCGCGGCCGGGCCCTGCTTCCTCATCTTCCCTCGAGGGGAAGTTCGAGCTCAGGGCAGCGAGCCCGGAGTAGACAGCGGCCTCGAGCCGCAGCGCGTCGGCGTGGCGCTCCTGCCTGTACTTGGAGAAGGCGGCGGCGGCGGCGGCAGCCGCGGAAGGAGGACACTCGCGAACGGGAGCAGAGGCAGAGGCCCCGGCGGCGGCGACCGCCGCCTCGAGCTGCTGCCCCAGGAGCTCCGCCCTCCCAGCGGCGTCCTCCGCCGCCCTCGTCGCCTCCGAGGCGCGGGCCCTCTGCTCCGCGACCGCTCGCTCGAGCTCGAGGGCCCTGGCCTCGGCCTCCGCGAGCGCGCGGCGGAGGGAAGAGGCGAGTTCTCTCTCTTCTTCTTCCTTTTTCTCGCTGGCTGCCGCCGCCGCCGGGGCCGCCTCCGCCGCCGCCGTCTGCGCTCCTTCCCCTTCTCCTCCTCCTGCTGCCGCGCGCCTCCCCTCGTCCCTCCTGGCGAGCTCCGCGGAAAGCTTCCGGACGCGACCGGCCAGGACCTCTCTCTCCCTCTCCGCTGCCCCCCTCGCCCGCCGCTCCTCGCTCGCCCGCGCCGAGGCGTCGGCGGCGCGGACCTCGAGCGCGGCAAAGGCGTCGTCCTTGGCGCGGAGCAGCCTGAGGACTGCCGCGTCCCTGGCCAGCCGCCCGGCGCGCTCCCTCGCGAGGAGGAGGGGGGCGGCCGCCGCCGCCGCAGCGGCATCAGCGGAAGCGACGTCGTGGGAGGAGCCAGGGGAGGACCCTCCCTCGGCAACCGCCGCCGCCGCCGCCGCCGCGAGCACCCCGCTCTCCGCCGCGCAGGCCGAGGCGCGGGCCTCCTCGAGGGCGGAGGCGAGCTCTCGGACGCGGGCCCGCAGCTCCGCGTTGGCCCCCTCCTGCTGGGCCAGGACGGCCTCGAGGGCCGCGGCACGCGAGACGGCGGTGGCCGGCGGGCGGTGGAGGCGGGAGGGAGGGTGGGGCGGAGGCGGAGGGGTCGCGGCCGCCGCCGTCGCCGCCGCCGCCGCGAGCTCTCCGTCGCCGCCGAAGAGCGCCTCCCCCTCCTCTCCTCGCTCCCTCTGCGCCCTCAGGACCTGCCGCGGGTCCCTCGCGCGCCGGTCCTGCGAGGAGAGGAGCTCATCAACGGCGCGGAGGGGGCTGATGCCGCTGCTGCCGCTGGCTGCGTTCCCCCCGGTCGCTGCTGCGGCGGCGGCTCCTGCCGGAGGAGAGGAAGCAGAGGAGCCAAAGGGCGGCATCGGAGGGAGGGCAAAGTCCTCCTCCCCGTCTCCTTCGAGTCCCCCTCCTTCTGGCTCCTCCTCCTCCTCTCCGTCGCCGTCGACGCCCCCCCCGCCGGCGAGCCAGGCCTGGTCGATCTCGACGGGGCCCTCGACGGCGCCAAAGGGAGGATCCGAACGAGAAGAGGCAGCGACTGCGGCAGCAGCGGCCTCGTCGCGGGGCGCGGGGGGCGAGGGCGGCGCGCCCCACTCCCGGTCCTCTCGTCCCTCCTCGTCCTCGGACAGCGAGGCCGGGGGCGCGTGCCCTCCCGCTCCGTCCCCTCCAGAGGCATTGCCGTCTGTCTTTCGAACCGCTGGGATCGTTCTCCTCTTCGCGGGAGAGGGGGAGGGTATCGCCGGGAGGCGGGGGAGGAGCTTGGCCGGAGAGCGCGAGAGGGAGAGGGCGCCGGCGCGAGGCGAGGCGGGGACCCCTCTCCCGGGCCTCTTCGTCGCCGCCGTCGCTGCCGCTCCCAGGAGTTCGGCCTCGTCCAAGAACCACGTCGCGGGCACCTTGAGGTCGAAGTAGAGTCCCCTCACGCACAGCGCGTCCCGGATCCCTTCCCGCGCGGCCTTGAGCCGCATGGGCCCCGGCGCGAACCTCTGAGCGTCGACGGCGACCTCGACCTCGACCGCAACGCTCCCTCGAGGGGGAAGGGTGAGTTTCTCGGAGGAGGGAGGCAAGACTCTGAGCCTGTCCCTTCCCGAGCCTGCGGGCTTGAGCTCAAGGTCGAGGCTGGCGTTGAGGCGGGAGGTGATGGTGAGTTTGGTCGTTCGGGGCTGAGGGCGATTTTTGTTGTTGTTGTTGAAGAGGTGACGAGAAAGGGAGGTGAGAGAGAGAGGCGAAGAAGAAGAAGAAGAATGGAGAAGAAGAAGACTGGAGAAGACAAACAAGATGAAGAGGAAAACGTCTCTCTCTTTCTTCTCCTCTTTCTCCCATCTCCTCACCTTGTTCAGCCGCACGCCGCGCCACACGAGCTCCGGCGGGTCGAAGACGAGGACGGCCTCGTCGTCCATTGGGAGGAAGGCGGTGTCGCGAGAGACAGAGAGAGAGAGCGGCAAAAAAAAGGGGTCTCGAAACGTTCGACGACGTCAATTGAATGTCTCTGTCAAAGCGGGAGCGGCCTTTTGTTCGAGGCTGAGTACGGAGCAGGCGCGCCTCAGTGAAAGAGAAAGATTCTCGCGCGATGGATCAGGACAACGAGAGAGAGAGAGGAAAGCCCGTTCGCGCCGAGCAGGGAGAGAGACCGAAGAATGGTTTTTTTTTGTGGGAAGGAGCGAGAACACTCGTCGGGACCCACTTTTTTCTTCTTCTTCTTCGTCGTTCGACTCGTCGATTGTCTCCTCTTCTACCGCCTTCCGCCTCCCCGTGGCCGCTCCCTCTCGTCTCTGCGCGAGCGACGGCGATGAAGGCCACGGATGAGAAGAAGAAGGCTGCAGTGGCGAAGCAAACACCGAAGCAGCGCCAGCGCTCGTTGCTCGAGTCGCTCGGCATCGTCCCCGGCGCCGGTGCCGCCCCCGCTCGCCCGCCGAAGTCGCCGCCGCTCGTCGTCGGGAAGCAACGGAGCCTCGACGGCCTCGCCAAGGTCGTGAGGAAAAGGCGCGACGAGGGGCCGCGCGACGTTCTTTCCAGGTGCCTCGGGACGCTCGGGGACTACCAGCGCGCGGCGGGAGGGGGCGGCGCAGGAGACGGAGGAGCCCCCCCGGCGACCGCGACGGAGGACCAGGCCCGCGCTGCCCTGCGCGAGCTCTCCTGCGTCCGCGTGGACGCCTCCCTGATGATTTCCAGCGGCGCGGGCGCCGCGCTGCGTCGGTTCCGGAAGGACCCCGGCGTCGCCGTCGCCCTCTGCATCCAAGCCCAGAAGATTCTGGAGGCGTGGAGGGAGGCGGTGACGAGCGAGGTGCGGGCCGGGAGGAGGTCCAGGGCGCGCGCTGCTGCCGCCCCCGCGGCGACGGCGGCGGCGACCGCGGGGGGGGGGGGGACGTGAGCGGGGCGAGCCCTCTCGTGTTTCCGTCCCTCGCCCCCCCCCGCGGCGTCCCCCGTTCTGGTCTCCTTCGCGCGTGGCAGCATTGCCTTCACCCCTTGCCCCTGAACTGAAACCACCATGCAACCTGTAAATGAATGCCAAGTGAGAGTAGCAATACACTCCTTCGAACAGGACGAAAAGCAAGGTCAAATGTTTCGTTTCTTCTGGTTCCTTTTCCCCCCTCGGGCAAGTTTTTTCGTTCTTCTGTCTCTCCCCGCCTGCCGCCGCTCTCTTCCATTCAATTCTCCGGTGTTCGCCGCGAGGGAGCATACCCTCCCCCTCCCCGAGTCACGTACACGGCGCAGGCCTTGGCCGCCTCCGCCGCGGCCACCGCCGCGGCCGCGGCCGCGCCCGTCGCCGCGGCGACCGCCTCGGCAGACCGCACGTCCGCAGCCGCCCTGGGAGTCGCCGCGGCGGCGCGCAGCGCCTTGCATGCGTCCTGGAGCTTGACGCGCTCGGCCGAGAGCGACTCGACGCGCGAGGCCAGCAGGTCTCCCCGCGCGCGCTCGTGGATGAACCGCCGGCGCTGCCACGCATAGGTGCTTCCGCCCGAGCCTGCGGCCGTCGCAAGGTAAGGGGCGGCCTTTTGGGCAGGCGGCGGGAGCTTGCGCCAGGCCCTGACGGCCTCCCGCTTGGCGGTGAGGATGATGGGACCGAAGAAGTCGACGTCGACCTGTTGGAGATGTTGGAGGTTGGAGGAGGAAAGAGAGGAAGAGGTTGAGAGAGAGAGAGAGTGAGGTGAGGAGAGGGCGCGCCCTCGTTCGTCGTCGTCGAGGTTTTTTTTCTTTCCCTTCTCTCGCTCTCTCGCCATGCTTCCTTTCTTTCTCCCCTTCTTCCCATCCCCTTCTCCCTTACGTGGACCGGCATCGTGATCTTGGCCTGGCCCGTCTTCAGGTCGTCGATGTAGGCCGCCGAGGAAGACCACCAGCCCTTGAGCGTGACCGAGTCCTTCGCGAGGCGGTCGGCAACGGACGAGAAGAATGCCTTCTTCACCGGCGCCGAAGTCGCCGCCGCTTCCGCCGCTTTCTTCGCCGTCGAAGAGGAGCCCGCCGCCGCTGCACCGGCTGCTGCTGCTGCTGCGCCCGACGCTGCCGTGGATGCTCCCCCGTTGGGACCCCCTGGCCCTGGACCGGAGGCACCGACGATTGGTGGGCGCATGCGGGGCTGCGGAAGCGAAAAGGCAAGGGAGAGAGAGAGGGAGAGGGGCGCAAATGGAGAGAGTGGCGACGACGCAGCGAAGAGTTTTTCTTTCTCTCTTCCCTTTCCATTCTCCCTCGACGCCGAGCGAGGACCCCTCTTTCGGCGATCGATCAAAGCTTCTTCGGTCTCGCAGAGCTTGCGCTTCTCCTTGAGCTCTCTCTTTGACCTCTCTCGCGGCTCGAGATGTCCGATCGACGAGTATACCGTAACTCTGCTCCAAGCGAGGGGAACAGCAGCGCAACGGCAGCAGTAGCAGCAGCGACTTCAGCGGAGCAAGCGCCAGAGAGAGCGAGCGACGAAGCATCGTTTCCTTCGACCTCGACCCCACCCTCTTCTTCTGCTGCGCCGACCATCTCCGCCCGCCGCCCGCTCGGCTCCCGCCCTGGGCTAACCCTCACGCCCCCGCCGCCCGTGGCCACTCTGCTGCGCGCCCTGGCATCTGCCGGGGCCATTCTTGTAGACGACGACCTGCGGTCCAGGGCTGCCCACGCGCTCAGGGCAGGTGAGGACAAATGGGGGTGAGAGAGAGAGGGAGAAGAAATCTGAGTTTTTTTTTCTTCCCGTTTTTCACCCGCCTCACCTCTCAAAAACCTCTCTGACCCCCAAAAAAAAATCAGGCGTCCGCACCGCCCCTCAGAGGGCCCGAGAGGTCGTGCACCGGGCCCAGCAGAACGCCGCGGCGGCGAGGCTGGCGAGGGGACTCGCCGCCGAGAGGGAGGCCAAGGTCGACGTCCAGGTACGTCTTTTCTTTTTTCTTCTCCTTCTCTCTCTCTTTGCTTTCCGTCCGCGCTCGCGCGCTCACCTCGAAGGAGGGAAGAAAGAATAAAAAAACGAACTAGGTCGGCCCCGAGCTCTTCGAGGACGACGAGCAGGAGCTCCGCTCGCGGATGTGGGTCGCGGTCCTCGAGGACGACTCTCTGTTCGGCTCCGTCGTCGCGCGGCGGCCCTCCTCGGCCGGCGAGGGCACCGAGGAGGAAGGCGGAGAGGGAGGGGGAGGGGGAGCTGAAGGAGCACGGAGCGGCGCCCAAGGAGAGGAGGGCTCTCCTGCTGCTTCCAATCTCGATGGAAAGGAAGATGAGGAAGTAGAAGAAGAAGAGGGGAAAGAACGCGAGGAGCGGGAGGAGGGGGCCGAGCGGGAGTTCCTGCGGCGGATGGAAGAAGAGCACGTCGCAGCGGCGGCGCCCCCTTCTTCTCGCCCCGTCGCTCCCGCTCCCGCTCCCGCGCTCCCCGTGGAAGACAAGTCGTCGTCGACTGACCCCTGGGAGATGGTCCAGGGCTCCAGCAACCTTTACCCTGCCTCGTCCGCGTCGAGGTTGAGGAAGGAGAGCGGCAGGGACGCCTCGGCAAAGGCGACGCACGAGGGGGCGAAAAAGCCGAAGAAGCCGAAAAAGACGAAGTCGCTCTCGGAGCGCGTCCTCGACGCCGTCGACGCTTGCAACTGGCCCCTCTCCACCGAGTACGCAGAAACGGGGGAGTACAACAGGCTGGTATCGGCGCCTTTCCCTCCCGGAGATGACACGGACGACGCCGTGGGCAGGGACATCGGGCGGACGTTCCCGGAGCACCCGCAGGTGATTTTTGAGTTTTTTGAGTTTTTCCCCCCCTCTTCTTTTCTTCCCTCGCCCCCAATTCTTTTGTTCTTTTTGGCTCACACACACGCACAAACCTCGAAACTCCCCTCTCCCTCTCTATTTCGAATCAGTTCGGATACGCCCACGGCCGCGCGGCGCTGGCCCGCGTCCTCCGCGCGGCCGCGCTCGCCGACCCCGCCGTCGGCTACTGCCAAGGTTCGTTTTTTATCATTTATTTGAGTTGGAGGGGGAGAGAGAAGAAGGAAGCAAGGAAAGAAACAAGAAAAAAAACTCACTTTTTTCAACTTTATTTTTCTTCTCTCTCAAACCCTTAAAACAGGCATGGCCTTCGTCGCTGGTGTGCTGCTGATGTTCCTGCCCGAGGAGCTCAGCTTCAGGGTGCTGACCAAGAGGCTGCTGCGGGAGCAGGAGGTGATCAAGGACGAGGAGGAGGAGGAGAAGGATGCGGAGGGGCTGGAAAAAGAGGTGGACGGCGGGGAGGAGGAAAAAGAGCGGGAGAGGGAGCCGCGCCCCCCGCGCGTCGGGGGCGGCGGCGGCGCAGGGCTCAGGACCCTTTACGAGCCCGGGCTGTCGGGGCTGAAGTCGCTGCTGGCGCAGTACGACTGGCTGCTCGCGAGGCTCGCGCCGGAGGTCTCGGCGAGGCTCTCGGTGAGAGGAAGCGTTTTTCCTTTCTCTCTTTTCGAATCATTTTTTCATTTTTTCGAGTTTTTCGGCGCCCGAGGAAAAAAAACACCGCTCTCACTCCCTCCCTCCCCCCTCCTCCTCCTCCTCCTTCTCCTTCCCCTCCCCCCTCCTCCCCCTCCTCCTCCTCCTCCCCAAAAATACGAAAAAAACCGAACAAACAGGCCCTGGGCATCCCGCCCGTGCTCTACGCAGCCCAGTGGGTCCTCACGGCCTTCGCCTGCCCGTTCCCGCCGGCCGTCGCCGCGCGCGTCCTGGACGCGGTGCTGCTGGAGCGCTCGCCGGCCCCTCTGCTGCGCGCGTCGCTCGCCGTCGCCGTCGCGCTCGGCCCGGAGCTGCTCGAGGCGCCCGCGGACTTCGAGGCGGCGCTCAAGGTGCTCAAGCTGCGCCCGCCGGCGTGGACGCGCGCCGAGGCGCGCGCCGCACTGAGCCGCGGGCTCTGCGGCGACCTCGTGCCCGCCGGCGCCGTCGAGGCCGCGGCGGCGGCGGTGGGGGCGCGCGCCGAGCGCGAGGCGCGGCTCGAGGAGGAGGGGAGGAGCAGGGAGCGGGCGGCGGAGCGGGCGCGGAGAGGACAGGGGGAGGCGCGGGGGCGGGGGGCCGCCGCCGCCGCCGCTCCCGCCGCCGCGCCCGCCGCGGCCGCTCCTCCTCTCTCCTACTCCCCCGCCGCTGCTGCGCTGCAGGGCTCCTCGCTCGCCTCCCTCGAGCTGGCGTTCGAAGGACTGGCCTGGTCCGGAGCGGCGGCTGCAGAGGCGGAGGAGTCGGAGGCAACAGGAGGAGTGGCCGAGGCCTCGGAAGGAGGGGAGGCGAGGTTGGGCGGCGACGGCGGAGGAGGGGAGTTGTAAAAAAAAAAGAGGAAGGAGCACGGAAGAGAGAGAGAGGGAGAGAAAGAACCGAGAACGCCTCTTCCGTTTGCCCCCCACACCCGAAAGCTCTCCCTCCCGCCCAAGAGAAGAAGACAGGAACTTCTCTCTCTTTCTCTCTCTCTCTCTCTCTCTCTCTCGCGGCTGTTTCTTTCTCCGACCTCCAGCCTCTCGTCCCGTCCTCTGCCACAAGGGGCTTGATCCTCCCATGCCCTCCCGAGCGCTCGCGCTGCCATCGGCAGCGGCGCTCTTGGCGACCATCAAAACGACGGCAGCGTCCGTCACGCCGCGCCTCTACGCAGCCGTCGGGGCCGCCATGGCCTTCCTCCTCGGGCTCAGGCTCGTGTTTGGGACGCTGGCTTCGTGCCTGCCGTTTGGGTGCAAGGTGAGAACGGCGAGAAGAGAGCGAACGCGCGAAAGAAAGAAAGAGAGAAAGAGAAGAAGATGGCATGGATGTTTCGACCAACGACAGGCGATGGCCGTCGGCGAACGAAAAAAGATGGCATCACCTCTTTTTCGAGCGCAAAAAGGTCTTTCGTTTGTGGACGTTTCGAACTCTAGTTTTCTTTTCTGCCCGCGGGCACGAAAAAATCGAAGGTCATGCTTTCTCAGCGGAAGAAAAGAGGCTCATCTAAACGGACGAGAGAGCAGCAGATGCTTTTGGAGAGTCTTCGCGTTTCCTTTTTTTTTTTTCCGTCGATGGCGCGCATGGTTTTTTCGAAGGGAAGAGCAGCCGGAAAAAAACGAAACCCTCGCCGTTGACCTGCTCTCTCTTGTCTTCTTTCTTTCTTTCTTTCTTTCTTTTTCACTCCCGGACCGTGTCCCACCCTCTTCCTCAATCGTTCCCAACCATATAAAAAACAATAACCACACCACAGGGCTCCCCGCAGGTCGCCGCCGCCGCCAGGCGCAGAACCGCGCCCGCCGCCAAGAAGGCCCCCGCGCCGGCGCCCGCGGCGGCGTCTGCAGCCAAGGCCGCGGAAGGCAAGAGGTCTCCGACCCGCGTGCCCGCGTCCTCCGGTGCCGCCGCGTCCTCGGCCAGGGCCGCTGGGGGCGCCTCTTCTCCGCAGCGCCGAGTCGCCAACGGCGCGTCCGCTTGAGAAAGCTCCATGATTCTTCACTTTTAGACCTCCGAAAAAAAAAAGGAAAAAGGAAAAAGAACTAACGCACAACAACAACAAAACATTCACTTCCTCCCCCCCCCCCATCCCCCTTCCCTCCCTCCTCATCGAGTTGAGAAACGTGTGCGTGTCGCTCCTCGCTGCTACGTGGTGGTATTTGGCTTGAAGAACGAGTGTGGGAACCATACAATAAGAGAGAGAGGGACTGAGAGTCAGAGAAACGAGTTCCTTTTGAAATCGTCCCGACCTCTTTCCCTCTCTCTTTCCCTTTTTGTCTTTTCCTTCTCGTTCTTGCCTTTGGTTCCCGCTCCATTCCCCGCCGCGTTTCTCTCTATAGGCCCTCAGCTTTGTTTTTCCCTCAAAAACTTCAGTCGTTTTTTTAAGTTTGTGTTTGTAAATCTTTTCAAAAGAGAAGGAAAAGAGTGAGATTAAAAAAAAGGAACGATTTTTTTTTGTCGTTGAGTTTGGTTCTCTCGCCCTTTTTCCTTTTCGACATCATCAACTCGAGCATTGTTGTTTTTTATATCTAATCACACGAAGAAGAAAGGAATCAAAACGGGTTCATGCGCACATTGTTTTTCTTTGGTAAAAGGGAAAAAGAAAAAACACAAAACAAAACAACAGGCACAGCAGCAGCGGCGCTTTGACGCGTGCGGCCTCTCTCTCGCTCTCTTATTCTCGATCGGAAGCCCCCCCCCCCCCTCTCTCTCCTTCTCTCTCTGTGTCTCTAGGGCGTCGGTGCTCAAGGTAAAAAACCAAAACGAACGGAAAAAGCAAATGTTTTTTATATTCTGTGAAGTTTTTGTTTTAGTCGTTCTCTCTCTCTCTCTCTCTCTCTTCTCTCTCCTCTCTCCCCTTAAGCCGACCTCGACCTCGGCTCGCCAGTGACCAGCACGCCGGCCACCTTCCACTCTGCGCCGTCGTCGCTCGAAGAGCGAACCAGGGTGTACTCCGCGGAGTAGGCGTTGTCGTAGGAGTGCCCGTCGGAGCGCTTCCCCGTTCTGGCGTAGAGGTCGCCAGCCTCGCGGACGCGCGCATGCGCGACCGCCGCGGTCACTCCCTTGCCGCTCTTGCCGGCTCCCTTGGCCTCGACCCTCTCGACGCGCAGCCCTCGCAGCTTGAACGTCCAGAACCACCCCGACTGCCTTGCCGCCGCGGCGTCCCTCTCGACGGCCGAGCGCCAGGGCTCGGCCGCCGTCGCGGGCAGCCGCGAGGTGTCATGGCGCGGGCCGAGCGCGGCGGCCTTGGCCGAGTGCCACGCGCCGATCGCGGCCTCTGCCTGCCGCGGCGTCGGCGCCGCGGAGGCGCGCGAGGCGGCGAGGGAGGTGGAGAAGCGGGCGAGCGGGGAGGGGCGGGCCCGCTGCTCGCTCGCGGTCGAGCCCGAGGCCGAGGGGGAGGAGGTCGAGGCCGCGCCGGCGGAGCGAACCGCGGCCGGCGGGAGTGCCGCCGCCGCCGCAGCAGCAGCAGAAGGGGTGGAGCTCGAGCTCCTCTGCTGCTTTCGCTGCTGCTCCAGACCGGAGAACACGGATCTCCTCGGCTCCTGCTGTGCCTGCTGCTGCTGCTGCTGCCTGGCGGTGATCCCGCCGACGGACCCGACGCCCCCGCCGCCGCGGGCGGAGGGCGAGAGCGCCGCGGCGGCGACGGCCGAGAGCAGGGCGGCGCCGCCGAGGAACCTCGCGAGCGTCGAAGGAGAAGTCACGGACGAGACGAGCCCGCGCCCGCCGCGGGAGGCGGCGGCGGCCGAGGCCGCGGCGCGAGCGCCCGGGACGCGGGGCAGGATCAGCGAGGGCGGGGCGGGTGCCGGCAGCGGGATCGCGGACACGACGAGCGCCGCCGCCGCCGCGACGGCCCTCGCGGCGCCGACCGCGGCCGAGGCAACGGCGGCGCCGCCGCGCCTCCTGCCCTCCCCGGCGGCCGCTCCCCCTTCGCTCCTCTCCTTCGACGCGGCCCTGGCGTCCAGGGCCGCCGCGACCCTCCCGTCTTCAAAGTACCCGCTGAGCTTGGGCGACGCGGGCCGCTCGGCGGTGTCCCTGAACGCCGGGAAGCCCCCCCGCGAGAGCCACTCCTCGGCCAGCGCGACCAGCCCCGGCAGCGCGTCGACGGCCCCGTCGGCGCCGCCGCCGCCGCCGGCGACGGCGCGGGAGGCCGCGGCGACGAACTCGACGTCGGCGGCGGCGGCGCGGGCCCTGGCGGCGGCGGACGAGAGGCCGGCGCTGCTGCCGCCCCTGCTGCCGCTGCCTCTGCTGCTGCTGGAAGCGGCCTCCCGCTCGAGCGCGTGCGCCGAGGTCGTCAGCAGCTCCGCCGCGGCCTCGGGCTCCCCGAGCAGCACCAGTGCCGCGACGCGCGGGGCCAGCGGGCTGCCGCCGGAGCCGGCGGCGACGGCGGCGACGGCGTCCGCCTCGGCGGCCAGCAGCCGCTCGCCGAGGTCGACCAGCGCGGGCCTGCGGCCGACGAAGCCGGCGACTACGTGCGCGGCGCCGGCGGCGCCGACCGCGCCGGGGAACAGCCAGTGCTCGTAGGGGGTCGCGTCCTCGAGTAGCCTGCCCCAGTCGAGGACGAAAGCGACCTCGGCGGCGCCCATGCGGGAGAGGGCGGCCTTGGCGAACTCTGGCGTCGCCGGCCTGGCCGTGACCGCGGGGGAGGAGAGCGGAGGCGGGTCCTCCTTCCTGTCCCCTCCGCTCTTCTTCGCGGAGGCGGCCCTCAGGGCGTGCGCCACGACGGCGACCGCCGCGGCGCGCACGGGGGCGTGGCCCTGGTCCAGGGGAAGGTCGAGCTGCTCCAGCGCGCACCCGGGGGCCAGGTCGGCCAGCCCGCGCGCGACGTCTGCGGCCAGCTTCGGCGCGAGCGGGGGGAACGAGGAGGAGGGGCTGGAGGAGGCCCCGCCCTTCTTCCCGGACGCCACGGGGGCCCCGGCGAGCAGGGCTGCGGCCTCGGCGAGGTGGGCGCAGGCCACGGAGATCGGGGCCGCGGTCGCCGCGACGAAAGAGGGAGAGGAGGAGTCGCCGGACGACGCAGCGGCGTCGCCTCCGGTGCTGCTCCCGTTGCTGTCGGCGCCCTTCTCGAGCGTCGCCCCGGCAAGCGCGCAGTGCGCGTGGGCCATGGCGAGCCTGACGTCCCTCTCCGCCGAGGGCGGCAGCGGCATCGAGGGCGGAGAGGCGCTCGAGGACGAAGAAGACCCGCCGCTCGAGGACGAGACCGGGATGCCGTTCCTCAGCGCGCTGGCGCCCGCCGACAGCACGACCTCGCACTCGCCGACCTCCTGCAGCAGGGCCAGGGCACCCGGCAGCAGCGGGGCGTCGAGGGCCAGGCCGGCGGGGGGGCCCGGCGGGGCGTCGCGCGGGGCCCCGGCCCTGGCGGCGGCGCCCCTCGCGGCGCGGAGCTGCTGCAAGGCCTCCTGCAGCAGCAGGCCGCGGCCGTCGAGGGCGCGGCGGGAGAAGCCGGGGGGAGGAGGGGCCGAGGCGAGCTCCTCGTAGGCGGAGATGATCTGGGCGTCGAGGTAGTCGCGGCCGTGGAGGCCCAGGAGCTGTTGGGGTGGCACGAGGCGGGAAGGAGGAGGGGAAGAGGGAGGAGGAGGGGAAGAGTGAGAGGAGCTGTCGTCGACGAGCGACCGGAACGAAGCGAACAAAGAAAAAACGAACGGCTTTCGATCGCGCTTGCCCTGCTGAGTGCACCCCCTCAGTTCGACTGCTTCAAGAGTCTCGTTCTTGTTGTTCTCACTCGAGGGGGCTCGAGCGCGACTTCGAGGCGTCCCCGACACCGGGATCAAGAGAGGAAACCGGACCAAGGAGGCGCGAGGGGGCCGGAGCGCGAAAAAAAACGAGCACCAGTTTGAAAAAGAGGAGAAAGAATCGCGCGTTGTCATTTGCATTTTTGCTTCATTCGCTCTCTCTCTCTTCATCGGCTACCGATCTCTCTATTTCTCACCTGCGAGTAGTCGATGGGGAGCGCGACGGGAGGAGCCTGCTGCGCCGACGAGGACGAGGCGGGCGCGGCGACCGAGGGGCGGCGCCGGGGCAATGGCATCGCCGCCGACGCCAGCGGCAGCGACGGACAAACGGCAGCGGCGCGGCGGAGGGCTGCTGCTGCTGCTGCTGCTGCCGCTCCTCCGCGGCGCGACGCCGCCGAGGAGCTGCTCACGCTGCGGGGCTGCATGGAAGCGGCTGCTGTATGGAGCGCGTGTCTCGAAAGAAAAAGAGAGAGAGGGTCTCTGTCGAGACGGGAAAGTAGGGAAAGATTTGTCGAAGGCACAAGCGAGAGTTGAGGCTTCGCTCGGTGAGTTTTGATTTCCTCTCGGTTTGTTTTCTTTTTCACCTCGACCTCTTCCTCTCTTTCCTCTTCCTCTCTTTCTTTCTCCCGCTTCAAAGGTATCAATTTATAATTACAGTGCGCTGCGTTTGATGGGGCTCAGTTCGTCATCGCCTCGGGTTCTCCTTCCTCTTCCTCTTCTTCCTCTTCTTCCTCTTCTTCCTCCTCTATTCGCTCAAAGCCGCCGTTGCTCTCTGCCGCCGCTCTCTTCCTCCTCCGCCGCTCCTTCTCTGCCTCTATCGAAGGACCCGAGACCGCAGAAGCTGAGGAAGAAGAGGCCAGCTGCCGCCGCCGCCGCGCGGCCGCGTCCGCGGCAGACGGCTGGTAGAGCACGATCGCCATGCTGCTGTTGCTGCTGCTGCTGCTTCTGCTTTCGTTTTGTTGCGGAACCGGAGGCGTCGGAGGCAGCGGCAGCGTAAGACGCGCGAGGGGCGGCGTCGCGAAAAAGGGCGGCGGCGAGAGAAACTCTTTGGCCGTCGCGAGCCTGCGCCTTCCCAGAAGAGGGCAGGAGCTTCTGCCCTCGTTTTCGTCCGCTTCCATCGGGTCTTCTTCTCCACCTCCTTCGCCATTGGCGCCGATGATCGTCGAAGCCTTGGCGGCGAGGGCGAACGGGGAAGGCTGCCAGACGGTGATGGGCCCTCCGGTGGCAGCAGGAGCAGCAGCAGCAGCTGCCGGCGACGAGCGCGGCCTCTTTGTCGCCGGCATTATCGCGTCGTCCGCTGCAGCTTCGGCAAACCCTCCGACTTCCTGCGCGACGTCTCCCGCGACTTCGTGGTGGCGCTTCATGCCCTGAGTGCTAGCTCTGAGCCCCGCTCGCGGCGACGAGCGGTTCGCTGGCCGCCGCAGCCGGCTGAATTGAGGAAAGGGCCTTTCGCTCCTTGCCGCAGATCTGGGAAAAGTGGAAAGAGAAGGCCGAAGAACCTTCTTTTTTCTTTCCTCTCGAAAAAAGAGGCCAGAAAAGGGCATCCGCCCTCCGGTCGCCTTTCTTCCTTCCGACTCTACGGCCGCGACCAAAAAAGGAGCTCGCTCGCTCGCTCTCGGCGGATTGAAGAAATCGCGAAAATTCAGAGGCGAAGGGCGAAAGTGAGAGGCAGCAAAAAGAGAAAAAACTCTCAGGCGGTGGAAAATTGAAATAACTGGAAATGATTTGTTTTAACAGAGTAATCCGGAACGCAAAGAAGAATCGAAACAAGAGAGGAAGGGCGGAGCGGCGTTCGCTAGTGCTTCAGCGGCGACGAGACGCAGCGAGAGCCAAACGGATCTCTCCTTGGCTTTTGCTGCAGGGCACCCGGCAAAAAAACGAGCACTCGAGCTCCAACCTCCCTTTTTCTCTCTCACTTTCATCACATCTCATCTCATCTCGTTCATGCCGTCTTCTTCTCGGCCTGGGAGCCCTCGCGGAAGCCGTTCTTGGCGCGGCGCGGGAGGTCCTTGAGGTGGCGCATGCGGCCCGTGCCCGTGGTCTTGCGGCGCGCGGCCTTGAGGGCCCAGTTGTCTGTTTTTTTTGTTTTTGAGGGGAGGGTGAGTCGGGGTTGAAAAAAAAGGGAAAAGAAGAAAGAGGTGAGCGAAAAACGAAGGAAGGACGGCGATCGCGGACAAAGAAGCTGATGCCGTTTCTCCTTCTTCTCTCCTCCTTTCGCCACCTCCCCGACTTCCGCGCAGCGCTCTCCGGCGTCATCCCCTATCGACATCTCAACACCACAAACAAAACTCTTTCGACTCACATCCGCGCATGCGCGCGGCGGGGTAGCCGCACGAGGAGCACGTCGACTTCTGGATGTGGAAGGTGGTCCGGCCGCAGCGCCTGCACAGGGTGTGCGTCTTGTTGTGGCGCTTACCTGTGGAGCGAGTTGGGTTGATGGGCGTCAGAGGACCGAGGGAGGAATTGGTCGCGTCGTGAGCAAGAGGAGAGAGGGGCCGAGAAACGAGGAAGACGATTCTGATGCGATCGTAAGGCGGCGGGCGGCGGCGGCTCTTCCATCGATCGACGCTCGCTCGATCTTTCAAGGGCGCATTCGACCGGCGCGGCGTGGTTTTCTCGTCTTCTCTTTCACGCCAGAGCGACATCCCCTCGCAGAACTCAACGGCAGTTGCGAGACAGGAGGGCAAGGCGACGGGCGAACATGCAGCAGTTTCTCGACTGTCCTCGACTCGACTCGATCTCAGAGAGGGAGAGAGAGCAAAAGAGCAAAACAAAAGGGGGGCGGCTGCTCGAGCCCCATCGCCCCCCCGGCCCGACGTCTTTGAGGCGACCAGAAGCCTCCGCGGCGCGGCGTGACGATAGGAGAGGTCGATTGGTCTCGTAAGCCACGCTCAATGCGGCGCGCGTGTGCCAGGAAGAGCCACGGATGGGGCCGCGAAGGTGGGGCCTTTGGCGTCGTCGGCGGCCGGTCGAGAGAGATCGACGACGCTAAAGGGGAGGCGGAGGGGAGCAACACTGCTGCTCTCGTGCTCTCGTTCCTCTCAGGCAGAGCGCTGTTGTTGATCGTTACTCACCGAAGGAACCCGTTCCCTTGCCCTTCTTGCCCATTGCGACTAATTTGAGGGAAAAGAAAGAGAAAGGAAAGGAGAGAGCTGGAAGGGGAGCGTTGTGAAAGAATTCGGAGAGAGCAGAGAGAAGGAAAAAAAAAACACTCGAAGAAAACCCTCGACGCTTTCTGAACTCTTTTTTTTTCTGAAAAAAAAACTCGCTGAGGCTCCGCAAAACCTCCAGAAACAATGAACTTCCTCCGCCGCCTCTGCTGTTCCTGCTGCTCCTGCTGCTGCTGCTCAGCCAAGGTCTCCCCCTCCCCGCAGGAGGGCGGCGTTCCTCCGCTTCCGGCCCTCCCCGCTCCGCGCGTCCCTAGGCTGATCAAGGCAAGCGCGGAGTGGGAAGAAGAGCCGAAACCGCCGAAAGAAGAAGACGACCCGCTCTGCCTCGCCTCCGCTCTGCCTCCGGGCCCGAGCACCGCCTCGGTGCTCGCGCGCGTCGCGGCCCTCGAGGCAGCGGCGCCTCGCGCGACGGCGTCGCTCTTCAAGGCGGCGGCGGATTCGTTGCTCAAGTTTTACAAGCTTGAGGAAGCGGTTGCGGCGTCTCATTCCTCTTCCTCCTCTTTCTCTTCTCCGCCTGCTGCTGCTGCTGCTGCTGCTGCTTCTGCTTCTGCTTCTGCTACTGCTGCTGCTGCTGCTGCTGCGGGTATGGTTTCGTCCTCTGCGACGCTCGTCGCCGTCGCCGAGGTCGTCGAAGAGCTGGAGAAGCGCGGCGGAAGGGCCTCGAGTTTCAAGAAGTTTAGCACCAAGGCACCGTCGCCGTCGCCGTCGCCGTCGCCGTCGCAGCAGCAGCTCCAGAAAAAGCCCAAGTACGTGCTTGTCCCGCAGTTTGGAGGGTAGAAGGACCGCATTTGGGGGGTTCGAGGCGGAGGAGGAGGAGGAGGAAAGAGAGAGAGAGAGAGAGAGAGAGAGAGAGAGAGAGAGAGAGAGAGAGAGAGAGAAAATAGAGTTTTTTTTGTTTTTCACTCCGAACTTCGGAAGGGA
>Ga0315284_10004609_pt1 | contig 19561 bp, 18 predicted proteins | sample YL17G09_16_MG_FD_203696 | JGI IMG/M metagenome (GOLD analysis project Ga0315284, IMG submission 203696) | Sediment microbial communities from Yellowstone Lake, YNP, Wyoming, USA - YL17G09_16 | ecosystem: Environmental > Aquatic > Freshwater > Lake > Sediment | place: USA: Wyoming | collected... | reverse complement strand
TCCTTCGGCCTCGGCTGCGCCTCGACCTCAGGAATACACGAGAGATATTGTGGAGAACCCTCTAATCGTATGTGGTACATAAACAGGGGTCAGATCAAACCCCTCTCTTCAGAAATCATCGCCAAGAAAAAGTCGTTCAAAACTGCGATGCCGATAACTGCTGTCAGTGGATTTGACGATGTCCGCTGGAAAGATTTGAGCAAACTCGACCTGACTGGACGAGACGGTCTTATTGCCACGCTGATCTTTAACCAAAAAACCGTTTGGCCCGCCCCGCAAAAAATGCCCCTCGGCGATAATCCCGAGAAAATATTGGCCGATGCTATGAATCCGGGTCTGGGTATCCGGGAGCTGCACAAAGAAGGTATTACCGGCAAAGGTGTCAATGTGGCAATTATTGGCCAGCCCCTCTATCAGGACCACCACGAGTTTGCCGGCAAGATTGCGGCGTATCACAATGTCGGCTGTGATTCAGAAAGCAGTATGTACGGCCCTGTGGTTGTGAGCCTGTTGGTGGGGACAAACTGTGGAACTGCCCCGGATGCAAAAGTTTATTATGCCGCCGTTACATCCTGGAAAAATGACACAGCATATCTGGCGAAGGCACTCGACTGGATTATAAAACAAAACAGCAAATTACCTGTTTCTGAAAAGATTCGCGTCGTTTCTGTTTCGGCAGCACCGAGCGGACAGGGTTCGTCTTTCACAAAAAATCAGCAGATGTGGGACCAGGCCTGCGCACGGGCGGAAGCGGCAGGCATTATGGTGCTTGACCACACTTCCCAGCGGGGGTTTATCGGGGCCTGCTGGTACGATTTGAAAAATCCTGAAGACGTTGCATTGTGCACACCCAACCATCCGGGAAAGGTTAAGAAAAGTTATCACGACCGGATTTTTGTTCCTTCGTCACCGCGCACAACCGCTGAGGAATATGACAAGAGTGATTTTGGCTATCAATACAACGGTCATCGCGGCATGCTTTGCTGGTCGATACCATATTGCGCAGGCGTGCTCGCCCTCGGCTGGCAGATTCAGCCCCAACTTACACCCCAGCAAATGAAAAATCTCCTCTTTCAATCCGCCTACACAAAAGAAGATGGCTCAAAAATTATCAACCCAAAAGAGTTTATCCGCCTGGTCAAAAAAGCCAAACCCGTTTCGGAAACCAGACAAACTGACCGCCGGCCGACAAGGGCAGGCAGCAAAAACAAGTCCTCCGGAAAAAATTTGAAGGGCCAAACAAATGCTCAGTAAATTTTTCACTCTCAAAGAAAAACAAACAACCGTCAAAACAGAATTCGTGGCCGGCCTGACAACATTCCTCACAATGGCCTATATTATCTTTGTCAATCCCGCAATCCTGAGCCTGACGGGTATGGACAAAAACGCCCTCGTGGCCTCAACCTGCATAGTAAGCGCAATCGCCACCATCATAACCGGAATATTCGCCAACGCCCCTATAGCAATGGCTCCGGGAATGGGCCTGAACGCTTTTTTCACATACACCCTTGTGCTGGGCGGCAAGGTCAACTGGGAAACGGCTTTGGGCGTCGTTTTTCTCTCGGGATTGTTCTTCCTGTTACTGACACTGCTGGGACTGCGAAAAAAACTCGTCGAGGCAATCCCCATCGGCCTGATTTCGGCTATATCCGTAGGCATAGGGCTGTTTATAACCTTTATCGGCCTGGTGAATCTGGGAATAGTCGTCAAAAACGAAGCCACACTGGTCTCGGCAGGCAAGCTAACGCCGACAGTCCTGATAGGTCTCTGCGGCCTGCTGATAATGGTCTTTCTCGAAATGAAAAAAATAAAAGGCTCTCTCCTTATCGGAATCGTATCCTCAACCGCACTGGCCGCAATCTTCGGATATGTCCAAAAACCGACGGAATGGGTCTCGCTACATCTTAATATAAAGGCTGTGGCATTTCACCTCGATATTTTAGCAGCGCTCAAGTGGAGCCTGTTCGCAAGCATATTCAGCCTGATGTTTATGAATATGTTCGACAGTATCGGGACCCTGGTGGCCTGCTGCTATCAGGCAAAAATGATTGACGAGAATAACAGGATAAAAGGCCTTGACCGCCTGCTTGGTATAGATGCCCTTGCAGCTATGACAGGCGCCGTGCTGGGGACATCGACCACCACTGCGTACATAGAATCCGCCGCCGGCATCGAACAGGGCGGCCGCTCGGGATTGACATCGGTATTTACAGGCATTCTGCTTCTGCTGTCGTCGGCCTTCGTGCCGATTGTCAGAATAGTGCCGACGTATGCCACCGCACCGGCCCTTATCCTCGTCGGCCTGTTTATGATTAGAGAAGTCAAAAAAATCGACTTCTCAAACCTCGAAGAGGCATTCCCTGCATTTATCATAATGATAATGATAGCCTTAAGTTACAGCATCAGCACGGGGCTGGCTTTCGGCTTCATCTCCTTTGTCATCACAAAAATAGCATCGGGCAAGGCAAAGGACATCAAGCCGGTAATGTGGATTATTACAATTTTATCTTTGATGTTCTTGACCCTCGACCAAATCAGTAATATAATCCTATTATTAAAAAACCACACATAACCCAAATAAAGAAAGGGGTTAATTATGACCAAAAAAACCGTCCCGTTTATTATGTTGATAATGATATTCTGCATTACTATTGCCCTGCGGGCTGTGGGTTCACAAAAAGAAGGAGGTGAAAAAATGGAGATTAAAATCACAAGTTCCGCTTTCGAAAATAACGGCCTAATCCCGGCAAAATACACCTGCGACGGCAAGGACATCTCCCCGCCGCTCAAATGGGACGCTGTCCCCGAAGGAACAAAGAGCATCGCCCTTATATGCGACGACCCGGATGCCCCGATGGGGACCTTTGTCCACTGGGTCTTGTTCAGCCTGCCCGCTAAAACAGCGGAACTGGCGGAAAATGTCCCCCACGACAAGGTCCTGCCGAACGGCGCCAGGCAGGGTATGACCGACTTCGGCAGGGTCGGCTATGGCGGCCCCTGCCCGCCCAGCGGCACTCACAGGTATTTTTTCAAGCTCTATGCCATGGACACGGAATTAAAACTCCAGGCAGGTGCCGACAAAAGCCAGCTGCTCAAGGCTATGGAAAATCATATCCTCGCACAGGGACAACTAATCGGAAAATACAAAAGAAAATAAGCGGCTGGGTTGATATTAACGGGCCGACCTTTAGAACCTCTTTATCGCATTGGCCGCGTAAAGGGCGACGAACATAAGATAGTCCAAATCGGCCAGATTGTAGTGGTCCTGCCGGAAGGTATTATTGGCGTATATCGCGCCGAAGCAGCCCGCCAGATTCAGTAAAGGCGCTATTACCGTGGCTCGCACCTGCTTGTCTTTTTCGAGACCGAGGTCCCGCGAGAATATAAACAGCAGGAATTCCCCCTTTTCAATGGCATGATTGACCTTATCGCCCAGCATAACATCCTTTATATCAATCGCCCGGCCATCTCGCTGCCGCCCGGCCTGCAAAGCCATCGGCCCTGTCGGTTTGTCTCGCAGACCGCACCAGACATGGTTGGTATTAAACTGCTTGGCCATCACCTCCAATAAAACCGAATGGAGTTTCTCCAGGCTGTCGGCCCTGTCGATAGCATCCGTAATCTGCAAAAAATCTAAAAGCCGCTGAGCAGGCAGTGTAACTGCCGGCGATTTATCTGCTCCTATCTTCCTTATCACCACCTGCTGGTCGCGGGAAAGCATCCCGGCCACGCCTTTCGGTGCAGCAGCAGGCTCGCCCGCAGGAACAGCCGTCTTGGCAGCAGACTCCCCGGCTTTAGCAGCAGGTGCGGAGGTTTTGGCAGCAGGCTCGGCTGCCTTGGGCTGGTCCTCCAGATTTACCTCAATGTCAAAATCACCTATACGAATACAATCACCGTTCTTCAATTGTGCCTTTTCGATTGGCTGGTCATTCAGGTATGTCTTGTTTGACGAACCCAAATCCTCGACCATCCATTTTCCGCCGCCAGCAACGGAAATCAGGGTATGATGCTTGGATATCTTTGAATCAGGCAGGGCAATCTGGTTGCCAGACCGCCTGCCGATACGCACAGGCTCGCCGGCAGACCTGAACTCGCTGACAGTTTGACCATCTTTTTTTACAATCAGATGCATCCGTCTTACTCCGGATATTTAACTATCTGAAATTGTCGTATTCTATTATCTACAATCCGACTCAATTTGTCAAGCAAACTTTAAAGAAATATCCTTTTTTTACCCTGTTTTTCGCAGGATTAACCTCCTCCGGCAGCCCATTTGCGGGCAAATCCTGTAACCACGCCGCCCTCGAAGTCAGCGTCAAAAATTCTTTATTATCGTGGCCGTATGAATTGCAAGCAGCATCAGGTAGTCCAAATCGGCCTGCGAATAGCTCTCGTGGTCCATTGCATTGTCGACATACAACACGCCGAAGCAGCCCGACGTGGTTATCAGCGGAGCTATTAACACAGATTGTATCTTTTCCTCTCTTTGGGCCAAAAGTCGCGACAGCAGCATAAACTGCCCCTTCTCAACCGCCTCATCAATCTTGTCGGCAAGTTTGATTTCTTTTAGCTGAACCGACCGTCCATCTCGCTGTTTTCCCGCCGCGCACACCATTGCTCCTGTCGGCTTGTCCCTCAATGCACACCAGGTATGAAATGCGGCAAATTGTTTCATTATAATACCCACCAGTCTCTGCAATATCTGGTCGAGGTTATCTGCCTCGCAGATTGCTTCGGTGGCCTGAACAAAATCCCTTATCCGCTTGGCAGGAAGTCTCACATCAGATGCATGCTCGGCGCTCACATTTCTTATTGTGGTCTGCAGCCCGCCGACAGGCGTTACAAGCGTGTCATCCAGATGCATCGACTTCTCACCGCCGCTATTTTCTTCGAGATTGATTTCAACGGTAAAGTCAGTGATGCGAATAGTGTCACCCGTCTTAACCTCTGCTTTTTGAACCATTTCATCGTTCAGGTATGTCTTGTTTGCCGAATCGAGGTCCTCGATGAACCATTTTCCGTCCGGCGTATTAAATATCACGGCGTGCTGTCTCGAGACCGCCTTACCCGGCAGAAAAATCTGGCTGTGGATATGCCTGCCTATATAAACAGGCCCACGCCTGAATTCGAACTCGTTGACGGTTCGCCCCGCCTGTTTCACAAGCAAATGCATCTTGACTTCCTCGATAAACTATTTATTGAAATTATCGTCAATTTTTCATAAATTGTTAATAAAACAATCTTTAAGTCTTGAGGAAACATGAGCAGAAAAACCGCAAAAACCGTCATCGCTGCAGCCGTTATCGCAGCCGCCGTGGCCTATCTCCTCTATGAAACGACAAAATCATCCTGGATATATTACTACTCCGTCGACGAATTTGTCGAAAAATACCCCCAAAATACGCTGCAAACACCCGAAAATTCAGCTAAAATCAACAGCCGCATTATACGTCTCGCCGGCCAGGTCAGGGATGGCAGCATAATAAACAACGCTGAAAACTCTCAGCTCGATTTCATCTTGGCAGGTCAAAAAAATCTCGTCCCGGTAAGATATTATGGGGCTGTGCCGAATAACTTCGCAGCAGGAAAAGAAATTATCGCAGAGGGAAAAATAGGTGCCGACGGCACATTCAGGGCTAATCTCATCCTCACCCGCTGCGAGTCAAAATATAAGGCAAAACTTTATCAAAATAAAACCGCCCCTTAAAATGCCTGACAAAATGAAATTTTATTATTATTGTCATTCTGAACGTAGCGCAGCGAAGTGAAGAATCTCTTTTTCTTAACAAAAGTAAAAAATGAACGAAAAGCCGCAAAAAACCCCCGGACAAACACCGGCCCTCAACGTCGCCGGCCTGTGCAAATCCTTCGCCAATCGAGCCGTGCTTGATGACATAAGCTTTCAATTGCTCAGCGGCCAGGCCCTCTGCATCTTCGGCGCAAACGCCGCCGGAAAAACTACACTCATCAGGATAATCGCCGGCCTTATACCGCCCGACGACGGCACCGTGGAAATCACAGGCTTCAACCTTCACAGCCAACTTGTCCGCCGTAGCCTCGGCGAAGGTGGAAATCAGTACGCAAAGGCAATGCTGGGTTTTATATCTCACAAAACTATGGTCTACCCACAACTGACGGTCGAGGAAAACCTCCGCTTTTTTGCAAGGCTGTATGGTCTCAAAAAAAGCAATACACGAATCGAAGAACTGCTGGACAAAACCGGCCTGACACCCTGCCGCCACGATAGCGCCGCCGCCCTGTCGCGTGGAATGATACAACGCCTGGCCATTGCAAGGGCTTTGCTGCACCGCCCCGCCGTCCTGCTTGCAGACGAACCCTTTACCGCCCTCGACACCACAGCCTGCGAAAATCTGGTCGCAATATTGCAGCAGTTCCGAAACGAAGGCGGCGCCGTTGTAATAACTACAAATAATATCAGCCCGTCGCTGCAATGCTGTGAACAGGTGGCCGTCCTGCACAACCGAAAACTGATTTCCGATATTAATCCAGACGAGGTAAACCTTGAAAAGTTTTGCTGACATCATAAAGGCAATTTTTATTAAAGACCTGCTCAGCGAATTCAGAACTAAGCAGGTCCTGCCTGCTATGATTATGCTCGGCATCCTTATCGCCTGGATTTTCCGCATCGCCGCCGAGTCCGCCGAAATCAGCGTCCCCGCCATAGCTTCAGCCGCCCTCCTGGCGGCAATATTGTTCTCCGCAATCCTCGTCTGCGAAAAAAACTTCGCCTCCGAGCACGAAAACGACTGCTTCGACGCCCTCGTTCTTGCATCAGCCGATACCGGCGATATATATCTCGCCAAACTCATAGTCAATGTCACCATACTCTGCATCTTCGAGCTTGTCGCCGTCCCTGCCGTCCTTGTCCTTTTCAAAATAAACGTCGGCCTGAACTGGCCCCGCCTTATTATCGCACTGCTGCTCATCAACATCGGCATATCAAGTGTGGGAACGCTGCTGGCCTGTGCCGTCCAGGGAACAAAAACCGCAAACTCGCTCCTGGGCGTCCTTGTAATGGCCGTTCTCTCCCCGATGATGATACCCGCCGTCTCCGCCCTGCTTTCTCTGTTCTCCCGGCCCGACACCGCATTCGATTTTAACAGGGGCCTCGGTCTTCTATTGGCTTTCGACGCAATATTTGTTACCGTATGCTGGCTGCTTTTCGATTTTGTCGCAGCCGAACAGGAGAACTAAATGCGAATCGCTCTTGCCGGTATAAGTTTGTTTTTATTGCTGCTCTCAGCCTCGCTGGCCCTGACAACAGCCGCCGTCACCCCTGCCGCCAGAAACATCGTCTACGTCCACGTCCCCACAGCCTTCTGCTCCCTAATCAGCTTTTGCGTCCTCTTCTTTTGCTCAATACAATACTTACGAACAAAACAACAGAAATGGGACCATACCGCCGCCGCCGCCGCCCAGGCAGGCCTCCTCTTTGCAACCGCTATGAACCTCACCGGTATGATATTCGCACGCATCGAATGGGGCGCCTGGTGGACGCCCAGCCCAAGATTGATTAGCTCCGCCGTCCTGTGGTTCCTTTACGTCGCCTATTTTTTACTGCGGTCCGCCTTCGAATCCCGCCGGCGCAAGGAAACCCTCAGCGCGGTCTTCGGCATTATCGCCTTTATTGATGTCCCCCTCGTGCTTATAAGCGCAAGGCTTGTCCCCGACATCCACAGGCCGAGCTTCACCTTCGACTCCCCCGCCCAAATGCTGGCACTGGCCTCCGCCACCCTCGGCTCCGTCCTCCTGATGACCCTGCTGATTTTGTATTTGAAACTATCTAAAGAACGGCCCTGTCCTCACACTCGCCCGCGGTAAGGTAAAGCCATCATCAGCAAAATCGCGGCGATATAGAGTGTCGCTATTAATATCTTCTTTAACGCAGGGTTTTTTATCCCGTCCGTCAGGAAAAAGGGCAGTCCCGCCACCAGAACAATAGGCGCAAAAAGAATAATCATAAATAGATAAGACCACTTGCGTAATCTCGATATGTCACGCCTGCGGATTCCCCGCCACATCATAACAAACCCGCCGTAGTTAAACCGGATATTCACAAACGGCAGATACGGCGCAAGGGGATTGATTTTCTGCCGGAACAGTATTGGGTGCCAACAGCCGGAAAGGTGCATTTTTTGGGGTGGCAAAAGGCACTGGCCGGAGAATTTGCGGAGGCGGCGACGCTGGTGCCGAATTACCTGCGACTGCCGGATGTGGGGGAAAAAATAACGTAAGAAAGGTTCAAACAAGGCGGGGGGTTTGGGGGTGGTTGATGCCTGCGGCACATAAATTTTGGCAAGATGAGCGGGATTTAATGATGGCGTAAGCCATAGCGCCAATTGTCTCGAATTGCTCTTGAATTGTCTCGAATCACTCTCGAATCGCTCTCGAAATAGCGCCAATGGTGCGCCAAATTGCTTGAATTGCGCTGAATTCCGGGGTCTGTTTTTCATAAGTAATTATTTGGCAAAGAGTTAGGTGTTTAAGACAGACGGATTTCAGCCAAAATTTCGAAATTCGAAGCACGAAATCCGAAACAAATCCTAATGACCAAAAAGTTAATGACCAAAACGAAACTCCCATAAAACGCTTTGCTCCAGATATAGGGACGTAGAGTCTCCCTATAATGGGGCGGAGATGCGCATTTGGGTTGAAAAAAGCATTTGCCACAGAGTGCACAGAGAACACAGAGAAGATATAAGTTATTATGGGATAATGAGTAAGGGGGGTTGAAAAATTTTTTGCAGGAATTTTATTTCAGAGCGAAGCACCATGCGTTTTTGATTGAAAAGTGAGCCACAGATTGACACTGACAGACACTGACTGAAACACCGACTAACACTGATTACGGAGCGGCGGGTAAACTTCGCTCCGAGATTCTGGACCCCAGATAAAGACGTTCTGGGGTCTTCGCTTTGCTACGGAATTTTTTGCGATTTTGGGATTTTTTCAATTTCATACCTGCATAAATGATTGAAAGCCCCGGAAATTTCAATCAAACGCACACCTGCACGCAGGAGAGAAGGCTCAGTGGTCAGGGGAGAAAAGTCTGAAGAGTGGAAAAAACCATAAAATTGACGGAACAGAAAGTCAATTTAGCGCATCTTATAAACGGACGGCAGGGCTTTTGTAAAAAAAGGCGTTTGCGGGGCTGAAAAACGAGTTTTTTTGCGTTCCGGTGTCCGCTAATCAGCCTTATTAAGCCCGTACTGAAAAAAATATTAAAATTTTTCAAAAAAAGTGTAACAGAACCAGTCGTTCGATGCACTTATTATCAGCGAGACGGAAAAACAGCCTTAGAAATGAGGTTTTAGGTTCGTAACGTAATGATTCATAACAATAAATTTTGAAAGGACAGGAAAATGAAGACGCGGGTAAAAACAATAATCTTAATGGGAATGTCGGTTAATAATAACACTTTTTCGGAGGATAGAAAAATAAAATTGTATATCACAATTCTGGCTGCCTTTCTATTTGTAAGCTGTTTTGGCCTGTACTGTTTTGCTGAATGCCCCTCTGCTGATTTGACAGGCGACTGTTTCGTTGACTTTGAAGACTTTGCCGTAATGGCCGGCCAATGGCTCACTACTGACTCCTGCTTGCCATCGGATATGGTCTATATACCTGATGGCACATTCCAGATGGGCGACTCGTTCGGTGAAGGTAGTTCAGAAGAAAGGCCGGTTCATACAGTAACACTCGATTGGTTTTACATGGGCCAATATGAAATTACCAACGGTCAGTATTGTCAGTACCTGAATTCCGCCATCGAAAGCAACAGTATTTATGTCTCCGGCGGTGTAGTTTATGGCAGCGGAAATAATCAGCCTTATTGTGATACATCAACAAGCAGTTCACGTAGCCAGATTGCTTACAGCGATAGCAATGGTGTTTTCAGTGTCCGCACCAAATGCGGTAGAAATATGTCCAATGACCCGATGATTAGCGTAAACTGGTATGGTTCGGTTGCATATTGCAACTGGCGGAGCCAGCAGGAAGGAAAAGAGCAGTGCTATAATCTTTCTACCTGGGCTTGCGATTTCAGCAAGAAAGGCTATCGACTTGCCACAGAGGCTGAATGGGAATACGCAGCAAGGGGCGGCTTGTCCGGCAAGCGTTTTCCGTGGGGCGATACCATTACCCACAGCCAGGCGAATTACAATAGCGATAGCGATTATAGTTATGATATAAGTCCGACACGAGGTTTTCATCCGATCTGGGACGACGACGGCATTATACCCTACACCGTGCCCTACACCTCGCCTGTGGGCAGTTTTTCAGCAAATGGTTTCGGTCTTTATGATATGGCAGGAAATGTGAGGGAGTGGTGTAATGACTGGTATTCGGATACTTATTACAGTTCCAGTCCATCCGCAAATCCGACAGGTCCGACTTCTGGAGATTACCGTGTTTTTCGCGACGGGTCCTGGGACGACTCTCCGGAGCACTGTCGCTCGGCGAATCGCGCCGGGTGGATGCCCAACTTCCGGCTCTTCGATATCGGGTTTCGTGTGGTCTCCCTGGACTTTCAGTAACGCTTTGCTCTTTTACACTTTTACCCTTTGTTATCCGGGCGAAGCGAGGTTTGGAATTAAAAAAAGGGACTAGGCAAAATGCACGAATGCGGCTGAAGACGATGCTTTCGAACCCGCCACGCTCTTCCTTCTCAGCCTCGGCAGACTGTTTTTGAGAAACGGCGATTGATAGATTCTTGCCAGATCTGCCTTTCGAACCTCAAGGAACTTGGCAACTGCTTTTGGCAGTATACAAGCGACTACAACGGCTATTTCGGCACCAGCGGCTCTGGCAAGTATGAGAAATGGTTCAATTATCTGCGGCCATATTATTCTCCCGGCGAAAATAGATGGGGACAAGTATCGGAAGGCGGCACCGGACTGCCGGTCAAGAAGGTTAAACTGCTGTTATGTCCTTCGGCGTCCTCGAAATTCTGGAGCGACGAGTCTAATGGCAAAACGCTCGTTACACAGAGCGCATTTATAGCGTGGGGAATATTCCCACTAAATTCAATGGGTTGGGAGGTATCCGGGGCTGGCGGAAGTTACGGTGCAAATAGCTGGGCAGCCAGTATTCCCAGCTATACTCCAGTGGACCGGGACAAATACTGGCAGAACATCAATGTGGACGGCGGAGAAAATATACCGCTGCTTGCAGACTGTGCTACTGTTGGGGGCAAACCTAAATTAGAGCTGGATTATTCTATCTCGCCGCCTGAATACGATGGTCATTGGTACAATGGTTCATTACCAACCTACAACGTCACAATCTCGATAGCCCGTTTTGTTCTTAACAGGCACACAGAAGGCTCAAATTATCTGTTTATGGATTTATCCGCCAGAAAAGTCGGGCTGAAAGAAAACTGGACGCTGAAGTGGAGCCGCACTTTCAACACGAGCAACCGCTGGACAAAGGCGGGCGGGGTCGAGCCGGACGATTGGCCGGTGTGGATGAGGGATTTTAAGGACTACTGAAAAACCGGCCTTTGATTTTCCGGGACGGGCAGGCGGGGCGAGCTTGACAGGAAGGACGGTGAGGATTAAGATTCTGGGCGGTGAGCGAGAGTCTGGGCAAATACCGGGTTTTGTGCGTTTATTTGATACTGGGGTTAGTTACTTTCATCGTTTATAAGCCGGTTTTACATCAGGGGTTCAGTTGCTTCGATGACAGTGAATATGTGACGGCGAACCGGAATGTTCAAGGCGGGCTGACAAGGCAATCGGTCATGTGGGCATTTGGTAAGCCATACGCTGCAAACTGGCATCCGGTAACGTGGCTGTCGCATATATTAGACTGCGAGTTGTTCGGTCTGAATCCCAAAGGGCATCATTTAGTCAGCCTGCTGCTGCATATAGCAAATACGCTGCTGCTGTTGCGGGTCCTGCAGGAAATGACCGGAGCGTTATGGCGGAGCACGTTTGTTGCGGCCCTATTTGCTTTGCATCCGCTGCACGTTGAGTCTGTGGCGTGGGTGGCGGAACGCAAGGATGTCTTAAGCACGCTGTTCTGGATGCTGACGATGGCAGGGTATGTGCGTTACGTCAGAGGCGGCGGAGCAAAATGGTATGTGGCGACACTGATTTTATTTGCATTGGGTCTTATGGCCAAGCAGATGCTGGTGACACTGCCGTTTGTATTGTTACTTTTAGATTTTTGGCCGTTTGAGCGGCTGCAAAGCAGGAAAGACATCAAAGAACTGGTTTTGGAGAAGGTGCCGTTTTTTGTTCTTTCGGCGGTTTTTAGCGTTATTGTTTTACGTGCGCAAGAAGGGGCGTTCTCGCCACGTATAGCTTCTCCTGGTATTCGCACAGCCAACGCATTTGTTTCTTACCTGGCATATATTGGGAAGATGTTGCGGCCGGCGGGTCTGGCGGTTTTTTATCCTCATCCGGGAGATAAGCTGCCGATGAGTGAGTGGGTGGCGGCGTTTGTGGTGCTGGCGATTATAACGATTTTGGTATTTGGGGTGGCCCGAGGGCGTAAATACCTGGCGGTCGGGTGGCTGTGGTATGTGGGGACATTGATTCCGGTAATCGGGATTGTCCAGGTTGGGAGCCAGTCAATGGCCGACCGTTACACATACGTTCCTCTTACGGGGCTATTTATTATGATTGCGTGGGGCGTTGAGGATTTTTTGCCAAAATGGCGCCGGCGAGGGACAGTGCTGGGTGTATCGGGGGCGGCGGTCCTTTTGGCCTTGTCGATATGCACACATTTTCAAGTGCGTTATTGGCGTGATAATTTGACTCTTTTTCAACATGCTTTGAAAGTAACCAAAGACAACAGCACCGCCTTTTACGGTCTTGGCAGTGCTTACAGTGAAATGGGGCAGTGGGAGGATGCAATAGAAGCCTACAAGCAGGCGATAAAGATTGAACCGGCATATTCAAAGGCATATTGCAATCTTGGTATGGCTTACAGCCAACTCGGTCAGTGGCGAGAGGCGGTGGCGGCATATAATCTTGCCATAAATATCAGTCCTGATTTTGCGGAGGCGTATTATAATCTTGGGCTTACGTGGGCGGTGGTTGGTCAGAACAGCAAGGCGATAGAGGCCTTCACAGAGGCGATAAAGATTAGGCCTGATTATGCGGAGGCGTATAATAATCTTGGGGTGGTTTACGGCAAGCTGGGCCGATATACAGAAGAAATAGGGGCCTACAAGCAGGCAATAAAAATCAGGCCTGATTATGGCGATGCACATCTGAATCTTGGGTTGTGTTACCTGATTATGGGTGATAAGGGTTCTGCACTGGGGGAGTACGAGACACTGAAGAAGTTCGATGCGGAGCGTGCGACAAGGCTTTTTAAAGGGGTTTCAGAGCCTAATCAGAGGTAGAACCCGGGAAGTTTCAGGTTGTCAAACTGCGGTATCGACGGCCTGTGCGGTTCGTAGATTAAAAGAGGCCGTAAGCCCGGGGAGGAAAGCTTACGGCCTGAAAGGAGAAAGAAACGAAGCGCTACTACTATTACTACGCAGGGTCAGCGGATTTGTTTTTGTTCGCGGTTTGTATGCTGATGAAGCGGGGTTGACAGAAGGTTTGATTGGCAGTAATCTACCAACAAGTCGAGCTATATACGGCAGAAAGGAGAACGAGAAATGATAAAGAGACAGGCGTTATTGACAGTTCTGCTCGTTGGTGCGACTTTTGCGATACAGGGTTGTGTGGTTCCTGCGGCAGGGGGCGGCGCAGACACGGCGACGTATGTTATGGGCAAGCTGGAAGGTGTTGAGCCGAAAGACCTGCAAACTGTTTACGGTGCGACGGAATTGGCGGTGATACAGCTTGAGCTAAGAATAATGGAGAAATCGAAGGATGCGATGTCGGCGGCAATTGAACTGCGTGATACAGAGGGTAGGAAGATTACGATAAATCTTCAGACAGCTGGAGAAGGGGCCACCAAGATTTCCATCCAGGTTAGTTCCTCCGAAGACGAGAGAAAATCCAGAATTATTTACCAGAAGATACGTGAAAACCTCCAAAAAAAGTAGAGGCTGTTCCAATATCAGATATCTATTTTAGCTGATATGAACATTTCGAGCAGCAAGTTTGGATGAAAATTAACTTTAAAATTTCTTTTCTTATATCGGTTTTTGTTCTTTTGGCCTTGACGGTCGCTATGTTTGGCAGGGTCCTTTTTATTTCGCAGGATATTGTTCTTTCGAGCAAAGGGACAGACGTTTCCGAGCAGTTTATTCACTGGCGGGAGTTCGGGTTCAGCCAGTTGCGAGAGGGGAACCTTGCGTTATGGAACCCATACATATTCTCAGGAATGCCGTACCTGGGAGAATTTCAGTCGGCACTGTTGTACCCGTTAAACCTTGTTTTTGTATTTCTGCCGGTGCATAGAGCGATTAATGTGAGCATTGCGGTTCATATTTTTCTGGCCGGTGTTTTTATGTATCTTTGGGCTGCTAATCGCGGATTGCATCCGCTGGCTTGTTTTCTTTCGTCGGTGCTGTTTATGTTCTGCGGTGCACATTTTCTGCACATTTATGCCGGGCATCTTCCCAATCTCTGCGCAATAGTGTGGGTGCCGCTTATATTTTTGGCAATAGACGGATTATTTGAGAGCGGCGGATTAGGCTGGTGTCTTTTCGGTATGTTTGCGGTTCTGATGCAGATACTTGCGGGACATCCTCAGTATGTTTTTTATACGGCGGTTTCGGCGGCGGTTTACAGCGGTTTTTACCTGGTAGAAGCGAAGCGGCGATTAAGGATGATTTTGGGAGCGGGGGGTATGTACGCCGGTGCGTTTTTTCTTGGGGCGGTTCAAATTTTGGGCGGGATGGAAGCGGCATCGGAGAGCGTTCGGAAAGGGGGTGTGCCGTTTGAGTTTGCTTCGATGTTTTCATATCCGCCGGAGAATTTTATTACACTTTTGACCCCCAAATTTTTCGGTGACAACATTTCTTTTCCGTATTGGGGACGTTGTTATCTTTGGGAGATGTCGTTATTTGTGGGTGTTACAGGCATGATTCTGGCGATATATGGCTGCATTTACGGCGGTAAAAATGTCCGCCGGTTTTCACTGGCAATGACAATACTGCTTCTGGTGCTGGCTCTGGGGAGTCATACTTCGCTGTTTTATTTTCTCTACAATTTTGTTCCGGGGTTCAATTTGTTTCGTGGGAATTCGAAGTTTATCCTGCCGGCGTCGCTGTTTATCATACTGCTGGCCGGGATTGGGATGGATTCGGTCCTTCGCAACCGCACAATTCCAAAGGCGGTGATTATAACAACGCTTGTTGCCGGAGCGGTTTTCATAGCGATGGGCTTATATTTTCGAAGTGAGACTGCTGTAAATTCTGTTGATGGATTCTGGAAACATCTTTTACAAATGATGCGTGCCACAGGTGAATCTTATCTTCCGGGCAAACATTACGAAGATGCCACATTCATTCGGCAGGCGGGGATATTTGCAGCCAAGGGTGTGCTTATTACGGGCGGGGTATGCTTGCTGGTCGGTTCTCTATTTGTGGTATGCAGATTCTCCCGCTGGGTGTGTTATATTATCGCATTTTTGGCGATTATGGAGGTATGCGTTTTTGCGAGAGGCAGTCTTGTATATTTTGATTCGGCCTCGTTTCAGCCTTCCGTGATTAAAGAATTTGCGGGCAAACACGCCGATGATTATCGCATTTTGTATCTCGATAATCCTAACAGTGCGATGTCGCTCGGTGTTCAAAATATCTGGGGATATGACCCCGGCGTTCCGAAGCGGTATGCGGAGTTTATGACGTTTACACAGGGGTTGGACCCGGATTATGCCAGCCAATATGTTAATTTTCGCCGATTTCATAGTTTATACAGTATGCTGCGATGTCGCCATTTTTTGTCCGGTAAAGATAAAAGTTTGAAGGTTACGGATACGGGCACTTCGATGCAGCGGCTGGTTTTGATAGGGGACTGGAAGGTTGTTTCGAAGCGAGATGATATTTTCAAAACTATGGTAAAAGCTGACTTCGACCCGAGTAAAACAGTTATATTAGAAAGTTCCCCCAACCCTGTGCCGGAAAAAACGATTCAGCAGGGTACAGTTCACATAGTTGACTCATCGACCGACCACCTGACGATTGAGGCGGAGCTGCCCACGGCTGCGATTTTGCTTGTTACCGACGCCTACAGCAAGGGATGGCGTGCGCGGGCTTTGCCGGGAAGAGCGCAACAGAAGTATGAAGTTATGCCTGCCAATTATATTTTGCGGGCAGTGCCTCTTTCAAAAGGACACCACCTTTTCCGTATGGAGTATATGCCTTTGGGATTCCGAGTAGGGAAGTGGGTATCTTTAATATCCGTGGTTATTTACGGTGGTTTGCTGGTTTGGCACTTTTTTAAGCGGGGAGTGTATGAAAAATAATACTTTCAGTTTGGCGGGGAAGACGGCGCTGGTAACAGGGGGGAGCAGGGGTATCGGGCTGGCAATAGCAAAGGCGCTGGCACAAAATAAGGCCGACGTTGCGATACTGGCACGGAACGAGAACCAGCTAAAGAGAGCTAAAGAGCAAATCAGGAAATGCGGAGGGAAAAGGGTCAGGACGTTCTGCTTTAATCTTGAAGAGATAGGCCGAATCGAGGATGCCTTCGGAGATGTGGTCCGGGAGACAAGCGGGATAGATATACTTGTCAATTGTGCGGGGACAACGGCGAGGGCAAAGGCGGAAGAAATCAAATTTAAGGACTGGGAAAGGGTGATTAAGATAAATCTGACGGCGGTACTGGCAATCTCGCAGGCGTTTTGCAGACATCGCCAAAGTCAGCGCAGAGGGGGCAAGATTATCAATATAGGGTCGCTGATGTGTTATGGGGCCAGGCCGGGGACGGCGACTTACGCAAGCAGCAAAGGTGGGCTTCTTATGCTGACAAAGTCGCTGGCAGTTGAATGGGCGAAGTATAATATCAACGTAAATGCCATAGGGCCTGGGTATATTGCAACGGAGCTAACGGCGCCGCTGCAGAGCGATGAGAATTTTAACCGGTGGGTGATTTCAAGGACGCCGCTGGGGAGATGGGGAGAGCCGACGGATGTGGCCGGGGCGGCGGTTTTTCTTGCATCGGCTGCGAGCGATTTTATAACCGGGCAGATAATATATGTCGACGGGGGGTGGACGGCTGCGCTGTAGACAGGATGTAGGGATAGGGTTTAGGGGATAGAAAATTGTCGATTGTCGAGTTTCGATTGACAATTTGCGGCTGGGGGCTGGTGGTTCGTGACTCGTGATTCGCGGCACGGATTGACCAATATGTGAGGGGACGTTTTAAATTCTGCAGAGCCAGAGGGTTACTGTGCCATCGGGACGGGAAATCTTTTGGATAACCTGGCGGGCGGGGTCAGGGATGTCGATTTCGCCGGGACGGATTATAAGCAGGACACGGCCTGCACGGTATTGTTCATCAGGAAAATTAAAGTATTTTTTGTACATAAAATACATTCTGCCGCAGCGCGTATAATAGTCGAATTCGCCATCGGTGTGAAATTTCCTGGGGTCGCTGAACCAGCGGTTGGGGTCGTAGTTTAGCGCAACGAGGGAGAGGACGTACGGCATATTGAGGTCTTCGGTTGTGCAAAAGACGGTGTCGAAATCATCGAAGCGGGGCTTGAGCCATTTACAAGCCTCGATGAAGTCGGTGTGAAAATACAGGAAGATGGCCGGCCGACGGTTATATTCGCCGTAGAAATGATAAAGGTAACGAATGTTCAGAGTAACGACGGCGATGACGAAAATAATGACGGCGGTCAGGAGTAACTTTGGGTTTCGTTTTCTCAGTTATTCGGCGGCACTTACCGCCGCTTACGGACTGCTTGAGAAGACTGATATCAAGCTGATAGTTCTTGAAATGACCACCGATATCGGCGGGATCTCAAAAACGGTAAGTTACAAGTGCAACAAAACATGCTATAATGAGGAGGTTTTTAGAAATCCAAGAGGTTTCTAATCTTCGGTTTTTTACCGGGCAGCAGAGAGGAATTACAGAATGAAAACAGCATTAATAACGGGTGGTTCAGGTTTCTTTGGTGAGGTTTTGAAGAAACGGTTACTTGATGAGGGGTTTCGATGTGTAAATATTGATCTTGAGCGAGATGAATATTCACACCCAAATCTGATATCAATTCGAGGTGATATCAGAAACACCGATACTTTAGAAGCCATTTTCAGCCAAAATAATTTTAATGCAATTTTTCATTGTGCCGCGATTTTAGCCCATGCCGTCAAGGATAAAGATTTCCTATGGACCTCTAATGTTGATGGGACGAGAAATATAGCAGAATTTGCAAAGAAATACCATGTTCCCAAAATAATATTTACCTCTTCTAATTGTCTGTGGGCGGAAAAATTTAACCGGCCGGTCAGAGAAAACGATGAACCGAGACCTGTGGAAATTTACGGCAGGTCAAAATGGGAAGGTGAGAAAATACTTCTTCAATATACTGATTGGCTCGATATTGTTATTTTTAGAACTCCAACTATTATTGACTGTGGCCGCCTGGGACTTCTTGCAATACTCTTTGAGTTCATCGATGAAGGCAGAAAGGTCTGGGTTGTTGGAGGGGGTGATAATAAATATCAGTTCATATATGCACAGGACTTGGCGGATGCGTGCCTAAAGGCTTTTGAATACCGCGGTTCCGATGTATTCAATATCGGTTCTGATAATGTTAGATCTTTTAATGATGTTTACAACTATGTAATAAAAAAAGCTAATACTAATGCCAGAGTTGCTAATTTGCCCCGTGGTTTGACCTTGTTTGTAATGAAGATGGCATATCTTCTTAAAATGTCACCGCTTGGTCTTTATCATTATAAAATGATTGCAGAAGACTTTATATTTGATACTAACAAGATTAAAGCTAAACTTGGCTGGCGACCCACCCTGACCAATGAAGAAATGCTTTACAAGGCCTATGAATATTATCATGAACATCGGCAGGAAATAGCAAATCGAAAAGATGTATCTGCCCATAAGCAGCCAGCCAAGATGGGTGTTATTAAATTGTTAAAACGGTTGTCATAATTTTGACAGAAAGTTCTATGGAACATAAGACAGCGATAATAATTAGTACAGATCCTGCCGGGCTTACGACTGTGCTGTGATTCGCGGCACAGCTTAACCGATGTGGGGGCAGATATTTTAAATTCTGCATAGGCAGAGGGTTACTGTACCATCGGGGCGGGAGATTTTGTGGATAATCTGTCGCTGCGGGTCGGGAATGTCGATTTCGCTGGGCCGGATTATAAGCAGGATACGGTCTGCGCGAAATTGCTCTGCGGGAGGTTTGAAGAATTTATCATACATAAAGTACATTTTGCCGTAGCGAGTGTAACAGTCAAATTCGCCTTCGGTGAAAAATTCCTTTGGTTCGCTGAACCAGCGGTTGGGGTCGTATCCGAGCATTACCAGAGAAACGACATACGGCATACTGAGATTTCTGGTGGTGCAGAAGACTGCGTCGAACTGGTCAAAGCGTGGACGAAGCCATTGACAGGCCTGAAGGAAATCGACGTGAAAGTCGTGGTAGATTT
>Ga0315284_10004608_pt1 | contig 19567 bp, 14 predicted proteins | sample YL17G09_16_MG_FD_203696 | JGI IMG/M metagenome (GOLD analysis project Ga0315284, IMG submission 203696) | Sediment microbial communities from Yellowstone Lake, YNP, Wyoming, USA - YL17G09_16 | ecosystem: Environmental > Aquatic > Freshwater > Lake > Sediment | place: USA: Wyoming | collected... | reverse complement strand
GGGTGCGCCAGGATTTTGTGGCACTAGGCGGCGGCCTTTTGTTGGGCGGTCCAGTAGGGTTTCCAGAGATTCGAGTGCCACAGGGCGGCCAGGGCCATGATCGCCTCGGCGTTTGGCGTGTCCCAGCGCATCCCGCTGCCTTTCAGCCGGCTGGTGAGGGTCTTGCAGAACGCTTCGGTCGGTCCGCTGCCCACATCCCACCCCGCGGCCAGGAACGCCGGGTAATCGAGCATCTCGCCCCGCTTGGCCACGTACTGTTGGAGGCCCTTCAGGGCCTCTCGCTTCGCCGGCGACCGCGTGGCCTTGAGCGTCTCGTGGATCACCGCCAGCAGCCCCGGCGCCCCTTCCTCGTGCAGGGCCTTGGACACCGCCTCGCACCAGCCCCGCGCCTCGGCCGTCCCCTCCCCGAAGCACACGGTCGCCGCCGCCCCCACGTGCTCCACCACGTGATACCAGTCCAGGATCCGCGCATCGAGCATCGGCAGCCGCGTCTCCAACTGCCGACGGATCCACGGCGCCCCGTCGGTCACCGACACCTTCTCCTGGGCCTCGCCCAACTTCAACCGCCCCGCCGTCCGACGCACCCGCTGCCCCAGCACGTCCGGCCCTCCCGAAACCCCCAATGCGTACTTGTACTTCCCCCGGCCGTCGTAGAACGCGGCGATCTTGAACTCCTTCCAAGGCCCCGTCTCCCCCTGGAACCGCCGTGCCAGGAGCGACCGGCGCCGGGCCTTCCGCCGACGCCGATGATTCCCTCGACGCTTCGCCTTCTCCGCCGCCGTTACGACCGGCACCATCACCCCGTCCAGCCCCACCACCAGCCGCGTCGGCTCTCCCGGGGCCGCGCGGCAGGCCGACGCGTCCCAGTCCGGCCCCCACGCCCCCGTCCGCACCTGGTCCCGAACCTGCCGGCCTTCCGCCTCCGTCACCTCCCGCAGCTGCTCGTCGCTCACGCGAATCTGCCCCAACCGCGCCAGCGTCTGGGCCCCCCGCGCAAAGCCGCCCCCCGCCAGGGCCGCCCAGCAGCACAACTCCCGCGCCCCGGCGCTGACCGTGGCGTCCTCGATCCCCAACCACGGGTCCAGGGGACGAACCGTTCCCGCCGCCGGCCGCCACCACACCCGCCGCGTGATCCGGATCGGCCCGTTGGCCGTCAGGTGCGTCACGGCCTGGCGGCCCTTATTGCGGAGCCGCTTTCCGTCGGCGCCGGCCGGAGGGGGAAAAAGCCGCTTCCGCGGCCTCGGCCCGCATCTGGATGGCCGTCTGGTAGACTTTCTCCCGGAACTTCGCCAACAAATCCCGCACCTGAAACTCGCTCCCGGCAATCACCGCTCCGTCCGGGGCGTTGTTGACCGCTTTCATCACCTGCTCGGCCAACGCCTCAAAATCGTCCCGCAAGGCCGTCTTGAGCCGCTCCGGGCTTACATATGGCTGCTTCCCCATGTCACAATCCTCCTCCAAGCGTAAGTGCTTGCAGGAGCAAGACTAACAACTTCCCACCAGCGCGCCAGAAAATTCTGGCGCACCCTTGCGGGTTTCCGCCGGCGCCTGCCCATTCGCCAGCGCCCCCGCGAGCGCCGTCGCGGGGCGTTCATGCCGCTCGGTCATCACCCGCCGCTCCCGGCTTCGCCAAGGTTTACCCGCCTGGGGCGGGCTACGCCGGGCCAAGCCCGCGGCGGGCTCAAATCGGGCGCTCCACGTTCGCTGGAGCGGGTGATGGGAATCGAACCCACGTGGCCGGCTTGGAAGGCCGGCGCACTACCATTGTGCTACACCCGCCTCCTCCAGTGCGGAGTTCGCAGCGCGGAGTGCGGAGTGAAGAGCCGAGCCTCGTTTCCGCCGTCCGCCGTTTACTCCGCACTCCGAATTCCGCACTTCGCACTCGAGATGGTGGGCAGGGGTGGATTCGAACCACCGAAGGCTGAGCCAGCAGATTTACAGTCTGCCCCCTTTGGCCGCTCGGGAACCTGCCCACACCTGTTAACGCGGAACTCGGAACGCGGAACGCGGAACAGGAAACGCGCCGCACACGCATCCTTGCTGTTTACTCCGCGTTCCGACTTCCGCATTCCGCGTTCGATGGAGCTGGCGGGGAGATTTGAACTCCCGACCCCCCGCTTACAAGGCGGGCGCTCTACCCCTGAGCTACGCCAGCCTCCTCCATCGCCCGTCCCGAAACTTGGAACCCGGAACTACTATAGCCCTCTCCTTCGCCCGTTCAACCCCCCGGGCACCAGTTTTTTGTCGTTGGGGACTTCCGATGGGTGATGCGGACCGCCAGTCGCCGCTGCCTCGCGCTGTTGCCGGTCACTTCAGAATTGAACATCCGTCATTCAACGTTCGGCATTCGCCGTATCGCTAGTTCAGCCTTCGGCGCGGTATGAGCCCGCCGTACGGCCGCGTGAGCAGCATCTGGAACCCCCGCGCCAGCAGTCCATATTCGCGTTCCCGCTCGACGCTCTTCAGGACCAGCGCGCGCCGCTCCGCCCACGCCGGCCCGCCGACCTTCTCGAGGCCACTCCTGAAAACCCCCTCCGCGTCGGCCATCCGCGTCGCCATCTGCTGGTACCCCTCGAGTTCCTTTTTCTCGGCGCTCGACACCGATCCGCGCGACGCCGCGTCTCTCTGCATCTCCGTGAGGCGGTCCCGAAGCCACGGCCTCGCGTCGCTCCAGAGGGCGTCCATCCGGTCCCCGGCCGCCTTGGCCGCCTCCTGCTCCGCCTCGTAATCCCTATCCGGCGCAAGAACCCTCGCGCAGCGGAACACCTCCGCGATCTGGACGAACGCCGCCGCCACCTCCTCCGGGGTCTTGGCGCGCTTCATCTCGGCGATGCGGCCCTTGAGGCCCGCCACCCGCTTCTCGGCCTCCTTCACGAGCGCCGCCTTCAACGTGTCGTCATCGGCCAGGGTCTTAGCCGCCGGTTTGGGCGGCGGTTCCTGGGCGGGCTTCGCGGCAGCACTCTTATCCGCGACCGCAGACGCCGGGTCGCCTCCCGCCGGGGCCGGCTTCTCCAGGCCCGGATACACGCCGTTCGAAGAGGCCAGGAGCACGTCGGCCGTCGCCTCGGCCAGGATCGAAGCGTCGGAGTCCTTCTCGTACCGTGCAGCAAGGTCCTTATAAGTCTGGGCCGCCGTCCGCCAGTCGCCCTTTTTGCGGAGCGCCAGCGCCAGCAGGCGCGTCGCCTCGGTCTTCGTCTGGTCGTCCCGGTCGCTCCGCGCAAGCAACCGCGCCGCAGCCGCAGCCTCGTCATAGCGTCCCATGTCAACCCAAAGACGAATCTCGGCGAGCCGCTCCTCGGGTTTCGTCGCCGCCCGCGCCGCAAGTGCTGTACAGACCACCAGGACCGCCAGGACAGAAACTGACAGCGCATGTTTCATGGTCGCCTCCTCCTCTGGATAAACCCGCCGCGCGACCGCCTATTGCAGCCATTATACACGATGACGCTCCCGGTTCCAGGTTCCGAGTTCCGGGTTCCGGGTTCCGAGTTCCGAGTTGTGAGTTCCGGGTTCCGGGTTCCGGCTTCCTGGTTTTGCCATGCAGCGAGGAATTTCATCCTTTTTTCGCCCTGGCGACCGGACCACCCGCCATTCCATATCTTGGGCTCTCTTTTGGGGTTCTCCTCTACGGCTTGGGCCTTTGCTGTGCTGTTTCCTCTGTTTTCAATCCACAGTCCACAATCCGAAATCCGAAATCGCAAAATCCCTCCGGGATTTTGCTTGACGACCGTCCGATAAAGTGGTTTTTACGAACTGTCAAAATCCTTCGGAGCCGCCGCAGCGGCCAAACGCCGCGGCACATCCGGAAGCGGGGCAACCAGAATGGCCGGCCACGCAGATCACGATAGGACGCAAGGCTTCGGCCGCGCTGGCTACGGCGAAGGCCCCTACGGCGCGCCGCCGCCGAAACTCTACCGCGTCGGCGAGATCGCCGACCACCTCGGCCTCACCCGCCAGACCATTCACAACTATGCGACGATCGGCCTGATCGCCGAGGAGCGCCGGACCCCCGGTGGCCAGAAACTCTTCGACGAGTCGGTCTTCGCCATCCTCGGCTGCATCCACCGGCTGAAGGCCCGGCACCGCCTGGCCGACATCCGCCGCATGCTCGAAGACGAGGCCCGGGCCGAGATCGCCGCCGAGGACGCCGCGCGGGCCCGGCCGGCCTTCTCCGCCGCCGCCCCGGCCACCGACGAAGACTCGCCGCCCCCGGCCGGTGCCGCAGCCTCGGCGCAGCCCGCAATGGCCGATGTTGCTCCCCCGGCCCAGGCCCGAGCATCCGGTGCCACACCCCAGGACCTGATGGCCCGCAGCGCCCTTGCGGAACCGCCGCTCGGGGACCCCGCGACGGATGTCCCCTGCCACCGGCGCGGATCCTCCGGCGACGTGCCCGGCGATGGCGCCGAGGCCGATGTCGCGCGGCGAGGCGCATCGGGCGGTTCGCCCGACGTCCGCCCGGCCGATGCTGCCGAGGCCGACAAAGAGCGCGGCACCGCACGCCCGCCTGCCGCAGGCCGGCCGAAGGCGAAGAATCCGCACCGCAAGGCCTTTCGCCGCGCCCGCCGCAACCGGCCGGACACAGATTGACCGCGGCTCGCCGCCTGAAGGCTGCGAGGCCGATTTCGGGCCTGAAAACGCCGTTGGGGGGAGGACTGGTTAAACTCCTGGCCGCCGGATACCGATACTACAAGTTGCGGGCCGTCTCCCCGTCACTTCCCGGACGGTCCGCCCGTGGGGGCATGGCAGGAAGGGGAAACTCATGACACGCTCGTCCGACGGAATCCGCACATGGGAACCGACGGTGGCGCTCAGTGAGGAAGAACTCGCTGCCGCATGGCAGGAGTTCCACCGGACCCGCTCGGGCGCTGCCAGGAACGTGCTGACCGAGCACTACCTGTCGACCGTCAAGTACGCGTCCGAGCGGCTCTACTCGAAACTGCCCGATGAGGTGGAACTGGACGACCTGATCTCGGCCGGCTGCGACGGCCTGCGCGACGCCATCGAGAACTTCGACCCCCTGCGCGGCGTCAAGTTCGAGACGTACTGCGCCACGCGAATCCGCGGCGCCATCCTCGACGCCCTCCGCAACACCGACTGGGTGCCGCGCCTCGTCCGCGCCCGGGCCAACCAACTCAACCTCGCCCGCTATAGACTCGAGGCCCGCCTCGGCCGCACCCCCACCGACCACGAACTCGCCGACTTCATGGGCCTGGCCGAGACCCAATACGAGAAACTCATCCGCGACGCCCACGCCGTCGGCATGATCAGCCTCCAGAAGAACTTCCCCGACGCCGACTCCACCCGCGAGATCCGCGAAAGCGACGTCGTCGCCGACCACCGCGTCGAGAGCCCCTCGTGCGGCATCCACGAGGTGGACATCCGGGACCTGGTGACGCGCGGCATGAGCAAGAACGAGCGGCTGATCCTGCTCCTCTACTATTATGAGGGCATGACGATGAAGGAGATCGGGGCGACGCTCGCCCTCTCGGAATCGCGGGTCAGCCAGATGCACACGGCCATCATTGACCGCCTCCGCTGCACCCTGGACGGCCGCGGCGGCGACTTTGTGGCACCAGAGTTATAGGGGTTCCAAGTTCCAGGTTCCAAGTTCAAGGTTCCAGGCCTGCCACGGCGAAGCCGGGTTCCAAGTTCCAAGTTCAGGGTTCAAAGTCCCGGACCCGAGACCCCGTCTTTACACACTTTAAGAAAGTCGTTTTTCCAAAAACTTGTAGTTGCGGACGCTTTGCGCCGCCTGCTTTTCTTGTGAATCGAGGGTTTTTGGGTCGCCAACGCGGTTTTGGGGCGAAAATGTTAAGATGGGCAAGCGCAGACTTACGCGCTTTTGCGCGCTCCTTGCGCCCGATGCCCGTTTTTGACCCCGAAAACGCGGGTAAGTGCTTGGTTGCGCGCGCCAAATGCCTCTCATATTGAGGACAGGCGATAACAACTATAGTGTAGATTGGCTGACGCGGAAGAAAACAACAACGGACTTCCGCAGATGGCGCAGATGACGCAGAGGGATCTTGGGAAACGCGGAACCTGGAACCTGGAACTTTACCCGCCGGTTGTTGGGCGGGCTGGAACCTGGCACTTGGAACCTTGAACTTGGAACCTGGAACCTGTCGCCTGTGGCCTGCGGCCTGCCGTTCTCATTCCGCGTTCCGCGTTCCGCGTTCGGAGAGTGCCTGTAGCCTGTGGCCTGTGGCCTGTGGCCTGTGGCCTGTGGCCTGTGGGCCTGTGGGCCTGTGGCCTGTGGCCTGAGTGCCTGGCGCCTCAGGCCTCAAGCCTCGGGTCTCAAGCCTGGATCAAAAAGGGCTGCCCCGACGGTTTCCCATCGGGGCAGTGGCCTTGCGAATCCTCTCACGCCAAAGCGTGAGGGCCTTGGTGTGAAAAGACCGCAGACCGAGATTGGATACACCAACTTTCTTATAGACACCGGGCATGACTCTGTGGACAATAGACTCCGCGAATGTGACCGGCAATCAGGGCGAAAAAAAGACCGCAGGCCGTTTGTGCGGGCTGCGGTCGGTCGCCCGAAGGCGGTGCCTGCGGATTTTTCACCTTGTTGTGAAAAAACCCTCAGGCCAGGATTGGATACACTGAATGTAGTATACGCACTTGGTTGGCCCACCGCAAGAAAAAAATCGGAAAAGCGCAATGATTTTCAGGGCTGATATCAGATAAAGGAAGACGCCATGGCCGTCACTTTGGGACTGGATATCGGCAGCAACTCCGTCGGCAGCGCCTGGGTGGACAGCGACAAGAAGGAAATCGTCCTTGGCGTGGGCGTGTTCCCCGCCGGCGTTGACGAAACCGAGAACAAGCGAGGCTCCCCCAAGAACCAAGCCAGGCGCCAGAAGCGATCGCAACGTAAGAACTTGGCCCGCAGGGCAGCCAGAAAATCCCGTTTACGGGAGTTGTTGACCTCCGCCGGGCTTTTGCCCGCCGACCCGATTGAGCGAAAAACCCTCATGGAAACGGATCCCTGGGTGTTGCGCCGAAAAGGCTTGACTCAACCCCTAAACCCGCGCGAATTCGGCCGCGTGCTCGTTCACCTCAACCAGCGCCGAGGAGCATGGGGTGTGCAAACCGATCCGGAGGACCAAGAAGAGGGCCAGGTCAAGGAAGCCATTGATCACTTGAAGGCGGCAATGAGGGAATATGACGCCAAGACTTTCGGCCAGTTCATTGCCGACCTGATGGACAAGCGGCGCCATCCGGTTCGGGTGGCCAAGCCGCGCCGTCCCAAATGCCACTTTGATGATCCGCCTCCTTCTTGCCCGCCGAATTGCGAAAAACAGGACCAGAATTGCCGGTTCTACCCCGGTGCGGTTCGCAACCGCCGGGACACGTTCGAGTTCCATGCCACCCGGGATTTGATCCAAAAGGAGTTTGACCTTCTTTGGGACAAACAAAAGGAACTGGGCGGGGAACTGGCCGGATTGCTTACCGATGAATTGCGAAAGGAATTGGACGACCCTAACGGCAACGAGACCTGGCGGCAACGCGGCGTCATCTTTGGGCAGCGCAAAACTTACTGGAACCTGGGAACGCTGGGCCGATGTGATCTGGAACCCTCGGACCGGTGCTGCCCTTTAGCCGACATGCACGCTCAGGAATTCCGCGTCCTTGAGACCGTGAACAACATCCGTATTGAGGAGCGCAGCAAAGCGCCTCGTGCCCTGACGCCCCAGGAGCGGGCCAACCTTATCGCCGTGTTACGCGAACAAAAGACCGCGTCCGTTGCCACGGTCCGTAAGGCCCTGAACCTCAATAGGAAAGCCGTCAAGGAATTCTTCTCGCTCAATATCGAGCGCGACAAGGACCGCGAAATCAATACCGACTGGTTCTATCGCGAGATCGTCCGGGTTGCATTGGGCGAAGATGCCTGGGCGAGAATGGACGGCGGAAAACGCGAATCCGTCAACCGCGCCGTTCTCAAGTTCGATCCCGAAAGCCCTGCCGATACGAAGCGATTGCGGACGGGAGCAACCGACTGGTGGGGCCTGCCGCCGGAGGCGGCCGACCGGTTCATCGAGGCATGGAAAACCCGGCCAAGACTGGAGATGCGACTCAACCTGTCCCGCCGCGCGATTCTGAACCTCCTGCCTTACATGCAGGAGTGGGGTTGCTCTGTCACAGAGGCGAAGCAACTGTTCGCCGAGGATGGCGACAACAATGCAACGCCCGAACAGCGCGAGCGATATGCCCTGGGCGGCTCGATCTTAACCAAGGCGGGCCGTCGCTTTCTTCGCAAACACCCGGACCTGCTCCCGCCCGCGCCCATGTTGGCCAACCCGGTGGTCCGAAAAGCCATTCATGAGGTTCGGCGCCACGTCATGGCGTATCTTCACAAGTTCGGCCGAAAACCTGATCGCATCGTTATCGAGTTGGCCAAGTCGGCCAGGCAGACCGAGGAGGTGCGAAACAAGATCCTTTCGGCCAACCGAAAACGGGAGAAGGAAAGGAAGGAAATCATCGCCGAATTCGGGTTGGCCGGCCAATCGCTTAGCCAGCAACGAGCGGCCATCGAACGCGTTACCCTCTGCCGCGAGCAAAGGGGGATTTGCCCTTACAGCAATCTCAAGCCGGGCGCTCAGGGCGAGTTGATCAGCGACGACCAGGCCGCCAAGGGTGAGGACGTTGAGATCGATCACATCATTCCCCTGAGCCGGTCCCAGGACAACTTCCTGAGCAACAAGGTCCTGTGCCGCCGCCGGGCCAACCGAGGAAAAGGAAACCGGACGCCGAAGGAATGGCTGACCGCCGAACAATTCGCCTTGCTTGAACAGCGTATGGCGCACTGGGAAAAAGAGTCCCCCAGGAAGTGGGAGAACCTTCATCGCGACCCCTTGCCCGAGAAGGAGTTCCTGGCTTCCCAACTGGCCGCCACAGCCTATGCCGCCGAGCAGGTCGGAACGTACCTCTCGGACTCCCTCTACGGCGGTGAGCGGGAGGGACGCCGGCGAGTATTCTTCACCAAGGGCACATACACGGCCATGCTTCGAAAGGATTGGCAATTGTTTCAGACGCTCCGGGATGCCAACGAAGACGCAGCCGTAGATACCACGTCCGGGCCCCAACAGCCCGGAGACCCCGGCAAGAAGAACCGCGCCGATCATCGCCATCATGCCATTGACGCCGTCGTCGTTGCCTTGACCGGTCCGGAGATCATCCAGGATGTAGCCCGATTGGCTGCCGAGCGCGAGGAATACCATGAACGCACCGGCCATTGGCCCAAACGCAATCCGCTCCCCCCACCCTGGAGCGAGGTCGAGGACTTCCGTCGTCAAGTGCTTTCCTTACTCTTCGACGTCTTCGACAAGGCAAACACGGATGGAACACGGGCCGAAGGCGCAGAAACCGGAACGCCTTTGGTTGTTTCACATCGCCCGGCCAAGCGAAAAGCCAAGGGCTTTCTGCACAAGGAAGATCTGTGGGGCGCGGTTGACGAGGAGCAGGGCGTTTTCCGCATCCGCTGCGCCGTCGCCGACCTGACTCCTAAGATGTTGCAGATGCCTGTGGATGAAGACGACTCCCAGGTGCACCAGCGGCTCGTCCGCGAACTTAAACGCGGCGGCCTTGACCAATCGCAAGCCAAGACGGTTGCCGGCGAACGCTTGCGGCACGGGCACTTTACACGCTGCAAGATGAACCCGCCGCTTGGCAAGGGGGGTCTTGTCCGCGATTGGGATTTGCGCCATGCCATTCGCAAGTGCCTTGAAGGAAACAACATGGATCCCGACAACTTCACACCAAAGCAAATGCAAGACTTCGCCAGGAGTGGAAAACTTCGCATGCCTTCGGGGGTGCCCATAAGGACCGTTGTTACCATCGGCCCGATATCTGACCCGGTCAAGATTCCCGTCACGGACCCGTATACCGGCCGGCAGGCCGTCAATCTCAAGACGGGAAGGCCCCTTTTCCGCTATCACATAAGCCGCAACAATCATCATGTCGAAATCATGCAGGATGACAAGACCGGCAATTGGTTCCCAAGAGACGGCAGGTGCGTTACCATGTTTGAGGCCGCACAGCGGGTTCGCCCTTCCAAGAACTCCAATCGGGTGCGCGCCAAGTCCCCTGACCCCGTAAATCGGGCCGATGAACCGGGACAAACGTTCGTAATGTCGCTCTCTGAAGGTGAAACGGTTTATGCTACGCGCCCGGACCGGCCCGAAAGACCGGACTATTCGGTTGTAGTGAAACTCGATAGCAACCGAATCTACTTTGCCCCCCATTGGGATGCGCAAAGCGAAAAAGAACAGGACCGTTGGAGTACCACATATCCCAACCTGAAGAGTTGCGGACCGGCCAAGGACACGCCACCCTACAAAGTGCGCGTCAACCCCTTGGGCGAAGTGGCGCCTCTGCACCATGATTAAGCGGACGGTCGAAATCTCGGGGCGCGGCAACCGGCTCTCGGTCAGCCTGGGGTCGCTCGTCGTCCAGCGCGACGGCTTGGAGGTCGGACGCATCCCCCTTGAAGACCTGGGCGTCCTCATCCTCGACGCCCCCGACACCGTTTACACCCATTGGGTCCTTGCCGAGGCCCTGGCCGCAGGGGCCGTCGTCGTGCCCTGCGGCCGGAATCATCTGCCGTGCGGCTTATTTCTGCCGCAGAACAACAGCCTCCTTGCACAGCGGTGCGCCGTTCAGGCGGGCGCCCCCCTCCCCTTGAAGAAGCGCCTGTGGAAACAGATCGTCCAGGCCAAGGTCCGCGAGCAGGCCAGCGCCCTGCCGCCGGACTCGCCCGCCCGCCGCCGCCTTACGAAACTCGTCTCCCAGGTCCGCGCCGGCGATCCGACGAATATTGAGGCCCAAGCCGCGCGGGCCTACTGGCAGGCCATGTTCGGCCGGGACTTTCGCCGCAAGGCACAATCCGGCGACCTGCCCAATAGCCTTTTGGACTACGGATACGCCGTGGTGCGCGCCACAGTGGCCCGCGCGATCGCCGGGGCGGGGCTCCTGGCGGCCCTCGGCCTTCATCATCACCACCGCGAAAACTCCTTCGCCCTGGCCGATGACCTGCTTGAGCCACTTCGGCCCCTGGTGGACCGAAAGGCCAAGGCCCTGGCCGAGACGGGGGCCGCCGCCGTCAACCCCGACACCAAACGCGAACTTCTTATGATCCTGACAACCGAGGTCGAGGTGGCAGGCCTCAAAGGGCCGCTCCTGGTGGGCCTCGAACGGACTGCCGCAAGCCTTGTCCGCTGCTACGAGGGAACGCAAGACAAACTGGACCTGCCGGTTCCATGCAACTGAGCGCCTACCGCAACATGTGGATTCTCTCGATGTTCGACCTGCCGACCGACACCAAGGCCGCCCGGAAGGCCTACACCTGGTTCCGCAAGGCACTCCTGAAGGATGGGTTTGCAAAAATGCAGTACTCGGTGTATGTTAGGCACTGTGCAAGCGCCGAAAACGCCGACGTGCACGATGGGCGGGTCGAGGCGGCCCTGCCGCCCGACGGGGAAGTGCGGGTCCTTCGGATCACGGACAAACAGTACGAAAGGATGAAGGTTTTTTGGGGAAAAAGGCGCAAGAGACCCGAGGCCGCACCCGCCCAACTGGAACTTTTCTAGTTCCGGTTTGCGCGCAAGCCCTTGCCCCGTTTGGACTTACCCGAGGACGAGTGTATCCAATCCCGACCTGAGGTCAATCCACAACTGGCCGATCCTCCTAACCCTTGATTCCATCAGTGTATCCAATCCCGACCTGAGGTCAATCCACAACACCTGTCCAAGGCGGCCGGGTTGCGGCCAAAGTGTATCCAATCCCGACCTGAGGTCAATCCACAACAGACGACCCGCCGGTGCCGGCGTCGCCTGCAGTGTATCCAATCCCGACCTGAGGTCAATCCACAACCGGGCGGACTTCCTCGCGGAGGGCCTCGTAGAGTGTATCCAATCCCGACCTGAGGTCAATCCACAACGACGGCGTCATCGTCCCGATCGCGGCCGGCAGTGTATCCAATCCCGACCTGAGGTCAATCCACAACCCGCTGAGGCGCGAGGGATGATCGCGATCGAGTGTATCCAATCCCGACCTGAGGTCAATCCACAACGGCTAGGACGTACTCCTCTTCCTCCGCCGGAGTGTATCCAATCCCGACCTGAGGTCAATCCACAACAGATCCGCCTTCGGCCCGTTTTCGTCGAAAGTGTATCCAATCCCGACCTGAGGTCAATCCACAACAGCGACCCAGGTCTTCCCGTACAGGTTCTCAGTGTATCCAATCCCGACCTGAGGTCAATCCACAACAGAGTGGTGATCAGGAAGTGGTCGTACTTAAGTGTATCCAATCCCGACCTGAGGTCAATCCACAACCGGGACAAGGCGGGATCGGGCGGGAAAAAAAGTGTATCCAATCCCGACCTGAGGTCAATCCACAACACTCTGCGTGAAGGTGCTCCGGACGATGTAAGTGTATCCAATCCCGACCTGAGGTCAATCCACAACCGTCGGCACGAGGCACCCGAACTCCGCGCCAGTGTATCCAATCCCGACCTGAGGTCAATCCACAACCTGGGGCGACACGTGGCCCGTGCTGCGTGCAGTGTATCCAATCCCGACCTGAGGTCAATCCACAACGCCTGGGTGCAGGCGCACATCGGCCTGGTGAGTGTATCCAATCCCGACCTGAGGTCAATCCACAACCCGGCCGACGAGCGGCCCGGCCTCCTCTTCAGTGTATCCAATCCCGACCTGAGGTCAATCCACAACCCAGGAATGGGACTCGGCCCTCTCTTTTTTAGTGTATCCAATCCCGACCTGAGGTCAATCCACAACAAGTTCCCCACGCGTCGCGCCGTCGTCGCGAGTGTATCCAATCCCGACCTGAGGTCAATCCACAACACCGGGGCCGCGTGCAGCCGCCCTTGGGCGAGTGTATCCAATCCCGACCTGAGGTCAATCCACAACCGAACGGCTCTCGGCGGCCCGCTCAATGGGAGTGTATCCAATCCCGACCTGAGGTCAATCCACAACGGAGACTTCGACGATCCACCACGCTTCGCAAGTGTATCCAATCCCGACCTGAGGTCAATCCACAACTTTACGCGGATGAACCTGCTCGCGAACAACAGTGTATCCAATCCCGACCTGAGGTCAATCCACAACGGCAAACGATCCGGCTCTGGCGGCAAAAGAAGTGTATCCAATCCCGACCTGAGGTCAATCCACAACCTCGGCGGATTCGCGAGCGCCGTGGCCGGCAAGTGTATCCAATCCCGACCTGAGGTCAATCCACAACCGTGTTCTCCATCCAGAGGGCGCTCGCGCCAGTGTATCCAATCCCGACCTGAGGTCAATCCACAACATCCTGAGGCCCTTCCAGTGCATCACGGCGAGTGTATCCAATCCCGACCTGAGGTCAATCCACAACGATAGCGGACGAGGCCCTCTTCGTCGGCCCAGTGTATCCAATCCCGACCTGAGGTCAATCCACAACTCCATGTAATGATCGAACCGGTCGAACATGAGTGTATCCAATCCCGACCTGAGGTCAATCCACAACGCATTGCGGGGGACCACCACGTCGCCGGGCAAGTGTATCCAATCCCGACCTGAGGTCAATCCACAACAGGAGAAGCCCGTGGCAGCCGGGACGACGCAGTGTATCCAATCCCGACCTGAGGTCAATCCACAACAAATACCTGGACCTTTCCCTCGCGTTCAACAGTGTATCCAATCCCGACCTGAGGTCAATCCACAACCAAAAATGGGCCGCGTCGTCCGGCCCGATTAGTGTATCCAATCCCGACCTGAGGTCAATCCACAACAGGGTCGGCCATGCCAGGCCTCCCAATGCAGTGTATCCAATCCCGACCTGAGGTCAATCCACAACCCACCATCAGCCATATCTCCAGAGCACGCTAGTGTATCCAATCCCGACCTGAGGTCAATCCACAACCACTCGGCGGAATCCCCGACGCCGGGAGGAAGTGTATCCAATCCCGACCTGAGGTCAATCCACAACTTGGCTCTGGCCCGCTAGTTGGGGGCTCCCAGTGTATCCAATCCCGACCTGAGGTCAATCCACAACTCGGCGGTCGGCGGGCCGTCCATCAGGAAGAGTGTATCCAATCCCGACCTGAGGTCAATCCACAACATGCTCGGCGTCCAGGTCCCCGGTCTGAAGAGTGTATCCAATCCCGACCTGAGGTCAATCCACAACTTCGCGCCCAGAGTGGAGATCATGTCCTGAAGTGTATCCAATCCCGACCTGAGGTCAATCCACAACTCAAGTCAATTCCGGGATTTTTTTATCCAAAGTGTATCCAATCCCGACCTGAGGTCAATCCACAACCGCGTCGTCGCCGTGGGCGCGGACGGCAACAGTGTATCCAATCCCGACCTGAGGTCAATCCACAACACGACGGACGGCTTTGCCGAAACGTTTCAAGTGTATCCAATCCCGACCTGAGGTCAATCCACAACGGCCGGCAGGACGTGGAGCAGTTGCTTTTGAGTGTATCCAATCCCGACCTGAGGTCAATCCACAACTACGGCATCCACGTCGCCGAGGGGACGCCCAGTGTATCCAATCCCGACCTGAGGTCAATCCACAACCACGACTCGGCGTCCTTGCGTTCAGCGGTTTCAGTGTATCCAATCCCGACCTGAGGTCAATCCACAACGGTAGAGGGCGAGGAACCGGGCGTCGGGCCAGTGTATCCAATCCCGACCTGAGGTCAATCCACAACACCTCGACATCGAGGCCCTCGTCGCCGGGAAGTGTATCCAATCCCGACCTGAGGTCAATCCACAACGCGGCGTCGAGCGCCTCGAGGACCTTGGCAAGTGTATCCAATCCCGACCTGAGGTCAATCCACAACACGGCTCGAGGGTGATGCCAAACGCGAGCGAGTGTATCCAATCCCGACCTGAGGTCAATCCACAACCAGGCCAAGCTCGAAAGCGAGACCGAGTACAGTGTATCCAATCCCGACCTGAGGTCAATCCACAACGAGACTAGTGTGTCAGGCGCGACACTAGGGAGTGTATCCAATCCCGACCTGAGGTCAATCCACAACTTCGACCGCCGTCGCCCACTGTCGCTGGGCAGTGTATCCAATCCCGACCTGAGGTCAATCCACAACCCAGGGGACCATTGCCCGTCGGGCTGACGTAGTGTATCCAATCCCGACCTGAGGTCAATCCACAACGGCGGGCCGCTCCTCATCGAGGGCACCTGGAGTGTATCCAATCCCGACCTGAGGTCAATCCACAACGGCCGGGACCTTGCTGGGGGGCCGAGACCTAGTGTATCCAATCCCGACCTGAGGTCAATCCACAACTTACAGTACAGTACAGTATCCAGTACAATAAGTGTATCCAATCCCGACCTGAGGTCAATCCACAACCGGCGGTTCGCGGCAAACAACACCATCGGCAGTGTATCCAATCCCGACCTGAGGTCAATCCACAACCTGGGGCATCCTGGCGCGTTTGGCGCGTATAGTGTATCCAATCCCGACCTGAGGTCAATCCACAACTTATAAGTAACAACAGGATTACAGAGAATAAGTGTATCCAATCCCGACCTGAGGTCAATCCACAACGACGTACCTGGCGTGTGCAGCGGCGGGGCTGAGTGTATCCAATCCCGACCTGAGGTCAATCCACAACTGAGCCCCCGCGGGGCCTACGACATCGCCCAGTGTATCCAATCCCGACCTGAGGTCAATCCACAACAGCGGACCGGCGACGATGGGACGTTTCAGAGTGTATCCAATCCCGACCTGAGGTCAATCCACAACGGTTCGTGCCGATGGGCGCGGGGGCCTGCTAGTGTATCCAATCCCGACCTGAGGTCAATCCACAACTCTTACTTGGGTGGAACTTGCTCACCTTCGAGTGTATCCAATCCCGACCTGAGGTCAATCCACAACAAGTCCGCGTCTTTTCCCTCCTCGATCAAGAGTGTATCCAATCCCGACCTGAGGTCAATCCACAACGCCCCAATCAGCATGACGCACCGGCGGTGGAGTGTATCCAATCCCGACCTGAGGTCAATCCACAACGCCACCGGTGAAGCCTGTTGCACGGCAACTAGTGTATCCAATCCCGACCTGAGGTCAATCCACAACGATAGCGCCAGTGGCATCTTTTTGGTGTGAGTGTATCCAATCCCGACCTGAGGTCAATCCACAACCGTGTCGCCCTCCGCGTCGCGGCAAGGTTGAGTGTATCCAATCCCGACCTGAGGTCAATCCACAACGCGGAAGCCGCGAGGGCCTCGACGTATGGAAGTGTATCCAATCCCGACCTGAGGTCAATCCACAACAGCATCGTATCTCCATGCCGACGATCCCAGAGTGTATCCAATCCCGACCTGAGGTCAATCCACAACGTGGTGGGGCCAAGCCCCGCTGCCGAGGCAAGTGTATCCAATCCCGACCTGAGGTCAATCCACAACCGGTCCCCCTCCTTCCCGTGCTGCGGGCTAGTGTATCCAATCCCGACCTGAGGTCAATCCACAACGGAGGACCGCTTCGAGAGATACCTCGCCCGAGTGTATCCAATCCCGACCTGAGGTCAATAGATAAACGATGGGACGAAGGGACGGAGGGACGCAGGGACGCAGGGACGCAGGGACGGAGGGACAAAGGGACGGAGGGACAAAGGGACGGAGGGACGGAGGAACGCAGGGACGCAGGGACGGAGGGCGGCGGGCGGCAGGCGGCGCGCGGCCCGCAAGCGGACGGCTGTTTTCGTATACAGGACACCCGGTGGGCGGCTATAATACAAACGGTTCCAGGTTCCAGGTTCCAGGTTCCAGGTTCCAGGTTCCAGGTTCCAGCCCGCCACACAGATGGCGGGTAAAGTTCAAGCCCGCCCAACAACCGGCGGGTAAAGTTCCAGGTTAAGGCGCCGGGACGGAGGGACGAGCGGAACGCGGAACCTGGAACCCATTCGACTCGGTCGCCACGGCGACCTCGCTCAGGGCAGGCCTGGAACGCGGAACCTGGAACCTGGAACTTGAAACTTGGAACCTGGATGATAAGGAGTTTCCGCGTGAAACGCAGCGGCTTTACGCTCCTGGAACTCCTGGTCGTCATCTCGATCATCCTCCTGCTGGCGGGGCTGATGATGTCGGGGTACCGGTACATGTATAGCCGGGTTGACGACCTGAAGTGCCAGAGCAACATCCGCCAGATTGCGATGGCGATCCACTCGTACTGCATGAAATTCGACGGCCAGTTGCCGCCCCCCGGCCGCACCAACGGATGGGTGAACAACCGCGGCTGGGCCTGCGACAACACCTGGTACGCCGACGGCGGGCTGCTGTACCGGATGAAACTGATCGGGTCGCTGGACATCATGGTGTGCCCGACGCACGTGGCAGATTGGGCGCTGGAGCAAGCGTGGGGAACGGACATTAGCGGCAATCCCATCAATATTTATTGGGAGTCGCCCCGGACGGACAAGACGCATCCCAGCCCGGGCTCCGGGCGGATTCCGTCGAGTTATGCCATCAACGCCAACGTCTGGACGAGCACATCGCCGTTTGAGCCGCGCCGATGGGAAGATTTCACGAACAGCCATTTCCTGCTGATGGAACGGTCGGAGACGGGTTCGGCGTGGACGGACATGACGATAAGCGTGGCAGACAAACTGACGACTCGGCATCAACCGTACCGGGGCAGCGACGGCAAGGATCACGGCGGCGGGTACATCGCCTGCTTCGACGGGCACGCCCAGTACTGGACGGACGAGGATTTCGAGGCGACCAAGAGCGATGCCGCGCCCGATTACCTGAAGTCGAAGTTGTGGGATCCGTCGAAATAGGCCTTCGCCCCTCAGCCCATTCGACTTGCTGCGCTCGCTCAGGGCAGGCCTGCCCTCTCCCCCCTTTGCCAAGGTTTACCCGCCCGGGGCGGGCTTCGGAGGGCCGGCCCGCGCGGGGAGAGGGGAAATGGCCTCTGGACAGGGCGGCCCCCGGTCCGTTAGACTTCCGGCTGCCATGGCCCCGAGCGACCACCCAAGCGACCGCCTGCCGCGCCCCCACGCCGCGCCGCCCGGCACTGTGCCGCTGGGGGTGCTGCTGTGTTCGAGCGACGCGGCCCTGCGCGAGACGTGGAAGGGCGTCCTAGCGCCGCAAGGGTTCCGCCTCGAGTGGGCGGAGCGGCCGTCGCTCGAACACTTCGAGAGCGGCGAGTACCTGCTGGTGCTGGTGGACGTCCGGACGTTCCTCGGCGACGAGTCGCTGGCGGCGGTGCTGGACGCCGACCTTGAGCGGTGCGTCTGGATCGGCCCGGCGGCGGCCCTGGAGCACCTCGATCCGGCCCAGGTGAGCCGCGCGTACGACGTCCTGGTGACGCCGACGTCGGCGACGGTGCTCGGTCGGCGGCTGGAGGGGTGGGCGCGGAGCATCCGGCAGACGGCGGCCGTGGAGGAGATGGGCCGGCGCGTCGAGGCCCTGGCCGAGCAGAACGACCGGCTGGCCGCAGGGCTCGCCCAGGCCGAGGCCGAGTCGAAGGCCCAGGCGCGCGAGCGCGAGCGGCTGGACCAGGCGATGCAGCGGCTGCGGCAAGTGGCGGGCCTGTCGCGCGAGATCAACTCGCTGGACCTCGACCTGATCGAGCGCGTCTCGACCGAGCAACTGCCCGCCCTCCTGGGCGCCCGTGCGGCGAGCCTCTACCTCTACGACACGGTCGGCGACCGGCTGGTGTTGCTGAGGCACACGCACGGGCGGCCGATCGCCGAGCGGGTGGACCTGAAGGACTCGCCGCAAAGCCCGATGGCGGTGGCCGTGCGGCGGGGGGAACTCTTGCTGGTGAGCGAGTTCCAGGAGTTCGAGCGGCGCGAGGAGGTGGTGCTGGACCGCGAGTTCAGCCAGGAGTACGCGACGTCGTCCTGCATCGTCGCGCCCCTGAAAGGCGGCGGGCGCGTCCGGGGCGTGCTGAACCTGGCCGACAAGGTCGGGGGCGGCCCGTTCGACCGCGAGATTGACCTGCCGGTGGTCGAGCAGATCGCCGAACTCATCGGCGCCAGCATCTACAACGTGGAACTCTTCCAGGAGATGGAACGCCGCGCCAAGACCGATCCGCTGACGGACCTGGCGAACCGCCGCGCCGTCGAGGACGCCCTCGACCGCGAGACCGACCGCAGCCGCCGGTACGGCTCGAAACTCTCGGTCCTCCTCTTCGACGTGGACCAGCTGAAGCGCATCAACGACGAGTTCGGCCATCACGTGGGCGACTCGGTGCTTCAGCACGTGGCCCGGGTGCTGGCCGAAGCGGTGCGGAGCGTGGACGTGCCGGGCCGATGGGCGGGCGACGAGTTCCTGGTGGTCCTGCCGGACACGGGAGCCGGCCAGGCGGGTCGGCTGGCGAAGCGGCTCCTCGTGACCCTGCGCGACAACCCGCCGCAGATCCAGGATCAGAGCATCTTCAGCAGCCTGTCGGCCGGCGTCGCCGAGTACAAGAAGAACGAGTCGGTCGAGGACCTCGTCCACCGCGTGGACAAGGCGATGTACGACGCCAAGAAGGCCGGCCGCGACCGCATCGTCACGGCCGACTGACGCCCCGCCGGAAACAAACAAAAACAAAAAAGTGGAACC
>Ga0315284_10004606_pt1 | contig 19569 bp, 24 predicted proteins | sample YL17G09_16_MG_FD_203696 | JGI IMG/M metagenome (GOLD analysis project Ga0315284, IMG submission 203696) | Sediment microbial communities from Yellowstone Lake, YNP, Wyoming, USA - YL17G09_16 | ecosystem: Environmental > Aquatic > Freshwater > Lake > Sediment | place: USA: Wyoming | collected... | reverse complement strand
CTAGAAGCACCAATACTCTCGGCAGTAACTCTCATTTGAGCAGCTACTATAGAAGAAGTTGCTCTACCATGAAATCTAATATTACCTAAAATATCAGCAGCGTTTATGTTTCCACCTGTTCTGCTTTTAAAAAAACTAACAATGGCTGGTTGAGCATCGGCACTAGTTTGATTAACCGCAAACATTTGAACCCCGCCATTGGCTTGGTCTATTTGTATTCCTCCGCTAGCGGAAGCTGTTACCCCTAAGGCAAGAGCTCCAGCGGTTGCATTAGGTATGGTTACTGCCAAATTGGTAGCGATATTTATAGCAGCCGTAGCACCTATTCTTATCTCTATGGGAAGCTGTACGCCAGCACCAAGAACATTACTAACTAATTTAACTGAAGCTGCATCTGCTTGTAATGACCCAAAAGCAGAATTTGTTGGGTCACTAGCGTTAGCAACAACTATCTGACCTACAGTTCCAGAACCATTTGGTATAATAAATGGAGAAGTTGATCCATTTACTACGTTAGTTTGAAAAGATAGTCTGTTGGCGTGAGTCGCGTTAGACATATCGCCAGTAATACGCTGTGCGGTTGAAGTAAAGTTAAGATTTAAACTTGGAAGAGTAAACCCATAACTTGTATTATTTAAACTATTATTATTTGCCATTATACCACCGTTAAGTTACCGACAGAAGATAAAACTACCCAATCTGTATTAGCTGTTATACATAAAAGCTCAACACAATCATAGCGTAAAATAGCTGTTACAGAACCGCCTACTCCAACAGTAGAATCCGTAGCACCAAAATGGATAACTTGACCAGCGTTTTGTGCTATTCTCCATAGTCCAGCTCCTTTTCCAGCCACCCTTACTCTATCACCGACTACGGCAACAGCTGGTAATGTCAAAGTTACTAAAGCAACGTTGTTAGCAATATAACCAGTGTCGACAGCCATAGCTTGTGCTATACCAGTAACTTCAACCCATGAGATACCGTTAGTGGTGGAGATAGTTATTGTATTTGCTGTAGGCGTAACCAATATGCCAGTGCCTGCGGTTATAGTGGCTGTACCAAGCTGATTACTAGCCATGGTAAGCACTTTAGCAACTGAACCTACGTTTACACCATCTATTCCACAAATAAATGCTCTATTTAATTCTTTATTACCAGCACCTGTAGCAGAACCTATACGTAATGTATTTGATTCAGCCAATACACCATTATTATGTAAACAAATATTAGAGGACTCTGCACCTGTATAGCTTCCACCACTGCCATAACCTAACATAAGATTATATAAGCCGCCGTTAGTACTATTTAAAGCAAATGCTCCTACTACTGTACAAGTAGTGAATCCTGTACTAGCATTACCAGCGTTATAACCAATAACAACGTTTTGTGAGGCATTAGCGCTTTTGAATGCACCAGAACCTATAGCGACATTCCATATACCACCACTACAAGTTTTACCAGCTTGATAACCAATAAAAACGTTATCTGAACCAGTAGATAATGAATTTCCTGAATCACTTCCTAATACTGCGTTTTGAGAACCAGTCGTAGTAAAATTACCAGCAGTTGCACCAGCAAAAATGTTATTAGTACCATAAGAGTGTAAAACTCTAACACTGTTTATTTGATATTGACCTACCGCAGAAGTTGTTGCGGGGATATTAACGTTACCAGCAGACAGCAATAAATTACCAGCTGTAATAGTTTCTCCGCCACCTACTATTGTAAGCGCTACTCCTGAAACAGGGTTACTGATTGTAACATTACCATTAGCCGAAATATTCATTCTGGTAGCTAATGCAGCATATGAAGTAGGACGTGTTAAAAATTGAAAATTACCACTAACAGACGCACCATTTACAGTTTCAGCTTGCGATCTTATAGTAGCAGCTTCAATTGCAACACCGCCCTGATACCCTCTAAATTCTAATCTCCCTAGATCGTCAGCAGCTAGAACATCTGCTACACCTGCTTGACTACGTGTGAAATGAATATGGGGGGAATTAACTGCTGTACCGTTTGCTGTTCGTAGATTAATATTAGGTGTAGATTGATCGTTTGTTATAAACAATGAAGCTACATTACTTGATGGGTTATTTATTTGAACTTGACCAGTAGAGTCAATAACCATTCTTTGAGTGCTAGCTGTTACAGAATCAGGATGAGTGTAGAATTCTAAATTAGAACCTATTCTATTTGCAGCAATAGTACCACTAGCAACGGATAATATCTGACTAGTTGTCAAATAATTTGTACCATCAAAGCCCTGAAATTTAATATTTCCTAATCCATCAGCAACTACTACAGTTGTATTATTACGATCTTTTTTAAACTGAAAAATTGGTTGATTTGCATTAATTTGTTTGTTAATAAAACTATTATAAGCCATCAGAATACCTCATAGCTTGTACCGTTAAAAATAAATTGATTAGAACCATAAGCAAGATTTATAACAAAAGTAGTTGCTCCATCAAGCAAAACAGCACCGCCTACAGTAGTCACGGTAATATTATTAGTATTTGATAAACCTAATCTATCTTTTACTATCCAATATTCACCAACAGTAGGTGCATTAGGAAGTAAGATAGTAATAGCACCACCTGTTACATCGCATGATACAAACAAATTACTTACTAAAGCAGTATATGGAGAAGCTGGAAAAGCAACGCTTACATAATCTAAAATAGGTGAAGTGCTGCCGCTAATAGTAATTGAACCTGGGCCATTAGTAATAGTTATATTAGTACCAGCTGTAATTGTAGCTATTACAGGATCTACGCCAGTGCTGCCAATTGGTATTTGTCCATTAGTTGCAGCAGCAAGAGATGTTAAACTACCAGTGGCATTCCCAATTTGTAGACAATGATTTGTTGTACCAGTTAAAGAAAAACCTATGGTGTTTGCACCAGTACCTGTTGTAGTAATGTTATTACCACTAAATAAATTAATATTATTGGCAAAATCTGGTACGACTGGAATAGTGCCAGCACTTGGACTCAGTTTGGTTACTACCGTGCCTGGCGGGTAAACACCTCTATTTAAAACTCCACTTTGTGACATAATAACCCCTAAGTTTGTGAAGCATAAATTGTGGTTACATAAATATTGCCGCTAGTTGCTGCCACAACTCCTCTTATTACATAAATTTTTGAACCTGATGGTATCTCTAAAACACCAACTTGATTAGATTTATTAGTTGAGAGATCATATAAAACAAAACCATTAGCTACTACAACATCTATATTAGTTACACCGTCAAAAGATATAAAAACATCAATATCAGTAGTATTAGATATTTTTAATATTCTAATAGGATTTGCAAAAGAAGCACCAACTGCTGTATAAGTTAAATTAGCAATAGAACCAAATGCTAAAGTTCTTAAGGTTTCAAATTTTGCTCTCATTGAGCTTAATAAATTTCCCATAATTATCCTTATACGTAATAACCTGAAATAGAAATTGAGCCTACTCCAGCCACACCCTTAATAAAAACAGTAGAATTTACTGAAAATAAACATACTTGATTATTTGGTTGAGAATTAGCTTGAGCATTAAGTTCAAAAAAACTATTTGGGGCTATATATTCATGATCATCAATACCGTTATAACTAATAGTTATTGCTGTAGTAGCATCGTTTACTATTCGAATATAGAATAATGCTTTTTCAATAACTACGTCAGCTACAGCAGCATAAGCAGCAGGAATAGCAACAGAATTAACAATAGTAAGATCAATAGCTTTAACTGAATTTTGTGCCATTATTCTACCACTTCAGTTTTTATTGGTTTTACTTGTTCAATAGCTCTTTTGCTTTCTTTATGAACTTCTTCAAGCACTTCATAAGCCGCATCAATAGAGTCTCCCCATGTTGTACCATTTGGGATAAGAAAGCTAAAAACATATTCTTTGCCTTCTTTACTTGTTTTTTTGATCTGAATACTGACGTAATGTAAAATTTCCATAAAATCCTAACTTAATATTGGTGTATAAAAATCATAGCGTTTTATATACTACAAGCAATATACAAAACGCTATGAGAAAGGAGTAACGAAGCTCAACTTTTTAAACTAGCTTTGTCTTACTATTAGATAATCAAAACTTCCAACATCTGTAATAGTTGCAGTCACACCATCATCATCAAAAGAACTTACAACAAAGCTAACTCCAGCATTTATAACATAAGTTAAATTACCTATAACTGCTCCACCAGTAGTTCTACGAGAAATAAATATTCTGTCATTTGCTGCAATATTAGTATTTAAAACAGTAGCAACACCAGCTATTAAAGTAGCTTGACCAATAGTATCAGTGGCTGCTCCACCGTTTATAGTTAACCCTTTACCAGCTGTAGCAATAACTAAATCACTGTTGACGTTTGTTACTGAACCAGCAGTAGCAGAGCCAAGAGTTAAAGTTTTAGCTGCTGCACCAGTAGCAATATTTACTGCCGCAACTGCTGCATCAGCAGAGATATTAACATTTCCAGCAGTTTGAGTTAATGCACCAGTAACTATTAAAGATGTAAATACACCAGCTCCACCACCAGCTACAATCTGAATCCATTGAGCCAAGCCCGCACTGTTTTTGTTAAACATATAAGCAAGATTGTTAGTTTGATCAACCCATACTTGACCAGCTATACCTCTATCAGATGTAAGAGGAGCACGATTAGTAACAATAGGATCTAAAAATTGGTTACTTTGAGGACTAGGATAACCATACAAAGAATTAGCACGAGAAACTTTAACTGACATAAAAACTCCAACAAAATAAAACTAACACTATATTATATTTTTTATTTGACAATCATTGGTTAAAAAGTTAACATGTTAACATAATGTAATTAGATAGGTTTAAAATGTTAAGCAAAAAACAAATGGATATACAGTTTGATATATTGGGTCATAAATTACATGAAATCAATAATCAAATTAAAGTTTTAGAAGAGCAAAAAGAAATAATAATAAAAGACTTACGTTTATTGATAGATAACAATAGTTATACAACTGCTAATTTTGTATATATAAAAGAGTTTAGAAAAGCGGCAATAGATTATAAAGCCTTAGCAGAAGTTTTTGACGTAGAACAATTTAGAAAAAAAGAACAGGTGTTATATTGGATATTCAAGAAAAACCACTCAGAATAAGACATATGTTAGCAACTGAAGTTAGTCCTGAAACTCATAAAGAAATAAAAATGTTAGCAGCCAAAAGAAACATGACTATGAATCTTTGGCTGAATAACGCTATTATTAAGGCAATTAGAGAAGACACAAAATACGATATATAAAAGGGGACTTTTTGTCCCCTGATTTATTTATTTAATAAAAATAATGCTTTTATTGCATTTTTTGCTGCTTTTAAATTTTGAACTGAAGGTTTTTCTACTTGTTTATTTAACGTATCTAAAAAATTAGAATAAGCTTCAGGATTTGTTTTTTCTAGCGCTACAAGTTTATTTAAAGTTTTTTGATTACCTTTATATAATGATTTACCAATTTTGGTAGCAATTCCTGCTCCTTTTCCAAAAAATGCTGCAATTCCACCAGCAATACCATATTCTTTAAGTTCTTTTACAAGCCCACCATCTTTATCTATAGCTTTTATTGTTGCTTCAAAATTTGATTTATTTAAATCAAAGTTGTTTTGTAATTCTTTTTTTCCAACTTTAATTTCATCTTTTAAAATAGAAAGATTTTTCTTGCTGTATTCATTTTTAAATGCTGCATAATCTTTATTGATTGGTGTAATTGCTTCTAAATATTCAGGATTTGCATTATTATTAATTGTATTTTTTATTGCATCTTGAACATTGTATATATAATCTCTTTGACTATATGGTGCTTTTTCTGCTAAATTTCCTAAGATTTTTTTAGCTTTTACTAACCCTTCAATATCGTTATAATTAACATTTTCAATTATTTGATCAACTTGTTTATTTTGTTGACCAAGGTTACTAGCTTCATTATTTATATTTAATAATTCTTGTTTCAATTTATTAGCTGATTCTTTTGAAAGTTTTTTATCTACTTTTAGTAACTTATCAGCTTTTTCATATCTAGAACTAAATTCTTTTTGTTTAGGAGCTTCAGCTTTTTTAAATTCTAATAAATTTTTATCCAACTTATTTTTTTCTGCTTCTAATTTTGCTGGTGCTTTTATTTCTTTTTCTATTTCTATTGGAACCTGTTCTTTTATAAATTGTTTTTTAGTTAAATACTGACTAACTTTTGAAGCAGCTTTTGCACCAGTTTTTGCACCATAATATCCACCAAGAAGCTCACCAATTACTTCTCCGATATCTTTTCCTCTTTGGTCATCAACTAACCCGCCTACAGAACCAAATGTTTTTTCAAGAACTTTACTACCAATAGTAGCTCCTAAAGCCATTGCAATTCCTGCGGGACCACTAGCAACAATACTTCCAATGATTGTTAGTGGCACACCGTAATCTCTTAATACTTTTGTCATAAAATCAGGGTTTTCAATTTGTTTGTCTGTTAAACCAATTTTTTTAAAAATTTTATTGGCTTCATCTGAAGTTGGTAATAAAGATGACCTTACATAGTCAAAACTTTTTTTAAAGTCTCCTTCTGGGATATATTTAGTAATTTTATTAAGTTTATTACCAAGAGATGACACAGTAGGTTCTATAATTTGGGCTGCTGATTGACCTATTGGTTTAATAACATTTTCAAAAACATTTCCTTGACCCCTTGCGCTTGCAAGAAATTCTTCAAGTGTTTCTCCTGGCCGCCTTGATCTCATTTGCTCTGACTGTGGTATTTGCTCTGACTGTGGCATTTGTTGAGGTTGCATTTGCTCTGACTGTGACATTTGTTGAGGTTGCATTTGTTCTGGTTGCAATTGATCAACTTGCATTTGTTGTGATTGCTGTGGTTGATTCAAATAAGCATCAACTTCATCATTTAATTGAGACAAGCTTATATTTGGATTATTACTAAATACTTCTCGTTTTATTTTAGAATTTTGTATAACTTGGTCATTTAATGCTACAAGCGAATTAACCAATGATTTAACTTGATCTTCATTCATTTGTAATACATCTGGAAACTGTGCTAAATAAGCATCTAATTGTTGATTTGAAATCTTGCCTACAAATTGTTTTCTGATATCTTCAATAAATTTTGCTTTATTTTTTACAGCATCAGTAGCGTTAGTAGATTGTGTATAAGTAAAAAAAGATCCTATATAAGGAATTTTTTTGCCAACTTCAGCAATACGATCATAAAAGTTTATACCTTTAGATTGAGTTACCATCTGCTTTAATCTATTATTAACTTTTTCAGCTGCTTTAGCTTCTTCTACTGCTGGTTGAATATTTTCTTTATAAAAAAGATTAGAATCTTTAGCTTGTTGACGAGATAAAGTTAACTTATTAGCTTCTTCTTTAGCAAGTGCTGATCTTTCTTTTTGCTGTATCATTTGACTTTGATAAGGACTCAATGGGCTTTGAAATAAATTCCCACCTTGTCCAGCTAAAACACCTAATCCACCTTGTTGTTGTCCAGCACCTAAAACACCTTGTCCTGGCAAATTTTGTAAAATAGCAAAACGTTCTTTCTCTGGCAAACTCATTAGTTTATTTGCAAGATCTTGATTTCCACCAACAAAAGGAGCTAAAGCTTGAGCTTGTTTTGCTTGTTGCATTTGTTGAAGCTTCATTTGAGCCAAAGATTGCAAACCTGAACCCAACCCTGTTCCAAGAGCAGAACCTAAACCAGCACTGGTTCCACCAAGATTTAAAAAGTTTATTCCATCAGCCATGATTAATATCCTCCAAGATTAAGATATCCGCTATTAAGACCAAACTGTCTGCCATAATCTGTTCCAGAGCCATATGATGGAGCTGAGCCATATTGACTCATAGAATTTTGACCTCCACCAAACAGTGAACTAAGACCGCTTCCAGCTGCTCCACCTGCTACTGCTCCAGCTGGACCACCAAACATTCCGCCTAAAAGTGTTCCGCCAGTTTGCAAAAGAGCGGGAAGAAGACTACTTAAGAATCCTCCTTGACCTTGTTGCATATAATTTTGATATTGAGGCGAAAGTTGAGACATAGGACTTAATCCATATCCTAATTGTTGCAACGCTCTATCTTGGCTTTGTTGACCATATTGTGCTTGCATTGCCGCAAGCATTTGTTCAAGACCTGCTCCACTTTGACCAAGTTGAGATGCAAAAGAAGGAGATGACAAAGCATTACTACCCATAGAAGTAAATCGTTCTGCAATTCCAGGAACGGTTTGTTGTTCAAATTGAGTTCTGGCTTGTTGAGCTATTGGTTGAAATCCAGCATATGGATCTTCTAGCCCTGCTTTACCTCTAGATAATAAATAATTTAATATAGCTTCTTGATTTTTATTATATATTGGTGTTCTTTGCATTTGGTTTGGTACTTGAGCAATCTTTGGCCCACTTCCCATAAAAAATTCTTTTAATGCCATAATAATCCCTTATTTTTAGTTTTTAACATATTCTAATATTACATAAGCATCAGTAAAGACCACACCTGTAGTGTTATTAATTACTACCTGTGTAGCAGTAACATTTACAGCCAAATTAACATCAGGTAATGGATAATATAAAAGATTAACAGTATCAGATGCCGCACCATATATTTTAGTAAATTTCCAATCTGCTGTAGGCACAAGATCATGATTAGTATTTGTTACACCTGCTGGCAATGCACCAATATTAATTATCTTTCTAAACCCAGATCTTAAATCCTGCGTGTTTGTAGAATTAGGATTAAAATAAAGCTGTGAAGTTATAAACTCTTCTTCTACATAATAAGCACTTTCTTTAAGGTTTAACGCTAAAGAAATTCTATTAAGATTTAAAGACAGCCTAACAATCAATTCTTTAAATTGCGGACTCGAAGGATCGATATTTTCTAAAATACCTATTTCATAAATATCTGTAGTAGGTATGAATAATCCAGCATCTAATTTTTGACTTGGTATATATGGCATTATTGAAACCTATAACTTGTAGGGCTAGAATAAATACACATCGCATGCAATTGAAACCCAGCTTCTCTGATATTATTATCTAGCATTTGTACTTGATTCATAGTTAATTCAAACTGAATAACTTCTCCTTCTGCTTGAAAATAAACAGGGTGCCACAACCTTGCTGAAGTTGTTTCAAGTGGAATTAATGGATATGGGAAAGTATCTAATGTACCAGTTCCTAATAAAGAACCTGTATTAGCGCTGTCTAATAAAAGATTATCTATAGAAGTAGATACATAATAATTTACATCTATCTGACCGTTTGTGGTTCTATCTACTAAAAAATCAACTTTATTAACAAAACTATTTCTGCCATCTTTTGCATAAAAATTATATTGTTTAGTTTTTATATATATTTGGCTTACTCTAGATATTAAACCACCACCTACATATGTTCCTATAAAGCTAGAGTCTGGACCAATAATAATATTGTCTTTATCTGTAACTGTTAATACTTGAAATATTTGGGCATTTAAATAATTACCAGCATTATCCCAAACTGCATTATCAATATAAATATATTGATCTTGAGCTAAGTTATGATCTATAACCTGTAAACTAGTTTGAAAACCAATTAATGTAATATTAGTAATTTGTAACACTAATTCATTAGTATTTACATTCGTATCGCATATAAAAGTGTAACCTTGTTGATTTCCAGCTACAACTTGTCCAAATTTAGGTGAACCTGATCCACTACCCCAAACTACATCAGATGACCATAATGTTGTTGTAGAGCTCCATGTTATACCATTTAATGGTTGAAAATATCCAAAACAGGTAATTGAGTCATCATTAAACGACCAAGTTCTTGTAGGATAATTATAAACAAATAATTTATTAGGATAAGGAAAATCAGTACCTGTTGAAACATCTGGAAAAGTCCAATACAACATTTCACTAAAATAATCTCTAATGCCATAAACACGTTGTGGTCCAAAACTATTATTTTTAATATCAAATACTGCATTAGGTATTTTTTGATCGATACGATCAACATTTGAACCATTACAAGCATGTACGCCAACATTACCAACCCCAATAGCTAATTTATCAAATGGTATTACAGAAAAAGTTGATTCAACACCTAATTCTGTATTTATTTGTTGCCAAGAAAATGGATAAATTTGGTTACCTGTATAGGCAAGTTCCCAAGTTGACCTTTCAAAGTAAACAATCAAACGATCTTTAACAAATTCTACGGTAACTATTGCTTCTTGCGTCGGAGCATCAATAGCATTTCCTCGTCCTACTATGTCTTGTCGCCATGCATTTACATCTAAAGGAGAACCTATTTGGCAATACCTTGCTCTGTTTACATAATTACTACCAGGGGCTGCACCTTCCCATGTATTAAGAGCAATCAATCTATTTTTAAAAACAGTTAAAATTCTAGCAGAATTTAATGTATCACCAGCAGCATTAATTAATGGATTAAAATTATCCCAATCTACACCGTTATAAAAACGCATAAAATTGGGTTCGGCTTCATTAAAATTAGTTACAAAAAATATTCTATCTGAAGGGCTTACACCAGTCCATGTTACACCCCAAAAGAAATCTGAATTTGAACCACTCCATTCAGCAGCTCCAACAGTTACCTCACCTGTTATTCTTTCCCAACCAGAATTATAAATGTAAGAAAATCTAGTATCAAAAGCTATGGTAGTTTCATCATTTATTGTTGAGTTTTCATATGTCAAAAGCCCCATTACTGGTAAAGAAGGATACCAATAAATATCAGTTAAAGCATCAGCACCTGTAAATTGAAAATCACCTGTACCAGTATTAAAAGTAGCTAATGTTATAGGTGTTGTTTGTAACATAGAACCATTAACTACAACAACTGTAAAAATATTAGTACCAATAGAAAACATTTGACCAATAGCACCAGTTGCTGTAGGAACTGCGGTTAAAACAATATCACCAACACCATCAGTTGTTCCAACGTTTACTCTTAATCTGCTTTTTAATTGATCATTGTCATTTGCAAAATATCTTGAACCAAATCGTTTTCTTACTCTTCCTCTAAAAACATAAGCATTGTTTAAAGTCTCAAAAGCATTATCAGGAATTAACCATGGTTTAATATTATTTTGCTGACCAGAATTTTCATCATAAGGGGCAATAAAAAAACGATTTGCCATATTAATATCCTATTGCAAAATAATAAAAATTATTAGGATTGCTAAGTCCAGCAGATCTAGTTCTAAAAGTAGCAATTTTAAAATTAGTAGTAGTTAAATCATTAATTGATGTAAATATTCCTTTTACTGCACCAACGGTAGCTAAACTAATTTGCACACTTAAAACTTGATTAGGAAAAACAATAGTAAAAGGTATTGCAGCTGATAATACTGTTGCGTTTAAAGTTGAGTTAATACCAGTAGCTGTACCCCATTGAATAATCAAACCAGAAGGTAAGTATGACCAACCACTTCCACCTGCAACAGGCGCTGAATTACTTAAAGTTGAAGCAGTAAATGGCACATTTACATAGCCAGCATTATTAGCTTTGTATACATTTAATTCATTTTTAGTTGTAGTAGTATTTAAAAAACTAAATAATCCTAAATCACTAGCAGCAAAAACAGGAACAACAGCTTGTACTGGGAAAGTTATTTTATTATGTTTTCCTTGTCCAGGATCATTAAAGTTAACATGATCAACAGCAAAAGCTGTATTAATAGCATTAAAATTATTTAAGATTAATGGTTGTGTTATAGCAAGCGTTTGATTTGCTTGAGGTACATTTATATTTAAAGCCATGATTTATTTTCCTTGAATGTTAAATTTTTTTGCATTAGTATGGACCTTCTCCCAGTACTCAGTAAGGCCATCCACCAGGTCCAAAAAAACCAAATCCGTAAGATTTTCCTTGAGTATAAATAGTAACCGTTCTTTCATTAGCTTGTAATGTTAATGTAGAACGCAAACATAATCTTTCTTGCAGTTTAAACTCAGGCATAATCATTTGAACAGAATCAAGATCCATTCTATCTTCAAATATTTTTTTACTTGCTCCATAAGCAATATATTGCCACCACTGTTCTAAATCAGGACTTTCATTAGCTAACAATAGTTCTGTTGGTCTAACATCTACTTCTATTTGAACAGGATAGGCTTTATCAGGCACAGGTCTTATGGTAAATTTTGTATCATAAAATAACATTGCAACTGGTTTGCCAGGTTGATAAGCAATATTTTCAATAACAACTGGAGCTTGATTTTTAACAGCTAATGGAAATGTAACCGTAAACGCCCCTGTAAGATAATCAATCTGACCATAAGGTGAAGGTAGAAAAAAAACAGGTTGATTAGGTAGTCCTAAACCACCTGTTGTATTAGAAATAGGATAATCAATTAAGATCATTGATTCGCCAGCATTATCTACGGCGGTAAAAATAACATTATTTTGAATCATTGGTCTAGCTGTTGCTGTTCCAGTAAAGGTGGTTTGAACACCGTCTCCAGATAAACCAGTATTAGCTATCGCGTTTGTTTGAGGATAATACCCATAGAAAACATTTCTCCATTGAGTATAAAAAGCAGGTATACCAGCTATGTACACAGGTGGGTGTACACAAACGTATTTATTTTTAAAATTATATAAAGGGTTAGTAACTACTGTATTTTCTGTTTCATAAGTATCAACTCCTGGTTGTGTGTACCAGGTTAAAGTTGTTCTTAATGTTGCTAATCGAATTTGCTCAGGAAAATCATATAAGATAAAAGTATTAACATACTCATCTATTTGATTGTCTGTTATCTGAGCAGTATTAGGACTCCTTGTTAGCCTTCTAACCTTTGTCCTTATAGCACCTAATGTTGAATCTGCCATATTTTCTCCTGTACACGACATTTGTTTTTTAATGTAACAAATGCCGTGCTTAGAGCAATTAATATGGAAGAACGTTTTGAGTTGCTTGACTCAAAAGACTATTTATTTCACCTACTGGAACAACTATTGCAGGGTTTGACGCATATGGCGAAAAAGGTGGAACGGTTGAAACTGGTGGTAAAACAAATGCATTTAAATTTGTAGTATCTAAAGGACATGAAAAAGATGTGGCATCTATCACTTCAATAATATAAGTTCTATCATTGTCTATTTCCATTTGACAACTTTTTGGAACATATAGTCTAACAATTAATCCAGTTGAGTAATCATGGCTCGCAGGATTAACTCCATCCAACGTAGTAACAACCACACAAGGAAAACCTTGTGAAATAGACAAAACATTTCTCATAGCCCTTTGAAAAGTAGGAAACTCAACTGCATAATAGTTAGCCATATTTTTCTTTCAAACAATTTACATTTGAGTAACTTCAATTAAATTTGTAGGTGTAAAGTCTTCATCTTCTGCCATATATTCTAAGCTCATAAAAGCATATCTATGAACTTTTTTGGCTACTTTCATTCCAGCTGTTTGGTTGTTTGAATTTAGTCTACCATCAGCAAAACCGCCTCTAATACCTTGTTGACCAAATTCACCAGACAAATGAGAATATTCTTTATAGAAACAATTATTGTTTAAATGCCTAGCTACTCCTCTAGGTAAGCTATATCTTTCGCCGTCCCATAATTCATACATAATGTATTGATCGCCAGGATAAGCTTTATAACCAAAAGTTACAGATCCTTTGCCACCATCTCTGGCAGGATTCTCTAAGTTTTTAAAAATACCTGTAACGGTTTCTTTATCTCTATCACGTAATTTTAAGATTTCTTTAGCAAGCTGCTCTTTAGTCATCTTTTTAAAATTTTCTTGTGATTTCTGAATCATTGGCTTTCCAGCCATTTCTATTTTACTCATATTACTCCTTATACAGAAAGGGAGGATTTTACCCTCCCCATCATAGACACATTCTTAAAATATATTTAGTTGTTTATGCTAAATGAATTTCCAGATGTCCAATAAATAACATCGTTATTAGCACCAGCAGGTGAGTTTGCACCACCTACTAATTGAATACCAATTAAACCAGTATTTATAGTAGCATCACTTAAAATATCAACACCGCTATCTAAGCCTTCAGCTGTATTCATACCAACAGGCACTACTTGAGCTTGTGTAAATCCTGCTGCTGCTTGTGCAGTAGTAGGGAAAGCAAAAGCTGTAAATGCTGTTGTATCGATATCTACAGTAATAGAGTTAGTAGCTGTATCTATAGCAAGAATTGTACCTTGTAAGCTATTTATTTCTGTCATACCATATGAAGCGGCAGAACCACCTACAGAAGGAACAACAAAAGAAACAACTTGTCCTACTTTATAACCATGAGTAACAGTTAATACAACCACAGCTTCAACAGCTTGTGAGATGCTTACTATATAACGATTACGTGGGTAGAATATAGGATTATAAGGTATTCTTCTAAATGTACCAGCGTTAGCAGCTACGATTTGAGACATATATGCTAATGTAAAACTTACGTTTGCGGTAACAGCACCGATTGTAAAATCAATACTATTTAATTGCACACCGCCAGTAACATTATATAAACGAACAATATCGCCATTTGCTAAACCACCAGTGTTACCAGTAGCTACAACAGGAATAGCTGCTCCAGAAATTGTTGTTAAAACAACACTAGCACCAGGAACATTTAAAGAAGTATCAATTGGATAAAATCCAAGACCAGCACCTAAAGAAGCAGTTGTACCGTTTGCAGCTGTAATTTTACCTACACCAGCAGCCATACCATATTGCCAAAAGTATTGGGTATTATCTGTATAGTTTAATACTTTAATCCAATCAACACCTGATCTAATATTTAATGTTTGAGAAGCACCTGTAGAGGTAAACTTCCCTTGGTTTGTACCAGTAAATATAACACTCATATTAAACTCCTTTTATCTTAATGTTGAACGCATATTTGTAATCCAAAGATCGTTTAGAATCCTAGGCACTTCAGCAAATACATAACCAATAGTTACGTTTTGGAAAAGTGGATCTGAGAAGACCGGTGGACGATATAAGAATCTTGCAGAATAATTATCTTGTTCAACGCATGCTAATGCTTCCATACCTTGGATAAATGTATTGTATACATTGTTTCCTAGAGCAGACGCATTAGGAGAAACTGATCCTACTGAAGACAGCATAAAACGAACGTTGTTTACACAACCCCATTCAGATCTTACTACTTCATTTTGGTTAGGATAATTCCATTTGGAAATAAAACCATTTACGTTATTTAGATCTTTTGCTAATGCAACATGACCTAAAGCTAGATAAGCATCACGTACAGGGCCTGTACCAAATTTGTTCTCACCACCAACCATGTCCATGATCATCCAAGCATCATTTTGTAATAATGCAGAAGTCACTTCATCAATATCAGATAATGAAATATCTGTAGGTAAATCAGCATTTGTACCACCAGTACAATTGTAGAAAGAAGCTGTAGAGGCTAACATTTCTTTAGTGATTTGATCTTCTGTCATACGAAGCGATAAGCCTAAAAGCTCAGCAGTTTCATTTAATACCATTCTGTTACTTTTATGACCACTTGTGTGGCGGGGTAGTTCTTCGACATACCCTCACGAGGTTTCCTCTCGTGGTCAGACTATCGAATCCACTTTCGTGGCCTTTTCGCTTAGTCGTTCAGCGTGGACTTTCTCATTAATAACTATATAATTAGTAATGAAAGAATAATTTCATAATTATTAATAATAAGGAAAATCATGGGAAAAATAGTTAATTTTAAAACTACGCACATTATTGCGGAGATTGCTTATTTGGCTGGCCTTATCGATGGAGAAGGCTGCATATATATTGGACATACCAAACAAGGAAAATACGGTAATGGTTATCAATGGCATTCTATGCTTAAGATCACCAGTTGTGATGAAGAGCTTATTATTTGGCTCGAAAACACTTTTGGTGGCTCTAAAGATTCCAGATATAGATGGACTAGTAAACAAAAATTTACAAGACCTGTTTATAACTGGCAAGCAACTGGACCAATGTTGGACTACATTCTTCCATTGGTTAAGCCATATCTTATAATTAAAAAAAAACAATGCGATGTTATGTTGAGATATCGTCTCACTTCAAAAAATATTGGTAGCAAAAGGTTGCCTGAAGAAATTATTCAACAGCGTCTTATACTTTTGAATGAAATTAGAAATCTTAACTCTCGTTGGCATGATCATCCTTTAAAAAATCCTTCGCCCTTGTCGCCCTAGCTTATGCCGTAGGCTTCCAAGTCAATCAGAAAAGGTTTAACGACCCCATACATTTTAGGGTCCTGATTTTGTAGCGTTACCTGCTGGTTGATTGCTACATACTGTCCATAAAAAGACATTGTAGCGTCTATCAAACTGTTACTTTTGTGACCTATTATTAGGCGGGGAGTCTTGTTATTCCTCCCTCAGAACCTTTCGTTGTTCTGTTCGGACTTTCGTATACCTTGCGGTTCAACTCGTTAAGTCTCTCACGGTGGCTTACGCCTTCCGCCCTGTCGTCATAGCCTTCATAAGCCTTAGACTTCCAAGTCAATTAGAGTTGATTTATTGTGGACATAGAATGTTTATCCACACGATTTAAAGGTGTTGCTGGAGGAGTCGCTCCGCTAGAACCTAATGCAACTGGTGATGTAGGTAATCTATCATAACGAGACATACGAAGCGTACGGCCGCCTTTTGCAGGTAAACGTTTTGATAATGCACCTAACTTCATAATCAAATTAGGGGTTCTTACGGAAAGAAGAACATCATCAAAAGTTTGCTGTACCTGAGCGGGCAGCGTTGATGGAGTAGTTATCATAATTAAACTCTTTAATTAATTTAAAAATTTCAAAGATGTGAAAAATGCATTTACGAGATGCCTACGTAGTTTTTTTTAGGTTGGCGAGACCAGAAGTACGCCGAAAGGATTAGCGAAATCCAATACGCTAACAATAGATTTACATATTAATAAGAAAAATCAACACGGACTTACCAATTGATCTTAATAAATCCGTGTATTTTATATTATCTATTACGTTTTGCTTCTTCTACTTGTTTTCTTAATTGATCTTTTCTTTCTTCAGTTAAGATTCTTCTATCATAGTCGCCCACTTTAGAAAGAGGAGTATCACCAGACTGAGGCGAAGCATTTCCGATAGCACGGGGCTTTGCTTTATTTTCTTCTAAACGTTTATCTTGATCGCTATATTGGCTATTACTTTTGAGAATATTGCTATTCTTAATCATAGCATAAGCAGAATATCCACGATCATAAATATCAGATGAAGCTAAAAGCGTTCTATATAAAACTGGTTGGGTATCAGATAATTTTTTTAAATTTTCTTCACTAACAACAGTATCAAAATCATTAAATTGAGATTTAAGTAATACTTGTGCATTAGCCATTGCATTTTTTTTACTATTTTCTTCTAATAATTTTTTAGTTTCTTTAAGATCTTTTTGAATATTTTTTATATGTTTTTTATATTGCTTAGCTTCAATAAAACTATCATCATCAATATTTAAGTCTTCATCTTCTTCAACAGGTTGTTGTTGTTGCTGTAAGATTCTTTTATATTCTTGATTTTCTTTTTCGATTGATTCCATGCGTTCACGCATAATCCTAAGATTATATTCTTTAGAGCGAACAGCCTCTTTAGCTTCTTCGTTGGCTACAACATTTTCATTTTGAGTTTGTTCAACTTGATTTTGTTCTTGTTCAAAAAATTCTTCGTTCATACATTACTCCTATGTATTTGCTATTCTAATAATTGCGTCTTTTTTCTCGCCATTTTCTTTTTTTACCCATTCAAGTAATTCACCTGTTTCCATTAAAGAAACAAATTTAGTTAATTGAGCAGTTTCTTTATCAGCAAAATATTTAGTTTGGTTATGGTAAATATGCCAATACAATACCTGATCAGGGATTGACCATAAAAATTCTAAACTATCGCTATCTATATGATATTTCCATACAGATTGTTTATAAACAGGTGTAGGACATGATCTTCTAGCAAAAACAAAACTTCTAGTAGCTTGCCCTACTTTTTCTACTTTCATAAGCATAACTATATAAAAATCTTTGTTTATATACAAAGGATCATTTTTAGCTTTTTGAGCTGTTTCATGAATATTTTTAACAAGTTCTTTTTCTATTTCTTGACGATATTCAATAATATCATCTTCAGTTTGTAAATTTTTTTGATTATGCTCTTGTATTAATTGTCCATAAAGTTTTTTAGTCACGGTTTAATTGCTCCACAAAGTGCTATGGCTACTGCATCGCTTGCGTCTAGTGTCTCAAAATTTCCTATTTTTGGAAATAATTGTTTTATCATATCTTGAACTTCTTCTTTTGTAGCTCTTCCGCTACCCGTAACCTGTTGTTTAATTGTTGTAGGTGCAAATTCACGCAAGATTATTTTTTTTTGTTCACAGATAAGATAAATAATACCTCTTAAATAACCAAGCTTTAAGAAAGATTGGGCGTTTTCGCCTAAATATGGGGTTTCAAGAGAGATACATTCAACATTATGTTTTTCTATTAATTCATTAATGTCGTTGTAAAATTGAAAGACGCGATTTGAAAGCGTCATTTTTCGATCAAATTTGATGATTCCGTAATCAAAAATAGTTATTTTTTTATCAAGCACGTTCATAATGCAATAGCCTGCAATGACTGTGCCTGGATCAATACCAAGTATTATCAAAGTAGCCTCAGTTCAACTGATATAATTTAGGTTAAAAATACTAATTGCAACCAAAGCTACTCTGAATAATATAATTAAACAATGATTAAAATTGTTAATATTCAACTTGTAGTTTATTCGTTAACTTTTACTTGTAAATCCATTAAAAAAACAAATACTTAAATAAACTACGTACATATCTTAAATATTTGTTATTTATCCGTCAACTATCTTTTTTTTGCTGTTTTTTTTGCAATAGACTTTGGTTGACGAACAAATTGCTTGCCTTGTTTAGTGCCTTCTCTTTTAGCTTTTGTTGTAGAAGCATATTCTTGAGAAGTCAATGATTTTATAGCAGCTTTTGGCAAATATCTTTCACCTGTGGCTTTTGGTCCCTGTGTACTAGGTTTGCCTGATTTAGTTTGCCACTTTTCTTTTGTCCATTTAGAAAGAGATTTTTGTTTTGTAGATTTACTACCAGTGTAACCTCCTCCTGCTTTTTTATATTCCATAGCAACAAGTTGTGCTTTGCGAGCACTCCACTGCCCTGAGTTTCCACCCTTACTACCAGACATAACACGGTTTTTAATTGACTCACGTAATTTTGGTTTAGTATAGTTGCTCATAGCTTCCTTTAACACGCCCAAGCACGTAATGCTTTATTAATTCTTGAGTTAGGATCGTTGGCAGTTTTAGCAGATGTAAGCTTTTTTTTCATGCCTGACATTCTAGCACAAAAAGACTTACGACGTTTATTGCCTTTTACTTTAGTAGGTGGCTTTAAGTTCATACCTTGAGCCTTAGCTGATGCCCTACCTTTTGCATTTAATCCGCCAGCTTTATTTTTACCTTCTTTGCGTTGCCAAGCAGCTGTTTTTTT
>Ga0315284_10004605_pt1 | contig 19573 bp, 34 predicted proteins | sample YL17G09_16_MG_FD_203696 | JGI IMG/M metagenome (GOLD analysis project Ga0315284, IMG submission 203696) | Sediment microbial communities from Yellowstone Lake, YNP, Wyoming, USA - YL17G09_16 | ecosystem: Environmental > Aquatic > Freshwater > Lake > Sediment | place: USA: Wyoming | collected... | reverse complement strand
GCTGACCCAAGAACAGCTCGCCGACCTGTCCGGCATTGAGCAAGCGGTAATCAGCGCGCTCGAAACCGGCCGCAACCGGTCTCCAGGCTGGCGGATCGTCGGTCGGCTGGCACGGGCGCTCGATGTGCGGCCGGAGGAAATTTTTCCGGTTGAAGTCGGAACCAACGCCTGAAAGGAGCCACCTTGAAAGGCACCGCGAACCAATTGGCCGCGCGCGACCAGGCAAAGGAAATATCATGACCATAAAAATACAGAAGTCGAAATTAGTCCTCCAGACTCAGGAAGCGTACGACAAAGCGCTGGCAACGCGCGACCAGGCGCGGGCAGCGTGCGAGCAGGCATTGGAAGCGTACCACAAGGCGCTAGCAGCGTGTGACCAAGCGCGGGCAGCGTACAGTAAGGACACCGCTTCCTTATAATCCGGCAATCACGCGATGACGAATCGCGCAAGGCCCGGAATAAGCGGAAGGCGCGGCGGCAAATGGAGGCAAGATGATGTGGTGTATGAAATGTAATAAAGACCTTTCCAAATGCACTTGTAGTGACCTGCAGGAGAGGCTTTTCTCAGTGGCCGGACCCTATTTCGCATACAAGATGTGCGCAAAGTGCAAGAAGCATCACGCACAATGCAAATGCGAAAATCCCGACTGGAAAATCGTAGGCGGAAAGGAATCGGCATGCACATCGTAACCAAGGACCAGAGCCGGAGAGCGGTCGCGGTGAACAAGGGAGCGATCGAGATTGATGACAGGGATCTTCTGGAACGGATCTTGGAATTCCGCGGAGGAGACCTCCGAGAGCGCATAACTAAGATTCGCAACGGGAAAGAAGCATGAGCGTAACCGAAGACGAATTCCTGGAGCTCGAGGAAAGGCATTACCGCTTCGTGCGTCACTCACTGCGGATTCTAAAGAAACTCGAATGGTCGGCCAAGTTGGATCTGTTTGGAGTATGGCCATTGGATTATCAAAGGGAATATCCGGGGTGTCCAGTCTGCGGACAGTTCAAGGAAACCAACCGGGAATCTAAAACATCGGAAGTCGGTCACAAAAAGCGGTGCCTTCTGATGCGCACCATGAAAACACTGGAAGAGGATCTCGCGCGATGAGCATCAGACAGAGACCTGAGAAAACTTGCCGGAGATTCCTCGTACGAGCCTTTGTTAGTGTGCAGTGGTTGTTGTACAGAAACGCGCCACCACTTTGAGCGTATGGGCGTGGGAAAGCTAAAGAGTTACGCATTTTGTGGCGCCATCCCTGTTGCCGTGAAAACCAAAGGAGGAGATCCCGTCAGCATCCAAGGCCAGATATGGGCATGCAAGACATGTGGGCTGGAGCGCCGATGGGGTACCAATCCTGTGATGCCACAAGATTAAGGTATGTTCAACTTCAGTAAGGACTTCGGAAAAGATCTGAGAAAGCTGGCGGAGAAATGGCTGTTCGCCGAATCGCCGATCTTTAGGTATGTTTCGCACAAAATGGAGGAGAAGAAGATGGGAGGATCAACATTAGGAGGAAGACATGGGGAGGCATACGGGAATCCCATTGAAGCAGAACCAAGGGCCAAGACCATTGCGGAACTCGACCGGGAAGAGTGCGATGCGGCTGGGAAAATGCGGGATTCGGCCAGCGTTCCCTTCGTGCCGAAGGAGGATCCTAGCGCCGGCGGACCGGCCGGAGTCGTGATCGCCGAGAGCAAGGTCACCCCGGGAGGACTCATCGAAAATCCTGATGGGGCCTGGGTCTACGAGAATCCGGAGGACGAGCCTAAGCCAATGGAGACCCACACCGGCGAGCAAGGGAAGCCGGTACTCATCACGATCCCGATGCAAGAAGCAAAATTCCTGTCCAGGTTTGACAATCCAGAGTCAGGGAGTCCGGAGGCCCGATATCTAAACGACCGCGATGCCAAGGACTTCATTGATGAGGGGCAGAAATCCCAAGGTCCTTCCATCGGATCAAAGGCGGCGCCGGAGGATATCTACGGCTTGGAGGATGCCCCCATTCCGGAGGCACGCCTTTGTATGATAATCGAGAACCAGGGTCTCTGGAAGACATGCAAGCTGCAGGGCGACCGGATCAAGGAACTCGAGGCCGAGAATCAGGGTTTCCGAGTAGAACTCCAGGACTCCAAGGATGCCACCCTCAGCACCGTCAATCTGCTGCAGGCTGAAAAGGTAAAGTGGGCCCAGGAGCGCGAGGGATTTAAGCTCTTCGCCCAGCAAGGCGTCGCAGCGCTCACTCGCAAGGAAGTCGAGCGGGTCGAAAAGGAAAGGGACCACTGGAAGAAACAAGCCGAAGGTCAACACATTAGCGCGACGGCTCTCCAAAAATCCTTCGACAAGATGTCGGCTCTGAACGCAACCCTAATACACGGAATCATCCGCCTTATGGAGCTACTACGAAACCTGGAGGAGAAATAAGATGACCGAGGAACAGAAGAAAATCGAGGAGTGGAAGGACTTATACTTCAAGACCGTCGAGGAAAGAAATGCGGATGAGACGACGTATCGATACGAGATCGACGGTCTCAAGAAAGAACTCGCCAAATACAAACGGTGGGTCGATGATCTGCAATCGGGCATGTACATCAACTGCGTTTATTGTGGTCACAGGTACGGACCGGGAGAGACCACGCCTGTGTCTATGGCCGCTACCTTGAAGGCACATATTGAGGCGTGTCCGAAGCATCCCATGAGTGCTTTGAAGGAAGAACTGGCATCCATTTGCCGCATCCTGCAGCAGTATCAGCCGGCTGGATCTCCTCCGCCCGGGGGATTACTGGTGCTGGCCACATGGATACTCGGCAACCTCAGCGACGAGAACAAGCAACTCCGCCTTCGGGAGAGAGGCTACCTCATGGAGCTGAGGGACTACGGGCGCACAGTCGCAACTCTGAGGGATCAAATCGAACATTTGAAGGCTCAACTGCCTATCACCAGTTAAGGAGGGAACACCATGAAGCCTCTGAGAGTATGGTTAAGGTCATCGGTATACAAATCGCTGATTGAGGTCTGCGTCTCTGGCAAGAAACCGGGCAGCGGGGCGAGAGATACCTACGACTTCCTGTGCCGGGAGTACGCCAAGCTCATTTGGGAGCGCCTGCCGAAACCCAGATCAAAGGAAGTTCTTGAAGCCACTATCACAGGGAAGATCGTCGAGAAAAAATCGGCCGAGAGGGCCGCAAAAAAATGACCGGTGAACAGATGAAGGTAATGAGGATTGCTGCGGGCCTGCGCATCGGCGAGATCGCACGACATCTTGGGGTGCATCGAAACACCGTCCGACATTGGGAATCCGGTTGCGGTAAGCGGGGCATACCGATTGCGGTCGTCAGAGCATTCGAGTTGCTGATCAGCAATATCGAGTACATTAACTATCTGCGCGCCAGTCGGCGCCGAGTCCGGAGAATCAGAGGAGCAGAATGAAAGGTTGGATCATGACGCTCCTCTGGAAGATCGGATACAGGCTTTATAACTGGTGCGAAGATCGCCGACCGGCCGGAGGCTGGAAGCGGAAAGGGAAATAGTATGCCCTGCGAAATAATAAAGACCCCGGGAGGGGGATATGCCATCGCGTGCCGCCGCGGAGAACGGCGCCAGCAGTGTCATTATTGCAGCAAGGCGGCGCCATATTTGTGCGATTTCTTCGGGCCGATCACCAAGAAAATCTGCGATCGGCCGATCTGCGAGGATCACCGAGAGAAGATTAGTTCAGATGTGGATCACTGCAAATTGCACAGGGAGGCGAAAAAGTTATGAGAGTTGTGGAGGGGGCATTGTCTGGTCGCGCGCCAATAGATCCTCTAGCCAGGATCTGCGGCCAAAGGCGACGGGCAGTGGTAATTCTGTCCGAAAACTCGGGATTCAGCGTTCCGGGCCCCCTCCCACCCAATTATGACCGCGTGGGCGTAAGCCCAGGCTGAAGCGCTAGTGGTCGGTCCGCAATTCACGCGTGAGCAGGCTTTCCCGGGGCTGATCTCCCGGGGGCAAGCGTTCCTGCGAAGAAAGTGGCGGGCCCGCGGTCACCCATAGGAGGAATATCGTGGACAGAAACTGGTTCATAAAATCGATGTTCGAGTGCGGCCGCATCCTAAAGAACTTGATGTTGATTGCCTTCATTCTTCTGTGCGCAGTGGTGTTCTACGAGTTTATTCATTGGATTTGGAGGAATCTATGACAAAGAAAATTATCAGGGACAGGGTGTTATCCCTGACCATAGCCAGAGCACGGAATCGCGATGCCGCCTATGTCGCCTATGGAAGTGAGCTTGCCTCTACTCTCCGGGTGATCGTGAACTCTCTCCGCCATGGGCGCCAAGCTGCGGCGACCGGTAAAACTATCGCTCGCTTCGCCATCCAGTTGGATCGGGCTCTGCTGCGCGCCGACGATGTACTTCGTAAGGTGCGCGACGCCAGAAATGCCTTTTAAGTTTGCCCCTGTCCGTCAGTTCACTCCTTCCCCTAGCGCTGGGGGATGGGCGGATGGGGGCGAAGCTGGAGGATAACGTGTTCAAGAAGCTTTTATGCCACCTTGGGATTCATGACTGGGATTATCATCAGCACAACGTTGCGGCAGACGAACTGTGTTTTAGGGACAAACCGGCCCCTCGATTCGTGATCTGCTGGAAGCAGTGCCGACGATGCGCCAAGAGCAAATTGGTCCATATTCTAGAATAAAATGGGCCGTAAGTGTTTCACGTGAAACAAGATGCGTGGATAAGTCTATCATACACGAAATATGCGCTTGACATCCATACATAATGTATGGTCTACTGGTGTCAACGGGAGGCTTTCAGATGGAAGAATCGTCTAAACTAGTGGATCAAATACAGATCCGGTCAGGTATCGACTACAAGTCGATGAGTGTAGTACTGGAGTTCGGCCGGCCGATTCCTTCAATATCTCTGGATTCAGCGTCTGCAAAGCATCTCGGAGAGTGCCTCATCAATTTTTCGAAGAAACTCGATGCGGCGATTATGGTTCGGAATGTGGTCAAGGGCATGCAGGAGGAAACGCAGGTCTTCGGCCAAGCCAAAGCGGAGGTATCCAGTGAAAAAGGTGATGCAGTACGAACTGGCGCAGATCACCCGCCAGACGACCAAACTGCCGGTGGGGGCCCAGATCCTGGGTGCTGATGTACGATCTGGATCGGGTCCGACTATCTGGGCGGTGATCGATGATGACCAAAACAAAGTCGAGGACAGGAATATCCTGATCATGCAGACTGGCGTCCCCGTTGATGTTCCACTCGGGTCGTTCAAGAAGATGATTCATCTGGGGACATACCACGAGAACGCCTTCGGGAAATCATTCTCGGTGTTCGAGGAGTTGCCGGACGGACACTTTCCGGAATCACGTTTGCCGGCGCCATCTGCCTCGGTGAACATAACAGACTTCAGGTCCAAGGATCCAGTGGTCTAACGTTGGACATATGGAATACGATTCCGAAACTCAGCGAAAGATCGCCAAGCACTTCGCCATTGCGGCCGCGTTGTCGAGAGTAGTCAATGATCTCTTGCCGATTGAGCTGATGATCCGGGATGATGTCGTCTTCTTCGAAGAATGGATGAAGAGTCGGGCCGATTCCGACAAGGAAGCTTTTTCAGGTAACGCTCCGGCGGAAGCGATGCTTAAACTTCTCAAGGGAGCCAGAGACACGGTTGCGGCTCACAGGGAACTCTTGGAGATTGGTGAGTTTTTAATGTCTGGGACGGAAGACACGGGCAAATACAAGATGTAGGGATATATGGCGACAAGGTTGCCGTGGGGACATAAATCAAGGCGGTGCGTATATTGCGGTGGGGTCGGTCCACGATGTGTCACAGCCTATGGTTTTGCGCACAAGAGATGTCTTCCGAAACCACCCAGAAAGGTTAGGAGGCCGAGATGACCGATCGGTGGAGATGCGGAACCTGCCACAGGGAACTCACGAACAAGGCCTATGCCAAGATTCACCAGCAATACTGGCCCACCCATCAGATCCTCCATTGTTTCTCGGAGCCTGACATTGTGGATGAGAACGAAATTGTAACCCTGGCCGAAGTTTTTGACGATCCGATGCAGGAAGAGGGGGGAGCATCGAGTGACGGAGATTGGGACCCCGAGTAAGATACAATACCTTTCTAACTATCCATCATAAGGAGTGCCCAGTGGACGAAGAGAAGATCACCCTTCAGACGATGGCGAGTGGAGCGGTCGAAGAACTTTTCGAGCGCGAGCTCGACAGGATCACTGCGGATATCCTGGACCTCAATACCGAGGCCACGGCTGTCCGGGAAATCAGTATCAAAATCAAGGTGAAGCCTGACGAGAACCGAAATTTCGGATCCGTGGCGATCACCGTTGACAGCAAGATCGGATCCACCAAAGCAGTTGGATCGGTATTTTCATTCGGTCGGAAGGGCAATCGTGCGGTAGCAGCCGAGTTTGAACCTTCCCAGAAACCCATGTTCAGTCAGGTCGGCCCCCGTCCGGTGATCGACCTGAAAACCGGAGAGGTAATAAAGGAGTAATCGATGTTCGACAAACTCATTGAGCAGATTCAGCAAGCGGTATGCACGACAATACTCACGGCCAAGGATGGAACTGAGTACTCAACCCGGAAGATGTGTCCGGTCGAGCCCACTCCCGAACCGCAACCCAAGCCGATGGAGATTTACACACTGGGCGGACTCCTGGGGTTCCTTGCCAGCAATGACTGGAATTCCAAACCGGCCGCATTCATCCATGTTGTTTCCCCAAATCATGTCGAGGTTGTATCCTGTCTGTACGGGAAGTCCAAGCAAAGAGATGTCTTCTGCGATTTGAAGCACCAGCCCCTCTTCGGTGATGACTTCCATTTCGGGAAGTACTTCGATCACGAGATCTTTGTCGTTGCGCTGCAGACCCTGTTCGCCCAGACTCATCAGAGGGATGAGCTCCTCAGAATCTTTTCTAGTATCAAAACTGAGGAAATCCTCGAAGTTGCGGACAATGGGATCAGCCAGGGGGTTGTGGCAAAGGCCGGGGTAGCCTTGGTCAAGGCCGTCACCATACCGAGTCCGATCGTGCTGAAACCATTCCGCACCTTCCGGGAGATTGATCAGCCGGAGAGCCCGTTCGTCGTGAGGGTAAAGAAAGGCACTCCCCTTCCCCAGGTGGCACTCTTTGAGTGCGACGGCGGAATGTGGAAGCTTGAGGCAATGTCAAGGATTGTCGATGCCATCGAAACATATCAACGAACCCGCGCCATCGAGTTTACACTCAGGATTATCGCCTGATTCACCGTCATAGACTAGGCGAGTTCGCGGGCGGCGGCGTGTCACGCATTATTGCTGACACACGCGCAATGCTGCCATGCGTACAGGGGAAGAGAGCTAGTACCCGAATGGCGCATTTCTGGCGAGTGCGGACCTGTGGCAGGGAATCCGACACGCCCGCGAAAGCCTAACGCCCACTACCTTGCGGTATGTATGGCGCCTATCACAGAGGCAGGGTAGTGGGCTACTGCGACCCCGAAAGGATAGAATATGAGGATGTCTGCGGAAGATCTTACAAAGGTCCTGAAGGATCTGGCCATGTCCCAGGCGGACCTTGCCCGTGAACTCTCGGTCCGTCCGGAAACCGTCTATCGCTGGTGCAAGGGTCGGCATCCTATGCCCGGGGCGGCTGCCAAGGTGGTCGATAATCTACTCCGGGAGAAGGTCGCCAGGGAAAATGTGATCTATCGGGACGATGTACCGGAGCAAGTAAAGGAAGAGGTCAATCCGACATGAGTCTCTGCGAATGTGGATGCGGCGGAGAGGCTCCGATTGCCAGAAATACTAACAGGGAGTTCGGCTGGGTGAAAGGAATGCCCATCCGATTCATAAACCATCATCATCGACGGTCTTCTCACGAGAATTGGGACGAAGGAATAACCACTCGACATGACGGATATATAATCAGGAGAAGAGCATTTGGAGGGAAGATGGAGCATGTCCTGGTAGCTGAGAAATCCCTTGGGAAGCCACTTCCGCACCGGGCAAATGTCCACCATGTTGACGAAAATCCATCCAATAATTCTCCTGGGAATTTGGTGATATGCCAGGATTTGGCCTACCACAAACTCATCCATCGAAGGATGAGAGCGTACAGATCCTGCGGAAACGCAAATTTAGTTAGGTGTCCATATTGCAAGACGTACGATAATCCGAGATCAATGATTCTTTATCTGAATCTCGGGAGACATCATTGGCGCCACCGTGAATGTCAGAATGAACACACCAGGATGGCAACGAGGAGGAAACGTGCAGTGGATACCCGTCTACGGTAGTTCAAATGTTGAGGCGGTACGATACGACCCGGCAACCCGGGAGTGTCAGGTAAAGTTCGTCAAGGGCGGTGACATCTATACTTATTTTTCGATTTCTGAGGAGGAGTGGCAAGCCCTCCTGAACTCAGGTTCGAAAGGTCGTTATGTCCAGATTGTCTTCCGCCGGGAAAAGCAGTATCGCAAGGAGGGCCCATCGCCGATGTTCCCTGTTCCTCAGCCCGAACCGGAACCTACAGAACCAGAAGAAGGCTGATGATGCCCTCAGACTACTCCGAAGCGATCAGCAAGGGAGTCCGGGATTGGATGGATGCCAACAAGGATGCCGTTCTGATCGTAATTGCGAAGGCGATCGAGCCCAAGGTTGATGGTGCCATGGTGACTCTCGCTCGAGCGATGAACAAGAAGGTGAACAGTTTCTTCGACGACAATAAGGAGGAGATGATCGCCACGATGGCGGCCGCGATCGCCTGTATGTGGGATCTAAAGAATCGTCCTTCTGTAGGGGCCCCGAGTTAAATGGAATTCTTTCTCGCCCTTCTGGCAGTCTGGCGGGTTAGCCACATCCTGGCTCATGAGGATGGGCCATGGGACATAATCTACCGGATCCGAAAGCGCCTCGGCGATGGACAGTTGGGCAAACTGATGGATTGCCTCGGGTGCAACAGTTTATGGGTGTCCCTGCCGGTGGCGGCCTACCTGAGCCAATTTGGGAAAAACTTTGTGCTCTTCTGGCTTTCCCTGTCGGCAGGGACTTTATTCCTGGAGGAGATGTATGGGGTGCTGCAACGAAAAGCGCAAAGCCCTTTCCCAGGCCACAGTGCGCGTAGAATATCAGGGGATAAAGCCGACATTGAGGCTATTCGGCGGCGCTACGGGCAGAACCTACGAGTTCCATGGCAACGGTGATGCCATGGCGATCGACCCGAGGGACTTGCCCTACATCACGCACATCCCCGGGATTGTCGTCATTAGTTAGTAAAATTTATGTTGACTAGATCGCATGCCGCGGTCTAGTATTTGGAAACACCGTTTACATAGAGAGGTGATGAAGGAGGGAGAGCATCATGCCATTGCCGGACAAGAACATTTTCACTCAAAACCTTTTGAAAGCACTTAATCATGCCAAGGACATCGCGGTGAGAGCGGCTGCCGATCCGAGTCTTTATCTCAACGACGAGATCCAGGCCTGGGCGGATATGAATTGCACGAGTCGCCTTTTCTGCAGCAAGGCGGAGAATGTCGGTCAGTTTGACAAATTTGAGTTGGCGGCATTCGAGGAACTCAAGGCCAGATTCCCGGGATCAGTTTACCCGCCGATCAGAACGGACAATTTCTCGGCCGAGGCCACCGGAGAGGCGAAGGGAAGCCTGGCCGTCCTGAATCACATCAATGGAATGTATTTCCTCTTTTCCCCTGATCGCATTTCCGAGTTCTACGATCGGTTGGGGGCGGCGTTCCAGAATGGCCAGGCGATGGATGCGTACTACGCTTATCAGGGATTGTTCCTATCTGCGGAATTTGACCTGACTGTCCTCTACAACACCATGATGAACAAGATGGAAAAGGGAAACAAACCGCTTCCGATTCCAGGTCCTGGGCAGCATCTGGTCCAGACAAATTTCGGTGCGGTCATTGTGGACGACATACCCAGGAAGCTCATGGATCTGACCGTGGATGAGTATTTTGCCATAATGGATTCGAGGTATGTGAGACGGTGACATAGGCGGCATAATGCCAAAAGCAATCACCTGCGTCAAACACGGAAGATGGAAACTATACTGGACCGGATGGCGGCATGTCCAGTGCAATATGCTTTTACTTGTGGCCCAGTGGTATGCCGTTTGCGAAGATACGGTGAAGGTGTTTTATGCGAGCTATCCAGGACAAGTCGGAGAAATGTTCGCTTCCGATTCGATGTGTGAAGTTACCCGGGAGCCGGATCAGATTGCCGTTCTGCCTTCGACGCCGCACAAGACCAAGTGTCGGATTAAAGGCGAACTCCTTCTGAAACTGGTGAATTACCTGGACGAGCATGGATCCTAACGGAGGAATTGATGATCAGTGTGGCATTCCGCTACGAAGGCACCACGGCTCAGATTATCCTGACACCGACATCTAATGGGGAGGAAGCCCAACTCAAGATGTGTCAGCAATATCTCACCAAGAACATTTCCGTGAAACTTGAAAGCGAGAAATCCTTGGTCATTCAGTTTGGCCCGGAGCCCATAAATGGCGCAACTGAGTGAGAAACAGCGGCGCAAGATATGCCCGCGCGGACACAAACTGGGCCGTGCCAACCTGACTCCGGATGGCCACTGCAAGGCCTGCAGGAGGCTACATTACAAAAGGGGATGGAAAGGTGGTGTTGCAAACGACCTCAAGACGCACTGTCCAGCCGGCCATCCCTACCAAGGCGACAATCTCAATGTGTACCAGAGGGGTAAGTACAAGATACGGAGTTGCCGGGAGTGCAAAAGAATCAAAGCCCGAGATCACTACCGATCCAGACATCCATCGTGTAATGCTCATTTGTCCCGTCTCGGAAGGATCAACCCTGAATCGTGAGTGGAGTCAATGGCGATGGACACCGGAATGATAGCAAGTGCAGGAGAGACCGAAGAGATCGCGAAACTTTCCAAGGCGTTTTATGCTGAGAAAGACAAGAGTCTGAGCGATGATATTCTGAGACAACAGATTGCCAGATGCCAGGAAATCGCCTTCGGATACGGACTGCCCACACTCCCCCTGGGCAGGTTTTATTTCGTGACCAGTTCAGGGAAAATTATCAAGTGAAGAGGTAAATGCCGATGTTGAAAGATTCTATAGAGCAAATGAAAGCCGAAAGGAATCGCCTAGATGAACTTATTCGTAAGGCGGAAGAGATTCAAAATTACATCTCCTGGGTGCGATCCAGAATGGAACCGGAACCCATGAAGAATTTCGAAGGAGGGAGCTCGGCTATTTTCAGTCTCAGTCTTCCTGATGCTGTTGCGATATTGATCAAGGGGGCCCCTGCCACTACCAAGGAAATTCTCGATCTCCTCAAGTCCCACGGCCGGTTTGTAGGCGGTAAGAAACCGCTGGTCACTCTGTATTCCGCCCTGACCCGTTCCAAGGTCATCCGGAGACTCCCGGATAAGAAGTGGGGGAGTCTGCTGTGAAGATTCGGATTAGCGCCGATTGGGATCGCGCCAAGATGAGCACCGGCGACGGGTTCTTCGAGATCGACACTGACAAACCGTTAAAGATTTCGATCAAGCATCCCTTCGTATGCACGGAGACCATGGAACACCAACTCGTTTTGGAGAATGGCTGGATCGAATGTTTCTGGCACAAGGCGTCAGGATACATCACCGCTCTGAATATCGTGCCCGGAGATCCGTCCAGGAAAGACGACCTGCAACTCATGGACTGGATCCAGACCAAGGATCCACGAAAGTAGTGAAATGTCATGGAAAACGGGTATAATGCTGCCATGATCTGGCAAATTGCACTGGTGCTCGTCGCGGGAGGCCTATTTCTGTTTGGGCTTGCCTGTTTTGTTTTTGCCGTCCAAAGATTCCTTACCGTCGCCATCGTCGAAGTAAAAAAGCAAATAGCTTCATCTCTGAAACCTCAAGAACATTTCCCGGGTCTCGGCTTAGACTTGAACAAAAAGATGGAAGAGTTCTGGGCGAAACGCCTTACGCCCACAGAGGGCGGATTCGATGCCTATAACGAGGAGGAAATGTTTGTCCGGGAGAAAGTCGAGGAACTTCGCGCCTGCGGAGCTCTGGATGATACCCAGATGAGTCAGAAAGAGATGGAGACATTTGTTCAGCAAGCCCTCCGGGAGAAGGGTTTTAACGAAAAACCAACAGGGTGAGTGAGATATGAATGCATAATTGATCGAGCGATTACCTCGCAAGAATCCGGAGATCGAGGACCCCATCGAACAGATCGATGCCAAGTATCTCGAATCCGGTGGAGATTATACCAAAGCATGGGCATTACTTACCGATGATGAAACCGAATTCATCGTTGAGCAGATCCACGCCTGCCTGACCAACCCACGATACTACCTCGAGAATTACCACTTCATACGAACCAAGAAGGCCGTAGTTCAACCTCTCTGGCCGTTTTATGATAGCCAGGAGATGCTCATGGATTCGTTCATGAGACAGTTTAATGCGCAGCAAGCTATACGCATAATCGCCTTGAAAGCACGCCAGATGGGGCTTTGCCTGGATCCGTCAACCAGAGTGCTAACAGCAGACCTCCGTTGGGTCCGGATCGCAGATATGAAGGTCGGTCAGGAACTGGTTGCCGTAGATGAATATCCAATGTTGGGTCCCAGAAAAGGTCGCCATATGCGGACGGGTATTGTCCAGGGAGTGGTCAGGGTCCATCACAAGGCCTACCGCATAACCTTCGATGATGGACGGTCGGTCGTCTGCACCGGCCAGCATCCGTGGCTTTCCAAAAAGGCAGGATCTCAGACCCATTGGCGATCCATCGATGGAAACAAAATAAGTAAGAAGAAACTGAGAGTTGGGACAAAGATCCGATCGGTTACGACTCCATGGAGTGATCCGACCGTGGAAGATGGATGGTTCGGAGGAATACTAGATGGTGAAGGATCCCTTGCAAATAAAAAGAGGGCCGGCGCCTCCGTAAACGTAACACAGAGTTACGGTACGGTATATGACAGGGCTGTGGAATATTGCAGATCACGAGGATATCACTATCGATTAGAATCTGACAGGCCAGTCCGAAAGAGCAAGTTCGGCAAAGGTCCTGTGCCGAAAATTGTGGTCGGACGCATGGACGAAATATTTCGGCTTATCGGACAAACACGTCCCTCGCGCTTTATCGGCCGTCATTTCTGGGAAGATCGGGAACTTCCGGGTAAACATATTGGGGGAGGGTGGTCGAAAATTGTCAGCATCGATCCACTTGGCGATCGGTCCATGATTGATTTGCAGACCTCCACGGGAACTTATATCGCCGAAGGATTTGTGTCTCACAATACGACCATCGGGATCGCTCTCATGTGCTGGCTGACTTTCCTGCACCCGCATGTCCATGCCATGTCGATGTCGGACGAAGAAAACAAGGTGGATGTGAACTTTGGCATGGCCAGGATTGCCTACGCGAACTTGCCCTGGTGGATGGCCCCGGAGAAGAGATATGACATCCGCGGGCAACTCCTGGGTTTCGACAAGAAAGAAAACAAGGCCCTAGACAGGGGACTGCAGTCCCTGCTTTATTTTGAATCGGCGAACCAACCCTCCGGCGCCGCCTATTCAAAGTCCCTGTTCGGCGCCCATCTGGCTGAGGTTGCGCGATACCGGAATTCGAACTCCATCACTGAAGGAATCTTCGGATCTCTCGTCAACTTTCGGCACTCAATTGGCATCATGGAATCGACCGCCAGAGGTAGGGGCAATCCGTGGCACCATCTCTGCAGGGCGTCTGAGCAGAAGAAACTGGGATGGGATTTTGTCTTCCTGGAGTGGATCCGGGAACCCGGGTACTCCATATCTGCGCCACCCGACTTCAAACGCACCACCGAGGAAGTGGCGGTTGCCAAGAAGGCCAATAACCAGTTGAACTATGAGATGACTGACGGCCAGTTCGCCTGGAGACGCGAGAAGATGCTCGAGTTCGAGGCCGTCGATGGAGATCCCGAGAAATTTTTTCAAGAATTCCCTATGACCGCAGCCGAGGCTTTCATCGCCTCCGGCCGATGCGCTTTCTCCAAGCGGCGTCTTTATCGGATGAGCACGGAATTTGCGCACCCGCCAAGGTGGAAAGGTGAAATTCGCCTCGACGAGAAGGACGATCTCACCCCAAGATTCTCCAAGCAGGAGGAGGGAAGATTCTGGATGTGGGAGGAACCCATCAAGGGGATGACCTACTATATCGCCGCTGATCCATCCATGGGCATTGACGGCGGGGATTATGCCTGCGCTCAGGTTTACGCCATCCCGGAGGATATCAATAGTCCCCTGCGTCAGGTGGCGCGATGGCACGGCTACTGCCCCCCGACCCTGTTTGCGCGCGTGATCGCAGCAATGGGTTACTACTTCAATACGGCGGAGATCTGCCCCGAATGCAACACCATCACCACGGTTGCCTCCGATCTGGTCAAAGTCCTGATGTATCCGAAGTGGTATCGGTGGATGCGCGAGGACAAGGCCAAGAATGCTTACTCGTCGTGGATAGGTTGGCAAACGACCTTCCGTAACAAGAGCGAACTGATCGGTCGTTTTCGGGAAGCCCTGGATGAGTGGACCGTGGTCGTTCGCTGCGAGGAAGACATTGATGAAATGCTCGATTTTGTGGAAGAAGAGGAAGGATGCGGCAGGTATAAAGGCCGGGAACATGATGACGCCGTGATGGCGCACATGATCTGCTACTACTGCTCCACCCAACTACGACCACGCAAACTGGGGATACCGGATGACAAGCAGGTCCCCAAGGATCAGGATTTTCAAAACACTGAATATTCACCTTTATTTGATCGGGATCAACCCGTCGAAGGTGATTATCCGGATTACTTAATGCTCTAAAGGAGATGCCGATGACAACGCCAAAAGCCAATCGTCCGCCTGACAATTGTCCGCTCTGCTTCATGCAGAGCAATATCCACGAGCCAATCATCATGCAGGGCTCGAAGAACTTTCCGCATTGCGCCAAGGGACACGAATATCCGGAACGAGAGGACCTAAACAATCTCTCGATGCAGGCTTTCCCGAAGCCCACTCCGGTTCCCATTCCGCCACCCTCGAGGTCTCCCCAGCCAGTCCAACCGTTGGAATCCAGCGGCGGGACAAAGCTCGTCGGTGTTCCAGGGCCGAAAGGCACCTCCGGGGAAGGAAACGATCAGATCGGGCCGGGGGATCAGGAATGGCGGCCGGCACCGCAATCTGTGTCAGGGATGGTGATCGACGAAATCAACTTCGCGAGGATATCAGGGATCCTGGGACACTTCACCGACGCATCGAGCCTGTTCGGTTCCATATTCGCTCTGCAGCAGGAACTGCAGGATACGAAGGAACTCCAGCAACGAGCCGAGGCATCCAAGAAGCTCTTGGAGGGCCCGCGGCGCCTTAACGGGGATGCAATGATCCAACTCATCATCCCCGAGCGCCATGTGGAATCGGTCAAGGGGGTCGCAGAAGCCAATGCGATGGATGAAACTCGTTTCATGAATTCCGTTGTCGAACTCGGTCTGGATAATGGATGGTTTTTCGTCGTTTTAATCACTCTATCTACATGGTTTACGAGGTTTATGTTTACCACTTCATCCTATCTAACATAGGCTGAATACATGCACACTCTTTGAATGAAATAGCAGTCAACGATAAAAGGAGCAATTGCCATGAAAAACAGTCGTCGCAGTTTTATCGGATTTATCGCCGGTCTTCCCCTGGTTGGAGTTGCCTTCGGCGATTCGGGGAGGCGAAAATTTCTCGATGACAACCATCGTGACATGCAGAAACATCTCTCTGCCATCCTGGATTCTGTGAAAAAATCCATAAATCCTCATAAAAAAGAGGATGAGATCCTCGATGGATTCGATCCAGCATCTCCTCAGATCTACCGGGAGTACAAGATCAAATGGACCGGATGGAAGCTAACCCAGAAGGATGACACGGCGGTTGGACAGTGGGTCGCCTACCCGACAACCAGTAAGGCTCCCCCTGGGTCGCCAGTGGATATGTCCCGACCATATCTTTATTCTTCGACCCCTGGGTGTTACGGATCAGTTCCACGAGGGGGAACTTTCGACATCGCAAAGCGCCAGGGTCAGGTGGTTGTGCTCTCTACTACCCGGCCGGAGATCAAGGCCCGAGAGATGAAGAAAGCCGGTAGGAAACTCATCAAGATGATTGATGCCGTGATGGACAGCGGCAAGCGAGATCTGACTGTTCTGGAGTGGAACGATTTCTTGCGGAAGAAACGGGTGATCTGACATGCCAATTTACGAATATTCTTGCAGAAAGTGCTCAAACCGTTTTGAGCACTATTCGCCGTTACCACACGACATCATGACCGAACACTGTCCGAGATGCGAGGAGTTGGGGGACAGGGTGTATTCTATGGCAGCGGCGAAGATATTCAATCCGTTCACAACTTCCAACATCCTGCCAGAGGGCGAGCCGGTCACGGTTCGGGGAACGGGCCAATTGCGCCAGCTCGAGGCCGAACACCATGTCCGGTTGGCCGACGCGGACGCCCCCCCGCCCCAAACGTTGGTCCCGATTTCCGGTTAGGGGTATTGACAGGGTGTTGTAAGCTCCAATAGAGGATATCTTTATGAACCTTCCGGGATGGTTTAGTTTTGACGCGGCCGGCACCGATTTTTCGATGGATATCAGCAAGCACGACCAGCAAGTTGGTCGATTCTGCGAAGCCATCTTCGAAGAGGCGAAGGACGATCTCGAAAAGAACGATGAAATCGTACAGCTCGACAAGAACATCAACTATCTCATGGGTAAGCAATGGGTCGAGCGACGGCCGACTTATAAGTCGTCTCCCGTTGCCAACCGTCTCTGGACGAACCTCACTCAGCTAGTTTCCTACCTGACGGACATCCGGCAGACCTTTGAGATCAAAGGATCTAACGATCTCTACGAGCAGCACGCTGTAATCCTGAACAAACTCACCAGGGCATGGTTTTTCAATGAGAGCGTGGATATGACGATCGCGATGATCATCATTCACGCCGCTCTGACCATCGGATATGGACGACTCGTGTGGAACCCTGACCTGAAAAACGGCGCCGGAGAACTTCAGTTGACCGCCTGCGGTGCCTTGGATGTTATCCCCATCCGTCCTGGACACACCCTGCAAGAATCTATGGGCGTGATATATCGATCTCCAAAACCTCTCGACTGGTTCCATGAGAAGTATCCGGTCAAGGGAATCGCCGTTCCGATTGATCGCCAATACTCCCAGTACCAGATGCATTCTTCGCATGGCACCGGGCAGGGGCTCTTGGGCAAGACATGGCAAGTGCTTTCTCCGCAGTTGAGGCGCCTGTTCGGCCAATCGGGATCTCAGTTCCGAGACTCCGTTATCCCCATGGCTCTTTATCGGGAATTCTGGCTCCGGGACAGCCAGAAGAATACCTCCGATAGAAGAGTCTTCGTCGGAGACATGGCCAAGGAATGGGGGTACTGGGTAGAACCCGGGCAGAAACTATATCCGCGCGGCCGGCTGATCATCATGGGAGGCCCCGTGGTTCTACATGACGGGCCCAATCCGTTCTGGCACGGGCAGTTCCCCTTCGCGGCCCTGCGCCTGAATCGGGTACCGTGGCAGTGGGTAGGAGTTTCGGAGTTCCGCAATCAAATTCCTCTGCAAGACATCATGAATAATATCCTTGCGGGAATTCTTGATGCGGTCAAGAAGGCGGTCAATCCGCCGATGGTCGCCCCCGACAACGCGATCTCCCCGAATGTCAAAAGGAATCTGGATCCGAACATGCCCGGGGCCAAAATTTGGTATTCTCCGGCGTCGATTGCTCCTCCCTTCTATGCTCAGAGTCCAGTGTTGCCAGGCTTTGTCTTTCAGACCATGCTCTACGCCCAGCAGGAGTTGGACAGCCAGAGCGGATTCATCGACCTGGGATCCGTCAGCCGGAAGGGGATCATCCCGGCGGCCGATACTCTCGAGCAGATGAAGGAAGGCCAACAGACCTTGGTGCGCCTAAAGGTGAGATATATCGAGGATTTCGTCGGCGACATCGGCCAGCAACAGATCGCTAACTTCTTCCAGTTTTACAACCTGGGCCGGCGGGTCATCATGCTCGGCGACAAGGGGAAGACCTTCGAGGATTACGATTACCAGCCCGGGAGCATGGTACCCGCCGGAAAGAATGCGGAAGAACACTGGCGCTCTTTCCAATTCCTGGTGCAACCAGGATCCCTCCTGAAGTCCAGCCGAATACCCGAACAGACGATAAAACTCATGATGCGTCGAATGGGTGACTTTGATCGCAAGAACCTGTTCGAGGCGATGGATATGGGAAGCCTCACGGAGAGCGTCGAGAAGAACCTCAGGGAAGAAGGCCAGGACATGCTCATCAACTTCGTGAAGCAGAAAATGGCCGCCTCCGGAGGCGGTGGGGGATTGGGAGGTAGAGCTCTTGGCGGCGAGGGTGGAGCACAAGGGTCGGCTCCAGCAGTCTAATAGGATAGGCCAATGTCAGAGATCGAAATCCACGGGACCACCGATGGAGGCGGTGCTGGTGGTGATCACGCTTCACTCATCAGTCTGGATTATGCCTCGGCCCTCCATACCGGATTTGTCCCTGCCACCAGGACCATCAATGCCACCGCCCCGCTGACCGGCGGCGGCGACCTCTCTGCAAACCGAACGATCGCGATCCCGAAGGCCACCGCCGCGGTGGATGGATATTTATCGGCAGCCGACTGGATCAGATTCAATGAACTTGGCCCTCCCGGTCCTCCTGGGATGGACGGGGAAGATGGAGAAGACGGTACTCCAGGAGCCCCTGGTGCTGCTGGCGGTACCGGTGGCACTGGTCCCACTGGCCCGTCTGGTATCCCCGGCCCGTCTGGTATCCCCGGTCCGCCTGGGTTAGACGGGGATCCCGGCGAGTCCGGGGAAGACGGTGCTCCTGGAATTCCTGGCGCAGATGGTATCCCTGGACTGAATGGTGCCCCCGGAGCCCCAGGTGCTCCTGGTGCGAATGGCACCCAAGGAATTCAGGGGATCCCCGGCCTAGACGGCGATCCCGGGGAAGATGGTGACCCCGGGTCTCCGGGTCTCGACGGCACTCCCGGTATCCAGGGCTCTGCTGGATTGGATGGTATTCCAGGTCCTCCAGGGATGGATGGTCTGGATGGCGAACCCGGGGAAGATGGACCTCCTGGCATTCCTGGATCAGCCGGTGTTGATGGTGCTCCGGCGCCCCCTGGGATGGACGGGGAAGATGGTGAACCTGGAGAAGATGGATTCCCTGGTGTTCCGGGGTTGCCTGGTGCCGTTGGCGCTCAAGGAGCCTCTGGCCTGTCTGGTATTCCAGGTCCTCCAGGGATGGATGGTCTGGATGGCGAACTCGGAGAAGACGGACCACCTGGGGCACCAGTCACGCTGAAAGGCACTCCCGGCACGATTCCCAAATTCACCGGATCCACCATCGCCGATTCGATCATCATTGAGTTTAACAGCAACATCGGCATTGGAACGCCTGCGCCGATAGAGATTCTTGACATACAGCGGGATATAAATGCCGCAACACAGATTCGCATCAGAAACGACACG
>Ga0315284_10004604_pt1 | contig 19573 bp, 11 predicted proteins | sample YL17G09_16_MG_FD_203696 | JGI IMG/M metagenome (GOLD analysis project Ga0315284, IMG submission 203696) | Sediment microbial communities from Yellowstone Lake, YNP, Wyoming, USA - YL17G09_16 | ecosystem: Environmental > Aquatic > Freshwater > Lake > Sediment | place: USA: Wyoming | collected... | reverse complement strand
ACAAGGTTGAGTACCTGATCGTCGGGGGATATGCCTTGGCCTTCCACGGTGCACCCCGATTCACAGGTGACATCGACATTTTTGTGCGGCCTCGTCATGCAGAGGCACGGGGTCAGGTCTGGAATATTTACTTTTCGGACTATTGCCTGACTCCGCGGGCCGCAGAAAAGCGAGGATTCCAGACCGGTCCCGATCCCTCGTTATTCAAAACTGCAATTCAGGCAATCGCAAAAGAGGCACGGGGTCAGGTCTGGAATATTTACTTTTTGGGCGGTTGCCTAACTCCGCGGGCCGCAGAAAATTGAATATTCCAGACCTGACCCCATTCCCTCCGACGGAGTGCTCCTGCTGCGCGCCACAACGATCGAGATGATGATGCGCGCCCACATCAAACCCGGCCTGCCAGGTATGAAGATCCTGTTCGGCCCCGTGCGGGTCTTTGGCGCCTGGCAAAAAGGCCGTCCTTGCTTTTTCCGGAAAATGCGGTTTCTCCTTATAATGGCCACGCCACGCAGCATCATACCGGAATAGCCGTACCGGAGGCCTGCATGCCCGCCTTCGACCAGAAACCGGTGCGGAAGTGAGCGCTGCTCGAAATCCCCGATCCTGAGTTTGGAGTAGACATTCCTATCTAATATTGGTATGATGACACCAATATTATGAAAGCGGTCTTGCGCTATTCGCAGAAGGTTCGAATTCAGGATCGCTATCTGGTGGAACTTGAGATCCACGAGGTGCACCGGACCAAAGCCCAGCCACTCGGGTTGAAGTACCGGATGATCTGTGTTGACTTGGCAACGGGAGCGCGAGTATTGATGGACAATCATCAGCCAAAGGGACCCCATGTGCATATCGATGCTCAGGAAGCGCCTTACCCGTTTATCGACGAACAGAAGCTGATCTTGGATTTCAAGGAGATCGTCTTCGCAAGGATGGGGATCAAGCTATGAAGAAACTTGTCGTGTCCCTGAAGACTTCAAGCGAGGCGCTGGACGGTTTCGCTCAAGCCTTCAGGTCGGTCAGAAAGAGATCTTTTAAGGGGACTCACCATGAGATCTCCTTCGATCGCAAGAAGGACTTCGATAGGTTCATACGCAACCTTGGGCTGCTGTCGCAGATACTGATGTTCAGGCCAAAATCGGTTTATGAATTGGCGAAGATCACCCGCATGGATGTATCCAACCTGAACAAAATCATTCTGTTTTTCGAAGAAGTCGGCGCGATCCGAATTCGAAAGACAACCATTGGCGGTCGCGCGATAAGCACGCCCGTAGTTGACTATCAGCAGATAGAGTTCGACCTGCGTGTCGCCTGAGGCGAGCTGCTATAGCCGATGCCGCAGCCTTCATCCGCAAGTGGGCAGTGTGGGCGCCGGCTGCCAGACGGCGCCCAATCAGCGCAGACTTTTCGAGCCTCGTCCGGCGGTCGGCGCGGAGAGACCGGTTTACTTTGGCTCCTGGCGTGGTATCATCGTCGCATGATTCATAAGGCGATAAAAAAGAGGGAGCTCACTGATTCCTCGACGGGTGACGACCTTTCCTTCTGGAAGTCTCGTTCGCCGTCCGAACGGATTGCTGCCGTCGAGATTCTGCGCCGTCAATACCATGGAAGTACAGCCCGACTTCAGAGATCTGCTCGCGTTATTGAACGAACACAAGGTTGAGTACCTGATCGTCGGGGGATATGCCTTGGCCTTCCACGGTGCACCCCGATTCACAGGTGACATCGACATTTTTGTGCGGCCTCGTCATGGAGGCACGGGGTCAGGTCTGGAATATTTACTTCTATGAACTGATCTTCGATGGACTGGAGTTCGACATCCCCTTTTGGATTGCCACTGGATTGGCGGCCGAGGGCCACGTCCTCGAAGTCGGCTGTGGCACGGGCAGGATTCTCCTGCCGCTGCTCGAGGCGGGTGTGGACGCGGACGGGATCGATCTGTTCGAACCGATGCTCGAATGTGCGAGGCGCAAGGCGGCGGCAAAAGGGTTCCACCCCGGGCTGCTTCTTTCAGACATGCGCGATTTCAGCATGCCGCGCAACTATGCCCGCGTCTTCCTGGCGTTCAACACGTTCGCCCATGCCGACAGCACGGAAGCGCAGCTTGCGACCTTGCGCCGTTGCCATGCCCACATCGAGCCGGGCCGGGCAGTAGTGCCTCACATGTCCTATCCCAGCCCGCATTACTGGGCCGAGCCCGATGACGAACCGGTAATGGAACTGGAAACGGTGCCTGCCGCCGACGGCCACCGGTTCCAGATGTGGGATACGCGCCACAAGGACGTGGTCGCGCAATGCCAGCATTCCGAGGTCGAAATCCGCGAACTCGACGCCGACGGCGCATTGGTGGCCTCCCACCGCTTCCACACAACCCAGCGCTGGGTCTACCGTTTTGAGCTCGAGCTCCTGTTCCGGCTGGCAGGCTTCGAGCGTTGGGAAATATACGGTGGATTCGCACGCGAGCCGCTCGAACGCCCCGACCAGCAAATAGTCGCATGGGCCTGGAAGCCGCTGATCTGCGTGCCAGGCCAGTTGCGATAAGCGGGATTCGGCCAAGGCCCCTGCCATGTGGCCTGTGCATGTGTCATAAGCCCTCCGCTCGGTGATTTGGCTTAGAAGCAGAAAGAGGCCTGAAAATCTTCACGCAAGACCACTTCTTACCCCCTCCTAACGGAATTAATCCCAGACTAATCAACTATTTCCCGAGGTCCGTCCCCAATGCTCACCGAGCACGCCTCCGCCGGCTGGACCCTCTGCCAATCTGAAGATCACCATCGTGGTGCCGGTGGCGCTTACGCTTTGAAGAGGATTGGTTGCCCCACCATTCCTCGATAGTCAAAAATCAGATGCCGAATATACAGTGACGAAGTTCCTCGTACGTTTTTGTTTGGGCAGTGACCAGAGGCACCAATGTGTTGCGGGCGAATGAGGCGGGATCGTTGCCGACACCTGTAAGGCCAAGTCGTTTTTTCGCACTCGAGTAGATCTGCCCCGCAGCCGACTTGATATCGTCACACGGATTCCCGCGCGTGATGCTGGCAGTCAATGCATCGGCTTTGTCCTGCAGCAACCCGCCAACCTCTTGGGGCATCCCGATCTTCATGCATAGGGCAGTCAGAATCTCGTCATCGTACAAGAAACATTCAATGTGCCTTCGGCTCAAAACGTTAATCCCTTGTTTCTTGAATTCCTCGATGTCGGCGACGCTGTGGTCATCCTTGTCTATAAGACGCACGATAGAACATCCTGACACAAGCGCGTTGATACCAGCGGCCAAAGCAAGTCGATCCGATTGCACGTCAAAGGAATTTCCTCCAGAGAGGAAGCGAGTCTCCGGAAATTCCGACTCAAAGATGACGTTGTAACAGTTTGCATCGTGGGATTTGTTTTTCGCCACCGATGATGCTGGTGCACCCTCGCAGATAACTACCTGGTTCGGCGCGACCAGTGCGGACAAGTCGTCGAGCGCGACCTGTAAAACTCGCTCCCAAAACGCACGCGTTGGATGAACCGGCGCTATCGACTGCACCTGATCGAAATCGAGGTCTGAAAAGTCGAGGAATGCCACGGCGCCCGGTTGCTTTGTTTCAAGGTCACGGGCGCGTCGCATCATCCCGATGGAGTGTGTCGCCAGCCAAAGTTGGCAATCCAACGGTAGATTGCGAAAGAGCTCGTCTAACAGTTCGGCCTGAAGACGAGTGCCCATATGAGCCTCGGGCTCATCGATGCAGTAAACAGTATCGTTGAAGTCATGACCCTTCACTATGAAATCAAGCATTAAATCGAAAGCAGCCTTCTCTCCACCCGACAGATTCTTGTACTCGAAATGGCGACTGGTTCCTTTGTCAAACCGAAAAGTCCCGGTCGTAAGCGGATTTCCTAAGTCGTTGAGCATAAGATCGGGAAATAAGCGAGCCATCGAAGCGCGAATATCGCCTATTAGTTTCTGTTTGAACTCCCCGATTGTGGTAGTTTCGGATTCCTTTTCAAATAAATCCTCCAGAGCTTGCGAAGCCAAGCGTTGATAGTTTAGATTGACAGCCGCGTCGTTGTGAATCATCCACTCAAATCGAAATTCGTCGACTGCTTTACCCTGACGCGCCAGTGAGTTGACAACGAACTGAGGATCATTTCGGTAGGCAGACCGAAAATAGAACATCATTCGTTTTTGTTCCTGGTCGGATGGCTCGGGTTTGTTGAAGCCAATTCGCACAGAGGAGTTCCAGTTATATTGAGCGGCGTCGGCTTCTCCTGCTTTGGGAAAATACGTTAAATCCCAATTTGTTCCCCAGCCCCCGAATCCTCGGTGCCGAGCTTTGAAGGCATCGAAAAGAGAGGACTTGCCACAGCCATTCGGACCAGCAAGCATTACTAGACGAGTCCCTTTTGGCACTTCGATTGTAAGGTCATGAAAACGCTTGAATCGTTTCAACTCAACGCGTTCAATATGCATAAGGCCCCATTATGAGCAGACGAGACATCTCGATAGCTAGTCTGACTCAAATCCCTGGTCGGTGAATTTCAGGGTCCGAGCGTTCTCCGTAACGGTGCGCACCACATTTTCCGGGGCGCCACTTGGCATTTCTGCTGCGATTTCCAGAGTTACCTTGACGTCCGAACCAACAAGCCCGACGAGGTGAGCAATTACCTCATCAGCGATGCGGCTGGCATCGCGGCCAACGCGCGTCGGGTCCAAGGTCACGCTGCCGTGGAATCTCCTGAGTTTTGGAGTCTCGATCGGCGATGGTTTTTCTTCACCCCTCGGAATCAATTCAGAAGGAGGTCCTCCTCCCGGCGTTACCATGCCGGGCGAGCCTGCTCCGCCGGCTGCGGCGCCCTTTGATGCGGCAATCTCAGTTTCTAGTTGCTTGTAGGCTGGCTCGGGCCGGACGAGCATGCCGGAGAGATTTGCATCAGAGATGCTGACCAGCCGGCCGCAGCGCAGTCCGCGATAACGCCCGGACGTTTCGTCATAACTGTCCGCATAAGCAAATGAGTCCTGCTGCCAGAGCAACAATCCGAGGCCGTCCTGGATTGCGGCCAGGAGCACTGCTGGGTTCTTCAGGCGTGGGAGATAAGTGTACCGTGCAAAATCATCGACAAGCTGCTTGAGGGTGACATTGTCGCCACGCCAGAGTGGTACTCGATCTAGTTCCATCCGCAGCCGGGTGGAAGCGAAGCCGGTGATCAATAATTCGTCCTGGCGAAGCTTTTTGCATGCGCGCACCGCCAGGGCATCCTGTCCGGAGAGCCGGAGCGCCTGCCACTCCATCGCTGATTGGGGCTTCGACTGTACGGGCACGAGTAGCCACTGGTAGGTTTCCGGAATCCGTGCTGTCACTGCACCGTCGGCGGCAGTCTTTTGTGTTTCAGCCTGTTTTACCTGTTGCGGATCGAGATTCAGCGTCTCTTTCTCGGCCAGGATCGATTCCCATGCGAGAAAGCGGCGGGCTGCTTCGTCAAGATCCTGCAGGCGGGTTTTGTCAGCCGCGAGGAAAACGAGCGTGTTGCGATATAGCCGCGGCGTATTGCCGCGGGAGTCGAGAATCGCTTTGGCGGCCGCTTCCGCCGCGCACCCAGACTCTTTGGTATAGGTTTGCTCGACTTCGAGCACTACCAGTCGGGCATCCAGGTCGTCGGGTACGTCCTGCCCGGAATGCGGCATGGGATGAATGCGGCTGAAGTCTTCCGTTTGCCGCAGATCGGTGCGCAGGCGACGATCCAGTTCGTGTACAACCTTGTCTGGATTGCGCTTTAGTTGCTCAGCACGATCCTCCGCGAGCTTGGTGACCGTTGGCTGGGTCGAGTACCAATAGCGAGGACCATCCTGGTATAGATATGTGGCGGCCGCAGCCAGCCGCCGAAGGGCATCGCCGAAGACAGCGGGCGATTCTCCCGGCATCAGGCAACCGAGCTTTATGCTCCGATCCTCGATGCCACGATGGGCGGCCGAAGCCGTGGGCGCGGAACCTAGGTAGATGGTCCGTGCCACGCGCCGGCACGCCGCAAACTTGCCGAGGTTCGGCAACTCGCCGTCCAGTCGCAGCGGGAGCGAATTCGGGCCATCGACGTCCTTCTCGATCACCGGCACCCAGTTGTCCGAGAGATAGCGCGTCAGCTCGAACTGTACCCGTGGATCGTCGATTGAGATGTTCGCCGGCAGGATAAGAGGGTTCTTGTCCCCCTTCTCCCACAGGCTATGGATCACCGCCGCCATCAGTCTCAACACACCGCGCGTGCGTTGAAATTTCACCAACGTGGACCAGTCAGTGTAGAGCCGATCGAAGATCTCCGGATGGATCGGGTAGGCAGCTTTGATCCGCCTCTCGTAGTCAGCATCGCGACACTCGGGTGGAAATTCCTGATGCTGTGACCGGTAGAAATCAGCGAAGCCTCGTGCCACCACGTCGCGGTCCTTGAACTGGGCTGGATCGGCGAGCGGTTCGAACAACCGGCGGCGGACGATCTCGAATCCCTCTTCCGCGCTTGCCGGCCGCCACGATGACTCTACTCTCCCTACCACATTACGCAGCCGGTCCAGCGCCTCGCGGCCACGCCGGCCGCCGACCTCCACATCATCTGCCTGAGTGTGCGGCGATCCTGTGGTGTCGGAGGCCGGGAGGCTGATTACCAAGAGACAGTTTTTCGCAAGCTTCGCCGACTCGGTCAATACCTGAGCGAAAGTGAACTGTGTCTCGAAGCTGCCTGCCGGTAGGTCGGTCTGGTCGTGGAGCTGGCGTGCGTAGGCCACCCACTCGTCGATGAGCACGAGACATGGCCCATATTCCTTGAACAGCTCACGCAACACATCGCCGGGGCTGGTCGCCTTTGCGTCATCGGCAGCGACGCGCGCAAAGGCCTTCTTGCCGCCGAGCTGCCAAGCCAACTCACCCCAGAGCGTGCACACCTTCGTGCCGTCGGGTTTGGTTACCGGATTTCCAGGAGAAATTTTATTGCCCACGAGCACAACGCGCCGAACGGACGCAAGTTTCTTCGCTCCAGCATCTTGCATCACGGCGTCGATGCCCGCCAGTTCGCCCGGCGCTATGCCGGAAAACAGGTGATAAAGGGCCAGCATTGAGTGAGTCTTGCCGCCGCCGAAATTCGTTTGGAGCTGCACCACCGGGTCACCGCCCTGGCCGGCTAGGCGCCGCACGGCTCCTATGAGCATCCTCCTCAGGCTCTCGGTCAGATAGGTACGGCGAAAGAACTCAACCGGGTTTTTGTATTCATCCGTGCCCTCGCCGAGGTGCACTTGCCACAGATCGGCGGCGAACTCGGCCTGCTGGTAGTGGCCACTGGCCACGTCCTTGTGCGGCGTCACTACCTCGCGCCAGGGCTTAAGGCTCACTGAAGCCGCGCTCTCGATGGCCGTGCCGGCGCTCTTGCGCTTCTCGCCGCGCACCTGCTCGTCGAAGCGCAGGCGCAGAAGCTCCATTTTCATCTTTTCAATTTCATCCGCCTGTGAGGCAGAAACCGCCGTCAGCAAACGCGCGGCCGAATCGAGTCCGCGATAAGCATCATCGGTGGAAAATGGTTCCTGGTGTGCCCACTTGTTGCGCACCTCGCGAAGTTCGCTGACCAAACTGCGCTCTGCATGGCCAAGGACCTGCCGGAAGACCTCATTCCAGGATTCCCAAATCAGCTTCAACAGGGCGGTAGCATCCCAATCGGCAAGCGGCTTACTGGCAAGGAGGCGATCCTCGCCCATAAAGCGCCGTGCTTCGAGAAGCGCTTTGTCCTGGTGGAGGTTTCCAAATTCCCGCTCGACAAAAGGCGCAAGCCCGGATTTCAGAAGTTCCATCGCCTTGCCGACGCGTTCATGGTTTGTAATCGCCATCTAATCCCTCCGGCTGCCCATTAGCTCTGGACATAAAAACTTCACTTTCACGCCGTTCCTGGCCAGACATTCCCGAAAATTCCACCAGTCAGTATCGGAAGCGTTCAGAATGGCCGGTTTCATTTTGCTGGCAAGAGCGACGGCGACGAATTTGCGATCGTCCACGTCGAATGCCTTCAGGTCAGAATCGCTTGGGAATTCCGCGTAATCGACTTCACTTCCAGCGACTGGCGTGATTGCAATCAGGCGGCAATGGTCCGGGTTCGCCTGGTTGTACCATAGCCATTTGAAAAACGCATCGCCGATGCCGGGCTGTCCACTTCCCGCGACGTTTCGGCGATATTCATCGAAGATCTCATACGAGTCATCAAGCAGTATTATTTTCCTGCGTGCGGCACGCAGCGCATTGATACAAGCTCTCTCGCATTTTGTCCCGGCCTTATCATGTTTACCGTTGGCAACCACGAACACGTTGGTGTCGATAACCACGGCCGGTTTCATTCGCAGTTCCCCTGCTTCCGAGTGATGATTGCCTCCTGGGTGGCTGCCATCTCTTCGAACTCATCCCCAAAAAAATCCTTCGGCCAATTGCTGATACGTCCAAACAAATCCAGTTCAAGAGATGTCAGTTTGGAGGCCCGATCACCTGCCTCACAGAAATAGAAAGCGACGTCATCTTTCGATAAACTTTTCTCGGCGATGCGCCGCTGCAATCGACGCAGGAGATGCTCGCTATGGCTCTCCACCAGCACCTGCACATTTCGCTTGAGATGCGCATCGATCAACACGTCCGCAAGGCCGGATTGAACGGCAGGGTGCAGGTGAATCTCGGGTTGTTCAAGGATGATTGTCGAGCCTTCCGGAACATAGAAACAGAGGACTATCACCGGGAGAATCTGCGAAACGCCAAATCCTACATCCGTGATGAGCACTTCCGGCCCGTCCGCAATTTTGCGCACCTTGACCTGAAAAATCTGGCTGCCTTTGGCAACGGCATCCACTCGAAATTCAGCGATCAACCCCAGCTTCTGCAACCAATCCGCGACATATTCTTCTAGAGTCGCGCGTTTTCGTCGCTTGCCACGCGATAGAGTTGCTCCTCGATCTCGGGAGGAAAGTATTGCATTTATCGCCTGCTCGCCTGCCTGTCCCATGTCCGATGGTTGGGCTCCGGCCCAGGTATATGTCCTTTCTGGGTATGCACGAAGGGGGCCCAGGTAATAGACCTGTCGCAGTTGTTCCTCGAAAGCCAGTTCGAGATCGGCCAAGAAAGCGGCGTTCTGGTAGTAGGCGCGCACTTGGTCGGGAAATCCGTAGCATTTGGCAGGAGGCGGTAGCGGCCACGCTCGACCCTGGCTACGGATAAACTGGAACGTATCGCTGTCGCAAAGGATCTCATATTCGTTCGGCTTTTGCTCTTTGCGCCGCATTTGGAAGGTAACATGCCCGATTCGATACGCAAACTCGGGCACGGCGAGTTTCAAGGCCTTGCCGGAAGCACCGTTTTCACCTCGAATGTGCGTGGAAAACTCAATCGCATCATCTTCAACAACCCTTTCGCCCCGCCCTTTCGGATCCTCCACGACGAAAGGCTCATCCCTCCGCCAGTTCAGTGTAAACGCAAGCTCGCTCTCATCGGCATGGCGATAGATCACGCTTTGGAAATCCCCGAGGTTGACCAGGCTGTTCTTGTCGCCGAACTGAAGCGGCAATCCTCGGTCCGACGATTCCGCTGTCTGCTTGAGCAGAAGGATCGCTTGCAGAAGACTGGTTTTACCTGAGCTGTTGGCACCGAAAAAGCCGGTGATGGGCTTTAGCGCTACCTTCCCAGTGTCGGCCCAGGATTTGAAATTTCCAAGTTGAATGCTTGTCAGCATATAGTCCTCCGCTCTCGAATCACACGATTCTCTACATACTTCGCATCCCGTCGCTATGTTCATAGCGTCGGGTCGATTGCCTACTCGTGCTCAAACATCTCTGCCTGAGTGGTTTTGGATTTGTCCCCCTCGCGCGCCAGGCGTACGATCTCCGGCCAACTCTGCACCAGTGCATTGTACGACAAAGCTTCCTGCGCGCGCTTTTTACGCTCACAAATTGCGTACAAACGATAACAGAGTTCGCGGGCAGTCTCGGCTTTGCTGCCGAGCTTAGCCGCGAGTGCTGCAGCACCACCTTCGCCGCCGGTTTCCAGTACACGGATTAGGTGATGGACCATTTCCCACGCCGTCAGACGAGTGTCGGTCTCTGGATCCCAGTCAGCCGGCAATTCGGATGGCTTTAGTAGGCGCACCTTGCCTCGGCTCGACGAGAGTATGCCCGCCTCAACCATGCCGGCGACGCTGGTATTCTTCGCCTTGGAGAGCGTTTCTGCCACGCCAAATTCCCCCTCTGCAAAACCAGATTGCTCGAACCAGGCCACCGCCCAGCGAGTGTCGGCGTCGAAGTCCCCTTCCTGCTCTGCCAACGCATCGTCCAGAGTTTGATTGATCAGCGTCAACGCCTCGCGCACGGAAAGTGGCTGGCCCTCGGCGTCGAGCACCCTGGTATAGCGGGTGTATATCGCCATACCCGGGCCGATGGCCGCTTGAGCAAGATCCACTGGCGCTATGTTGCCGCGCTGCAGGTGGGCGAGCGCCGCAGGCAACTCGGCCTTGAGTGCGGTGACGAACTCGCGCCGAGTTGCCGTGGGCGTGCCTGCGGCAGACGAGGACAATGCTGGAGGCGAGGGCGTTGGTAACCATGCCAACCAACCGCGTCTGGTTCTCCGTTCGCATCGGCCAAGTGCCGCTGACAGCGAAGCCGGCGCGGATAACTGCATCGAGGAAGGTCTCCCAACCCGTGGAAACTCCTGGGAGCGCCGGCGTCCCGCCGGCTAAATCGTCGGTTATTGCCGGTGAGACGCCGGCGCTCCCAGGAGTTTCTGTCTGCTTGAAGGCGTAGTAGATCGTGACTGGGAAGGCCGGGTGCGCGTTCTCAGCCAGACGATGCATCGCTGACTTCATGCCGTCGAGGAAGAAGGCCTCCGCCTTCTCTTTGCTGCCGTGGCGATAGGGCGTCGCAACCAACTCTTCGGCCTTGGGTACGACGAGCGTGGCGAAGAGGTCGGGGAATACGATCCTCAGCGAGCGCCGTAGCCAGACGTAAAAGTAATCGGATAGGTCAGCGTAGCCAATGTTGTCGTAGTACGGCGGATCGGTGGAGACGATGCGATCAGTAGAGAATGTTTGTGTTGCAGCATCAGCTTGATACGCATTTCCTATTACTGGAGGGGGACTGTTTCGAAGCGTCTTCTCTGCGCCTTCGACAATACCGAGGAAGTCTCCGCCGGCGCCTGCGAAGGGGTTGAGGTCAGCGAAGTCCCACACCATCGGCAACGCCTGCCTTCCAAATGCGGGAGCCGACTTACCCTCACCAGCTCTCCATCGGGCCTGCGTTACAAGGAAGATTGTCTGTTTGCTCGCGACAAGGCCGAGATACACCGCCACCGCATCGGCGTATGCAGTGCCGCCAGTGCCACCCTTGTCGAGGGGCTTGCCATCGGACAGCGTGTCCTGGGTGCGCGGGCCTCCGGCCCGCTCCCCTCTCCGCGCCGACGCGCTGCTCCACTGCCAGTCCTCAGCCCTCATGCACAGCTTCGCCTTGACAGGATTGTTGCGAATATAGTCGCGCGCCGCTTCCAGATGCCGCTCGTCGCGGATGTAGCGGTCGAAGTAATCCTCCATCCAGAATTCCCCTTCACGCCCCAGCAGCTTATTCGCCTCGCGCGCCGTGAAGGTCTTCCACGACCTTGCGATATCCGGAAGCCCATGCCCCTCGATCGTCTCGATGAGCGCGTGGACGTGGTTGGGCATCACACACCATTCGATCAGGCGATAGCGCTCGCCGTCGAAGTGCAATAGCGCATTCTCGACCAGCTCCGCGATGCGCGGGTCCTTGAGCCAGCAGGCGCCGTGCCCCGCATCTTCGTAAGTGTCGATGAGTTCGCGCAGCTTGACCTGGCGAGGGTCAGAAGCCGGCGATCCTCTGGACAGGTGAAGTTCGGCCCGCCAGCGTGCGATCAGCTCGACGGGGACGCTGTCATGGAGACGGAAAGAGAGATGCTGGATGAGGTCAGGAGCATCGAGATGGGGGTGGTAGCCGCGGGAGTGCCAGCCTTTGGGGGGATGCGGGCCGGAGGCCCGTGCACCCAGGGCGTCGCGGCGGATGCGGGCCATGGCTTCGCCTACCAGGTCGGAAAAGGTCGTCAGCGCTACGAGCTGGCGGGGGGTGAAGAGGTCGCCGTAGGTCTTCAACCCGTAGAGCGGCGGTGAAAACCAACGGGGGTTGGCCGGCATTTCAACCTCCGGCTTCCACTCCGGCATTGCTTTGCCCGCCGCCGCTTCGTGCTCGGGTGTTGGCGCGAGGTAAATGCGTCTGCGATCACCTTCGGCAACGATCGCCATCAGGCGCGCCCCCATGCGACCGGCATTGGCCTCGCCATAGATATGATCACTCGCGATCGGCGTGCCCGACATGACACATTGGAAGTTCGCGCCGCGCGCCAGTTTAGTGCCGTTCTTTGCCCGCTCCGCATCCTTAGGTTTGCCCATCTTTACCGTGAAGCGGTAGCCGCCATTTTCGATTACCGGCTCGACATAGGCCTCCTTGCCCGGCTTGGTGGAGAGCATGAAGGTTGAGACGAGTGGCACGTCCACGTTGGCGAAGGCCGGGTTTGGGCTCTTCACGGTGCGCGCCCAGAGCCAGGCGATCACGGTGAGCTTCCGGCCGAGGTATGGTTTTAGGTCGGGGCGTGCGGGCCGGAGGCCCGCGCACCCAGGCACGCACCCGACAACCATTTCGGGCGTGATCTCGATTTTCGGGTAGAGGTGGCCGATGCGCTTTTCGGCCTCATCGCGCATCCACTTGCCGCAGTAGCGCACATCTTCGGCCAGGCCCTGCGCGCCGTGCCACTCGCGCGCGAATAGGTTCTTGTCGTTTCGCGATTCCGGATTGACGGGGGGCTTGCCCGCGAACTTCGGCGGGATCTCGATCATCGCCTTGTTGATCAGCACCGCCACGGGATTGAGATCGCTGGCGTAGGCTTCGAGTCCGAGACGTTGTGCCTCCAGCGGCAGTGACCCGCCACCGGCGAAAGGATCGTGGAATGCGGGCAGTCTATGACGATCGAATAACTCCTTGGCCCGCGGATGATCGGCATTCTCGGCGCAGGTGTATCGCCAGCTCTGCCAGATCTCCGCGCGCGCCCGCTCGAGCACTTCCTCGTTGGTCGTGTTCTCCCACAGCACCAAATCTTCTATTATGCGGAACAGCCGCTGGCGTTCCTTTTCCTGCGCCTTCTCGGTCTTGAAGATGTCCGGGTGCGCGGAGGGGTCGTCCACCATCTGCGCGAAGATCACCGCCCGCGCCGCCGCCAGCGGCCGGCGCGCCCACCATAGGTGCAGCGTGCTCGGATGCCCATGCCGGATCGACTTTTCCCGCGCGGATGCCACATTGATCGCATCCAGCGGCAGCGCAACTTCGATAAGCTTTTTCCGATATGTCACAGTTTTTTCTCTGGTTGAAAATCAGGAAGATGAAAAGTCCAGAAGGTCATTGATACCCAACAGGTCTTGCCTGGGTGGCGATTTCTTGGATCATGTCAAGAACCCGGACGATCTCCGAATCGATCTGTCCTTCGGGAACAAAAGGAACGAGATCATGATATTTGGCCTTTCCCATGAGATTCGGCAGGTCGAGTTTCCCGAAAAATGCCGCAAACAATGGGTCGAGGAAGTCGTCGCTGGCCTTCGTCGTCAGCCACCATTTAGCCGTGGGATCCCGCTGTGCAGCGCGAGGTACTAGATCCTCAATGACATCCTTCATGGCTTGCCGCCGGCGGGCGCGCTCGGACGGTTCAAAAAGCGGCCCTACAATCGTGCTGTTTGAAGATGCCTCCGCCCAAGCCAACAGAGCATCAGGCATGCACAAGTAGTTTTCGATTTCGCGGCGTCGCCACGAATACTCACGCAGGATCTGTGTGTCCTGCAATGGACTTTCAATGCGATCGAAGAAAGCGGCTCCCACAAGATCATCCTTGCCTTCTTTGAGTCCGTGGAAATGGGCTCTGGCACGGCTCGGCTCATTGCGAACGTAATGGACGAAGGGGCGGGCGAGCACCTGCGCGGCAGGATGATTGATTTTTTCCGCAAAAGCTCTCAGAATTGCCAGATCCGTGGAACCTTCCAGATACAGCACCCATCCGGTCTGTTCGGCCTGGTAATACTGGTCAAAGCCGATTTCCTTCAGTGATTTCAGGAGCTGACTGCCTCGATCGTCGATTCGGTGCGGCTTTCCGAGAAACGCCACAACGGCGTCTGTCTCGACGGCCTCATTGAGCACCACTTCCGAATGACTCGCTACGATAACCTGGCTGTCCTGCTGACGAGCGAATTCCACCAGAATCCGATAAATCTCGCGCTGTCGGAGAATTTCCAGGTGGGCGTCGGGTTCATCCAGAAGAAGAACCGACCCGGGATTCAACGCCAGGTGTGCTATTAATAGGAGTGTTTGCTGAAGGCCGCGACCGGAGGAAGAAAGATCCAGCACGACTCGAGAGCGTTCGTGATAGGTCATGGTGATCTCGCCTCGAGCCGCCACATACTGCGGCTCTTCGAGAAACACTCCAAAAAGGCCCTCTATCTTTCCACGTACCCACTGCCACTGTTCTTTCCCTTCTTTGCCCGATATGAGTTGATAACAAAGATTCCGCAGAACCTCGGCCGTGCGCCCTTCGCCCATTCTTACATTGATGGCGCCCTGGTCAAGGCGGGTCTCGTTCGCAGAGAGACCGGACATGGGCGGAAGATAGGCAACTCGGATCTGCGCGGCTTCCTCGGGAACAGGCATTCTATCCGGATCTTTGCTTTCTGAAACCCGCAGAGGCCGGCAATAAAAGGATTCTTCATTGGCATAGTCGAATTCGAGACCGCAAGACCAGAGTTTCCCGGCAAGAATTCCGTCGACCACGACATCGATTCTGATATTTCGAGTTTGCTGCGCGCCATTAATTCGTGATACATCCCGGACGTGCAAATCTTTCCACAGAAGGTTTGCATCCGGCACCGGAATGGCTATCAAATCGCGCCGGTTGATCGTGACCCCGGGGCGCTTGCCTGGAGCGGTCTTCCCTGATCGTTTTTCGAACCAGCGTTTGACGCCGATATCCCAGAGAGCTAATGCCTGCAATGCAGCTGTTTTCCCGGAATTATTGGGACCGATAAAGACTACCGGACTTCCCAATTCAATCTCGACATCGTCGAATTTTTTGAAGTTGCGAATCCTCAGTTTCGTCAACATGGATTGAGTGCCTCTTGGTTTGATAAAGACGTTATTCTTCCTCATTTGGGTCGGAATCACATGCCAAAACTCTCGGCCTCGTTGCGCATCCACCGGCCATAGTAACGCACGCCCTCGGCCAGGCCCTGCGCGCCGCGCCACTCACGCGCGAACAGGTTCTTATCCTTGCGCGACTCCGGGTGTACCGGCGGCCTACCCGCGAACTTGGGCGGGATCTCTGATCGCATCCAGCGGCAGTGCTACTTCGATCAGCTTCCCATTCTGCTTCATTGTCTACAAACCTGAACTTCGATAGGGCGATTAGGTCTCATTGGGATTTCCATTGGGTCGAAATTGGGCTTTAGTGCGTCCGGGAATCCCTTGTCCATCAAACAGTTAGCGCCATGATTGCGTCGGAATTGAGTTTTTATTAGGTTTAATTGCGTTTTAACCTTCACGGTTTATAGCCCAATTGGGCAAATTAGGACCTGATTTTTTTGCCACAGAATCTATTGATCTGCCGGCAGTTACGGCGTTATGGCTCAAAACATAGGGCTCGTTTTGGCCTCTCGTCTATGAACATTCCTCTATGAACATTCGTCTATAAAAACGTCCATATAAGCTGTTGAAATATTTCGACTTGCTGTTTTAAAGGCATTTTTGCGGCCTAAACTACGCTTTATGTTCAGAGTCTGTCCCACCGGCAAACCCCCTGCCCAGCGAAAACGAATCCAGTCATCCAAATCGAGATCTGCTTCTAAAATCAATTCAAACCCAATCTAGATCCAATCAAGCCTAATGGGTTTCAGCAATCTATTGATTTTATTTGGCTTATCCTTTCTTCAATCCAATGCAATTGGTGCAACCCGATCTAATCCGGAGTTGATCGAGCATAAGCGTCATAATGGATCCTCGGCCCTGGCGAGCAGTTCGGCAAAACTGTAATTCACGCTGGTCACGCCAAAATCCGGTTCTCGATGGAACGGCTGGCGAATATAGTGCGTCCTGTGATGGTCTCCGTCGAATTCGACAATGGCGAGGATAAAATCGTCGGGCTTGTTGAGGGAGTACAGGATCTCATTGCGCGTTACCGTGATTATGTCGGCCCCGGTAACCCGGCCCTTGACCTCGATGAAGCGCAGCTTGCCGGTGCCGGGGATGCGACTCTCGATATCATAGCCAAGCTTCTCGACCTCCCGGTCAAATGGCTCGAAACCAAGGTTGCTCTCGATTTCCATGACGGCGGCACGTGCCCGGGCTGCGCTGGCCTGCGTGTCGGTAGTCTGTGCCGGCGCAGCATGTCCCATCAAGGCTGTTAACAGGCCGATCGGCACAACCAAAAGGCCACCAAGAACCACCGGTGGCAGCGGCGAGATCTGGGCTTCGAGCTTCAGATCCTCCAGCCTTTTTTGGAGCCGCCCCTGAAGCGAATCGGCGCGCTTGCGCGCTTCGCCCGAGTTGAGCCGTGCGTTGGGCTTGCCGGCCTGCTCCTGGAGCTTGAGTTCCTCGGCACGGTGGTCCCAATAAATGATTTCCTTCGTCAGCCTGTCTTTGACAGCGGCCTCGGTCTTCGCTATCAGCGAAACCCTACTATCCCGAATTTCCTTCAGATGCTCCGGCACAACCTGGGCCACGGCATGGGCTTGGGCCTTCTGCTCCAGCTCGCGATTGATCCAGGCGCACTCCGGCCTGGCGAGGATCGTTTCGACGTTGGGTTCGCCTTCGGCAAGCGGTCTATAATCGAGATATGGCGCGTAATGCAGGTGGCTCGTTTTGCCGGCGGAGTCGAGTTCAACGTAAAGCATCTGTTTGGAGATCACCCGTCGCTCGCCCGACCGCGTTAGGCTCGCATCCTGGATCGCATGCTCCAAATAGAACATCATCCGGGGACTGGTTCCGGGATCCCGTTCATCAACCAGCACGGCGCCGCGCTTGAGCAGGTCACGATTCCTTTCAAGGGTGAGATCGATGACAGCATCGAGGAGCGGATGGCCCGGGCAGATGAAGGCAGCCAGCGGCAGACCCTGCGGCGCGACCAGCAATTTCTCGAAGGCAATGCGTTCGTAGCGCGGCAGCACTGGTTCGCCCAGGCCGATCAGGCGGTCGCGGTTACGAACAGGCGCTGGGACGTGAGTGATTTCATAGCGATGCGGCTCGCGCTGCCTTGTCGATCCGCCCAGGCGCCGAAATGCCTCATGAAAGAAAGACTCAATGTAGTGGGGTTGCAATCTGCGTGCCTCGGCGCGTTCCATGTCTTCGCGGATGCTGCGAACCCGGCTGGCGTCCATGGCGTCATGGGCAAGAGCCCGCTCTTCGAGAAGGCTCTGCAGCCGGTTGCGATCGAGCGCGTATTCCACAACCTGTGTCAGGCGAGCCCGAACCTCGGGCTGATCTCCATAGCGGATGGCTTCAATGAGCAGGTCGCGGAGTCCGCGCCCCTCGAACTGGAGCTTGCCGAGGACATCGAACACCTGTCCGCCGAGAGACTGACGGGCCTGATCGAGTTTGTCGAGCAGCTTGCGATAGACATCCCCTTCACGAGTTTCATCCGCTACCAGGTTCCACAAGTGGCAGACCTCGGTCTGGCCGATGCGATGGATGCGGCCAAAGCGCTGCTCGATGCGGTTGGGATTCCATGGCAAATCGTAGTTGACCATCAGGTGTCCACGTTGCAGGTTGATGCCTTCGCCGGCGGCATCCGTGGCGAGCAATACCTGGACATCGGGATCGTGTCTGAAGGACTCCTGCGCCTTGATGCGTTCCTCGCGGCCCATGCCGCCATGGATCAAGACCACGGCTTCCTTGCGGCCGAGCAGCGTGGTAATTCGGTTCTCCAGGTAATTCAGCGTGTCGCGATGTTCAGTGAAGATAACGAGCTTCTGCCGAGGCGAGGGCACGGGCCGAGGTATTTCGCCGGCGCCATAAGGAGCGGCGGATTCCGCCAGGTTGTTGGTGATGGCCGCATCAGTAAAGATCTCGCTGAGGAGGCCAGCCAGTTCCCGCCACTTGGTATCAGTTCCGCTGCGACGGACCCTGAGTGCCAGGGCTTCCAGGCCGTTCAGGGTCTCGATTTCTGCCTTCAGCTCTGCGATGGACCGGGCCGCGGTCGCTTGGTCGAGAATCTCCTCTTCGGCGGCTTGGACCTCGTTGTCCGGCGCATCTTCGAGATCTTCCACGTCGTCGGCATCAAGGGCGGGCACTGAAACTGGCAGGGCAAATGCCGCCTGGCTGCCCCGCTGGAGGACTTCAAGTTCGCGCAGCCGGCTTTCCAGCCTTTCCCGACGGCGACGTAAAGATTGGTAGATCGCTTCGGGAGAGGACGCGAGTCTCCTCTGCAGTATTGTAAGAGCGAAGCCGACGGTTCCGGCCCGCTTGTCATTTTCAAGAGCTTCCGCCCGGTTAAATTCCTCACGCACGTAATTGGTGACGGCTTTATATAGCTGGGCCTCTGCATCCGAGAGCTTGTAGGGCACGGTATAGGCGATGCGCTCAGGGAAGAGCGGCGTGCCGTCGAACTTGAGCAGGGTCTCCTTCACCATGCGGCGCATCAAATCCGAGACATCCGTTGCATGAACTCCGTCGCGGAACCGGCCCTCGAAGCGATCACCGTCGAGGAGAGCCATGAAAAGCTGAAAGTCCTCTTCCTTTCCGTTATGCGGCGTGGCTGTCATCAGGAGGAAATGCCGGGTCAGGGTCGAGAGGAGCTGCCCGAGCCGGTGACGCTTCGTGTATTTTATCTCGCCCCCGAAGATCGAGGCCGACATCTTGTGCGCCTCGTCGCAGACGATAAGATCCCAGCGGCAATCGGGCGCCTTGAGCTTTTGTTGCACATCCTCATTGCGCGAGAGCTTGTCCAATCGGGCGATGATCAGGTTGGTTTCCAGGAACCAATTGCCGGTGCGCGCGGACTCGAGCTTGTCGTTGGTAAGAATCTCGAAGGGCAGATGGAAGCGCCTGTAAAGCTCATCCTGCCATTGCTCGGCAAGGCTGCCCGGGCAGACGACCAGGCATCGCTGCAGATCGCCACGCGCGATGAGCTCCTTCATCAGCAGGCCCGCCATTATCGTTTTGCCGGCGCCGGGATCATCTGCGAGCAGAAAACGGAGCGGCTGCCGCGGCAGCATCGACTCATAGACAGCTGTGATCTGATGCGGCAGAGGTTCCACAACTGATGTGTGAACTGCGAGCACGGGATCAAAGAGATGGGCAAGACGGATTCGGTGCGCCTCGGAGACGAGGCGGAACTGGTTCCCATCGCCATCAAAACTCCAAGGTCGTCCTAGTGCCATGACTTCCAGGCGGGGTTCGTCGTGACGGTACAAAAGTTCGTTCGCGAGCTTCCCGGCCGGATCTTTGTAGGTCAGCTCGAGAGCCTCGGATCCGAACCATTGCACATTTATGACTGTCACCAGACAATCG
>Ga0315284_10004603_pt1 | contig 19573 bp, 8 predicted proteins | sample YL17G09_16_MG_FD_203696 | JGI IMG/M metagenome (GOLD analysis project Ga0315284, IMG submission 203696) | Sediment microbial communities from Yellowstone Lake, YNP, Wyoming, USA - YL17G09_16 | ecosystem: Environmental > Aquatic > Freshwater > Lake > Sediment | place: USA: Wyoming | collected... | reverse complement strand
GAAAGCACAAATTGGTATGGCAACGGGCATACCAATATATCTTTACTCTCGATCAGGAGTACGACAACGGATTAGGGTTCGAAGAAGTCTGTGAACTGTTTGGGTGGGACCCGGATTACCTACGACGACTTACTACTAAGCTAACCCGTGATGACATAAAGAGGATGGAGACATCATCTTTCCGGGACGAGTACACACAAGAAGTGGTCGAATCATTTGTAAGAAATGTGGGTCGATGGAAGACCGCCAATTTTGCAATACCTCTCTACCCCCGCATGGTTGATGAATACACACCAGTAACTGAAGTTCGGGTTGTTCGCCAAAAGAGTATGATTCAGCACACCCCTATAGTTCGTTGGGAAGCTACCGCATAAATGTCTGATTTCACCCAGGCTGAGATTCTCAATGAGGTCTCTAAGATCTTCCGAGCTCAGATCGACCCAGGTCGGGAAGGTGGAACTCTAAACACTGCAACGGAGTACGAGCAGCTCCTGGAGCTGTCGTCAATAACGTTCTTGCTTCACAACGATGCGATCTTTTATTTAGCCTTCATCGCCAGAAACTATCTCTACAGCCTGCTGACGTCTGAGGTTGCCGTTCTGGAAGATATGCTGGTTGCCCTTGAGGACCTTTCTCAATTGGGCAGCCCCGTTCGGGATATAACCACATTGTCAAATGCTGACACCGCGCTGTTAGCATTAGACGCTTCCAGCTCAGTGACCAACCGCCCAGAAACCCAGCGTTTCTCGGGCCTGATGGATACCTTCGCCGCTCAACTGCACCCTAATGTTGTTTCTCGAATGACCCGGTCATTAGTTCGTCCGAGAGAAGACGCTCGTAACGTTCTAAAGACCGACTTGGCTCAGGTCAAAATACTGCACGACCAGCTGATTTCTCTGACGTTTTCGCTCAGAGATCTTATGGGCAATTTTGTTGCCCTGGATATCCCGTCTAAGGTTGCAGCAACTACTATCAGCAGCATTCGGGGCAATTTGGATGTGTTGTCCACAAGCATTACAACGGACGATGCGGCCACCAACGTAGCTAAGAGTAGACAAAATCTCCTTACTGTTCTGGCTAGTAAGGTTGCCATGAATAGTCTGTCTCAGTTTACTGATCCTAGAGACTTGAAGATTCGTACACCTATTGAGCCGATACCCTCCTCTATCAAACACCTTGGTAGGGTCTCGGGAGTAGGTTCTCCCCCTTCTATAATCTCTGGTCCGGGCCCATGGGTTCTCCCAATCTCAGAGCCTATTGAGCTTACGGTCAACGGCTCTAGCTATTTGACTATCAACGTTGACACCATCTTGGGGGCTACTCTGAATGGTCGAGCCTCGGAGAATTTCTATCCGACGCCAGACAAACAACATCTTCATGTAATTGTTGACCCTGAGGTACGAACCAATGTTCTTGATGCGTCTACTGACCTGACGACGGCTATATTTACTGAGTTCATGCCTCTAGGGTTCAAGCACTTGGGTTCCCCGATTAGCTTTCCGGGGGCCTACGTCAACCCCAGTGGAGAGCCTTTCTTCCGGAATCTCAACCCTAGAATCATTTCAGAGCATCGGTCTCTTCAAGGGTTTACAGTTGTTGCCTTCAATGCCTTGACCAACATGATTACCCTATCAACTCCTACCGCGGGTGACGAACCGGGGGCAGGGCTTAGAACTGACCATGTTGGCACGTATTTGAAACAGACGATTACCGGTTCTACTTATCGGTGGGAAATCCTGGAAGTCCTTCCACCTCTGGGTCCCACATTTTGGTACGCCATAATATCCATCCCAGATAACGTGATCCCGATTACCCCTGATGTCGGGGCTTCGTGTGAACTTAGAGGTCAGACTTCAGTGGCTGGTGGTACGAAGATTACGTACAGCATGCCCCAGGTGACAACAGCACCCGTGGGAAATGCGGTCATCGGGCCAGCGGTCAAGACAGTACGCTTTGACACGCCAGGTCCCAAGACGCTGAACAATCTTCTCACCAACATTAAAGCGAACCAGGGATCCTACGATACTTTCTACACAGGGGATGTAAGCCAAGCTCTGAACCAGCACGTAAAAGCTAGTGCAGTAGCAGGGAACCCGGGGCATCTTGCCCTGACTATTCGAAGTAAGCAAAACCCATATATCAAGGTCTCGGATTCGTTTCTTCAAGTTTCTAATGCGGCCATTCAGCCCAACCCGCCTGTAGCGGCCTACATCAAGGATTCTAGCCATCCAGTTTTGGGCCTCATACTGGCAGAGTCTGACACGACAAATGTTTTGTCTCCGTCGGAGTTGGCAAGCTGGATCAATGCCTCCTCGGGGGAAATTGCTGCAGAGGTAGTTACTACGGAGTTATGGAAGGGCGATAACCTGAGTCTTCTAGTCCCAAACAGCCCTGCCGAGGTTGTCGATCCCTCCGTGGACTTTAGTGGGGTAGCCCGAGTTGGGGACCAGATAGAAATCGTTTCTCCCGACGCTACGGTTACCGGAGTCTATCAAATCACCGCTATATCGAATAGCCAATTGACGCTAAATCGAGCGGGGTTCTCAGGGGCATCAACAGTTTCCTACAGGCTGTTCCGAGAACAGGTAAAAATCTCTACTGTCCGAAGTGACCGAGGTAGCTCCCTAGAGATGACTTCTGGACCGGCAGAACTAGGGTTTGCAACGGGGGCACACTACGGGGCCCTACCTTCGTTTGAAGCTGTAGACAAATCAGGAAACCTTTGGGACTTCTCTGCGGTATCCCCTGGGGATGTTCTACGGATCATAGGGTCTTCATTGTCTACAACAGTAGTCAGTTCCAGTTCCACCAAACTCACAGTTGACCCAGGTCTTCCATCCAATATAGAGAATGTCGGGTTTGAGGTTCGAAGTGGTTCATCAACTGCCTATACTGCTATGCAGGCATTGCTACAGACTTTTACTACCTCTAGTGTCCTCTTGGTGAAAAATCACTACGATGAGAATTTGGACGTTCTGGATTCTAGCCTTACGACGGCGTTGCTCCCCGGGCAGAATTTTGCGTCGAGTCGTAACAGAGCTAGGCAGGCGGTAGCAGACCTGATCTCTATCCTTTCTACGACCCTTCAAAGGTCTGATGAGTACACTGTTGAAATTCCTACGGCTCCTTTAACCCTAGAGTCTATACTTTCTCCATTTGTTATTCCGGAAGTGGCGGCGTTGGACAGTCTTCTTGACGCTTTCTTGGACCGAAAATATGACCGGTCGGTCAATCTTCTAAAATCTGCACAGATTACCGAGTTCTACAGCACAAATGAAGAAACTGGCTCATATAGTGGAGCCGTCATCTCGTCCTCTCGTACAGTCATAGCCGACTTGCCAAAGGCCCCATCGGCAGCCCACTATGTGGAGAACCAACTGAACATCGCGACCAAGTTCCGCACAGTTACTAGCACCTAAGGGTAGGGAGAACCAAACCTTGAGCGTTGATACAACAAATCAGATCAACAGTAGTCAACAACCCAACGCGGCAAAGAAGTTGAGGGATGTAGTAGCTGACGCCTATTCGTTTATCCGAGGGGCGGAGGCCAATAATGCGTTTGCCACAGTAACGCTGGACACGTTAATCAGTGAGCAAATTAAGAGGAATGGGGAAAGCTCTGGGTCCAACTCAGCTCAATATGACCCTTACTCGTATGATCCCACAAAGCCTATTCCAGCGGGACAGGCCCCTGCCACAAGAGCAAATTTCTTAGGAGCGTCCGATACAACAGGAACTACTAAGCTGGATCGTGTTCTAGCTATCCACAACAACATCGCGGATACCATTACACAAATCAAAAACCTTCCCCTAGTTGATGTTGCAGACGCCACGGCATACAATGACGCCGCTACGTTAGCCCCGCCGTAGCAGTAGAGGAAAAATGCCTAAGCAGCTCGAAATTGTTAAGTACCGAGACGTCATCCCCGTGACAAGTATTCCACGGTTTGTTCCAGACCTTGGGTACCTTGCCATAGAGGTACACGGAGAAGACTTTAGCAGCGTCGAAAGTGTGTACATTAACGATGTACGCGCTCCGGAATTCATCATACTAAACAGTCGGACTATGTATGTTCAGCTTCCAGAAGCTGCACAATCATCTATCTCTTCTATTGAAGTTGTAAGTAGCAGATTTACCCATAATGCTTCAGCTTCAAAGCTGAGTTTCGAACTAGGCAATAAGACGAAGACGGTATCAGGTCTTTTGAAACTGGTGCAGCTCTTTACGAAATGGATTCTACAGAGTCCAAATTCCGATATCTTCAACCCCGAACGCGGTGGTGGGCTTCAAGAGCTGGTTGGGCATTTGAGTAGCGATGCCCAGATGAATGTTGTATTGAGTTCAGTGGACCGGGCAGTCCAAAACACCGTTACGCAGATTAGGTCGGCCCAAACAAAGGTGTCGGGGCTTCCCTTGGAAGAACGCCTTCTTACTGCTGAGGTAGCAGATTTTTCAGTACAGAAGGATCAGATGTCCGCATCCGTAAAAGTGGTTATTCGAAGTGCAGCAGGTCAGATCGCGTCTACAGCGCTGATTCTATGAGGTAGAAGATGGCAACGACAGACCCCCTCACCGAACTGGATAACCTGCGGCTCTTCTTGCAGGAGCGGGTACAAGCATTTGACAGTAGCATCGATACAAGCACCGGGTCGGTATTCGACAGCCAGGTGGTCACACCTCTCATACAGCGGCTTAGCCCCGACCCGTACAACACCCCTATCCGAGATTTCATTATTGGTCGGTTGGCCACAGAGTTCCCAGACCTAGTCCTTCAGGATGGGGAACCTATTGACGACTATGCTGTCAAGATCATGCAGATTTTGTTGGAGGCTTTCAGACGGCAGATCAAGCAGGTTTCCTTGAACCAGTCTTTGGCGAACCCCGATCAGCTCAATGAGAATGAGGCTGATAACCTTGCTGCCAATTTCTTTGCCCGGAGAAGGCTGGGGGGCTACGCAGTGGGTGTGGCACGGCTCTATTACACTAGCCCACAGTACGCCCTGGTTACCCCGAGCAACGCTGTTTATGACGCGGCTGGCCATCGATTTTTCCCAGTTGAGAGTCAGGCCATTATGTCTGACCGGATGCTGTTCAACGAGGAGAACGGGCTCTATTACTTTGAGGTAGTAGCCCGCGCGGAGAAGCAGGGAACAGACTACAACATAGACCCGAAGACATCTCCATTGGTGGGAGTTGAAGGACTGCCCTCAGTGGTGAAAGTGGTCAATAAGATTGCATTCTCAGAAGGGGACGATAAAGAAACCACCGAAGCGTTTCTTTCTAGGGTAGAGGCTGGGCTGACAGAAAAATCTCTGGTGACCCTCCGGGGAATTCGAGCTCGCCTCCTTGAGGTATTTGCTAGCATTCGGCTCATTCAGGTTGTCGGATTTGGAGATCCTGAAATGAACCGGGACATCGTAAAGGGATCTTCTCAAACTTCTCCCTATGCCCATTTCATAGGTATTACCTCAGCGGGGCAATCTTACATTGACCTCAATTTGTCCACCAGTTACCCACTCATCACTAGCGAAGGGGTTACCCATACCGACTTTGTTTCGGGTGGAGTTCTGGTTGGAGACATTATTGAGATGGCCAACCTCAACACCGGAGTCATTGAATCTTTCAAGGTTCTTGGAATCCAGGCTGTTGGGGTGATTCCTGCCTACACTCGTCTACTCATGGATGGGGTGTACGCAAATACGTTCCCCAGTGCCAGATTCATAGTTCGGCGGCCAACAGGTGTTATTACGATTTCAGACATACCTGGGGGAATCCTAGTGCCCACAACCCAAGCGGGTAATATCGAAATCTCTGATGGAGAGGTTCATATCGGGGGAGCATTAGATGTTTTTGTTCGGGCCGGTGACCTTCAACAGCAGGACACTACGCTGACAGGAATCTTAGACGGGAAACCTCTTCATTTTGGTCTGGAGTTGGAAAGCTTTGGTGATGCTACTCTTCAGCGCGTTCACATAACTGAGAAATTCGTCAACATTGCCGCTGTTCCTAATGAAGACCGGTTTGGAACTGCGCTGCCAACCCCGTTGGACCAATTAGTCATAAACGTCCTCAACGGGGATGAGCTTGTCTCTGATGGTACTTGTCCTTGGTTTCCGACTACAACCGACAAAGGCAGGTATGTCCAGCTCTTGGGTGGTAACTCTGGTCCTGACTTCGGGACTTTCAAGATCCTGGATGTTTTAGACCGAGAATACTTCAAGGACAACGCTGGGCGGTGGCATATCGGTGTACGAATCCAACTTGATGTCACACTAGATTACGAGAGTGGCTCTACGGGCCCTACGTTTTTGACACATACGACGGGAAGTGGCCAAGGAGCGTTCGATCTTAGTCTTCGAGTGCTAGAGGACTCCTCAATCAAAGACCGTGTTCGAGATCGGGACAACAGCACCGTAGTGATACCCGCCGATAGCCCGAATCCAGGAAACCCTGTGATTGAGGGTGGTGCAGACTTCGGGGGTCTGGGTGCAAAGATTGGAGACTCAGTAGTAATAGAAACGGGCGATGACGCTGGCATATATTCAATTCGTAGAGTTCTATCTTGGTTAGCTACGAACGATACACTTCTGCTCGACCGAGCATTGACCCGGTCATTAACCCCAAGTGGTTCCACTACAGGGCTTCGTTACCGTATTGCTGATGAGCTCAACATCGACCTTGTTGCACCCAAGGTTACGAAGATTCCATTGGGGTCCATTTTCCTTGGGGATGACCTATCAACAGTTGCCGGCAGCACTGTAGTTTCAGTCTCTGGGTCTACTAACTTTCTGCTTGCAGGAGTAGAGGCAGGGGACATTCTGGAAATCCTAGAGGGTGACAACGCTGGTAAATACACCGTCAAAGAAGTGACAGGTACAACGGCAACCTTGGCGACTACAACTGCGAATTTGACCTTCTCTCAGAAGTTCTCTGTGTATAGAGCGTTTACTGGTGTTTCTCTGCCCATGATCAGGGTTAAAACTGTGGAGCTCCTGGACTCCAACTCTCAGCCAACCGGTATTACGATCCCTTACGGGGATCCGGTCGATGCTCGAATACTAGGAACTCTATCTAATAGAGCCGAGGGCAAGATCATAGAAAGCTACGCGGGAGAATTGGAAGACAATGGTGGTCTCTACTACCTGCACGACCCCTCTATAGATTTTGTCAGTGAAGGGGTAGTAGCTGGGTACCGGTTGAATATCCTCTCTGGAAACAGTGTGGGCAACTACTATGTTGTGCAGGCGGGTTCCCCTAGTGTTAACCACCTACAGGTGATGAGTACCGCAAATGGGGGAACTGCCTTTCGAATTGAAGAGATAAATGTACATTACTCCATTGGTCTTCCCTCTACAGGGTATCTGCGACTCTATTTCTTAGAGCCTACTTCAGTGGAGATTTCCACTGGGTTGGCTGGTGGGAGAGTGCAGTACGATGAGGCTGGTTCAGTAAAGCCATTCTTCTTTTCTCAAGGAGAGGGATACACCGTTGTTCCGTCTGAGGGATCAGGAGAAGCAGCGTTTAGGGATCTTCGAGTGGTACACAGTAGTGGCAACAAGTCTATTTTGGAGCTAACGGACACCACAAAACCTAGTGTGTTCCAGCTCGAGCTACAGGACGGCGATGTGGTAGGAATTCACGAACCCCTGCAGTTTGGGGCCTCGGCAGATCTGCCAGGTACGTTCACCTGGAACGGCACTACAACTGTATCTACTACTAGTATTGTTGGACTCAGAGTCGGTATGAAGATTGCCCTCAAGTCCGATACCCAGCTCTTCGAAGTAAGCAACATCGGGGGTTCGGGACCGTATACTGTGACCATCTTGAACCCTTACGGAGCGGTCATCCCAACGGGGGCAACGACCACGGAGAGAGTAGCTACGTTTGAGCAGCTGGGCCTCTTTGGTGCTCCTGCGGGTCTTCGTACCACTGCTGGGTCCAACTTGGTAACAGTACCAGATAACTCACTCATTGATTTTGTGGCCATGAACCGGAATTCCACGTTGATAGGACAGACTCTAATCATCGATAGTGGGCCCGATACAGGCCAGTACATTATCGAGGCAGTGGTCAGCGCAAAGAAACTTCGTCTCAGTGCTCTCATGACGTCTTCCACCGAAACTATTTTAGGTGGTGATGTTGGGGCTCCAATACGGAATGCGACACTTGCAGCTGACGGTGCAATGTCCAGGATTACGGATACTGTAGACGGTAGCCAACTCAAGAACAACATTATTCCTGGGTACTACATTACGATCTTTGAATCGACTCGTGGAGACCTGGACGGATCTTGGGAGGTTGCAGATTTACTGACCAGTCCTTCAGTACCAAACACCATAAAAATTGACACACAGAGCCAGGTTAACAATCAAGCTTCTACCTTTGCTTCTCTGGACCCCTTCTCCATTGGTCTGTTCAGTTGGGTGAAAACTGCAACGAAGACCAACTTGGAACAGGCGTTCAGAATCTACAAAGTGGTGGCGGTGGATTCAGCTATTACCCAAGTGGCCACAAAGAGAGTGGATTCTGTAGGGGTCCGTAGAGGAATCATCACAGCTGGAACAACCTTGCAGGATGCAGACACCGGGTTTACAGTAGGGGCACTCCGCGGAGACATGGTAGAAATCCTGACCGGCCCTTCGGCGGGTGTGTATACCCTGGCTGCCAACAGTGTTGGAAATGTTGTCACAATCTATGGGTATACCCCATTCCCTGTAGTTATGAGCAACGTGCCCTACCGTGTCTGGGGTGGGCTGCACGGATCAACAAGAATGGTCACGGTAGGTACATACAAAGGCACGTCAGGGATGTACTATCCAGGGGAACAGATGCCCTACAGTATTCGTAGAACGACTATAAGCAGGGTTGGTTCTACGTCAATGTCCACATCTTTTGACGGGCTGCTTTACTACGTTGATGTTCCTATTGAGTCACTCGGGGCTGGAGACGACCTGAATCTTTCGGAAGGAACTCGAATAGTGGTAGTGAGTGGTGTTCGCGTAGACGGTTACACATACAAGGTAGAGAACAACAACCTTACCTTCTCCCCGTTTGAAGAAGTATCCTTGATATTTGACCGGCGGTTCCTGCCAGTTGGGAATAGTGATAGTCCGGAGAATTTGACTGAGGTTAGCGGTCGAAACATCCGGATTATCTATGAAAATTCAACTCCGACTAAATTGGTAGACGACCTTTTGCGGTCAGACACAGACCGCCCGATCAACGCCAATCCTATTGCTCGGCATTTCCTGCCATCGTTTGTCTTTTCCAATTTCGAGTATTCAGGCGGAGCTTCAGTGAGTGAAGCTGGAAAGGACATGGAGGACTACATCAATACGCTAGGTGCTCAGTCTGAGCTTGAGATTTCAGACCTGGAGTCCTTCCTGACAAAGAGGGGCGCAACGTATGTCAGGCACCCAATTTCTTTGGTTACTATTACGCACGACCTAGACCGCTCCTTAGTAGTGGATCGGTCAGAGGACAAACTGGGAGGGCTGAACAAAGTGCCGTTCAACGGTACCGGTAGAATCGCGTGTTTCTTTGCTAAGGTTGGTGAAGGGCTTACACTGGTCCGTGAATCATAGAGGCTTCAGTCTTGAAGATCATACCAGTATACGGGTTGAAGTCAGTGCCACAATGAATACAATGAGCGTACCCTTCGGGCAACAGGCTGAGACCAAAGGGGGACGAGACAACCACCGGGGACCCTGCTTCGTCCAAAACAATCTTAGGAGGCCTGACTCGTTTCTCACAACCGCTTTGCCTGCATATCGGGCATCGTGTGTTTCGAAAAAGAGACTCTTCCGCTTTAATTGCGGGGCTGAGCACGTCCTCTTCCCTTTGGAGAAGCTGACGTATAATCTCGGGGTCCATAGGGTGAAGTTCTGCCATAAAGGAACCCTAGCAACGGAGATGACCTGTGTCTACCCCTAGAGTCCTTAATCGGGAACCTGCTTATCAGACCATCCCCGGAGTTCTTTCTTCGGCCAGGTTTAGCGCCCGGGGAGACGGAGCAGTGGTAGACCGCAGCAAGCTGGAACTCCATCTGGGGGCAGGACCAGTGTATTGGCCAGGGGGTCATCTTCCCGAAGAATCTGAGAACGCCACATTCGAGTTTGGCTCTTTAACAGGGTTGATTCCACGACAACCTGCAGTTCGATCTATCGTATTGGGCAAACTCTTGTTGGAGAAGCTCATAGCCAGCCAAGACCAAGAGGCGGTCTATTTCTGTGGAGGTCTAGAAGCTCCTGCGGATCCACAGGGTCCTCTAATGATCGAGTTCGCCCTGAAGATGGCCCAAGCGGATGTAGTGGTGGACGCCAACAACTTTACAGGGGTTTTGGTCGGTTTCAAAAATGGGAACATAGGACTGACGGTGAAGTTCTTCTCGAACGGGGTCATTAGAAAGATTGAACTTCACGATGCTCTATACAACACCCTCGTTCCTCCAAGTCCCAGCTATTCAGTTGTGTTTGACTGGGATCAATCTCAGCTCCACACTTACAAACTTTTGTGGCACCCGCGGCTGAACTACGTGAAGCTTTATATTTCGACAGGGCAGGACAACGATACACCCGATACTCTTCTGATCGAGGGTCAGTATAGTGATTTCTTGACGGCCCTTCCTCCAGTAGAGCTCCCGGCAATACAGCCAGTGGCTTATTTTGGGCATGGGTACGCGGTCCCTACAAGTAAGAGTTACTGGGGAAACTTCTACTTTCATAACAAGGTTGCCAGTCCTGTTGTCCAAGGTCTGTACCAAGGAGGACATACTGGAATCCTACAAACCGACGAGGTTATTTTATATCAGGCAGAGACGTTGCCCCGAGCTCACGAAAAGCCGTGGCCTATCATCCCAGCATCCTTTGGGGCACAGGGCGGGATTGAGACTTTGACCAACGATAAGAAACTTTGGCTTATCCGTAATGACGAAGCCAAGGGCATGGGCTTCTTCCGAAAAGAACCGTCAGTTGCCTATGGTCCGTCAATGTTTGATTTCAAAGTCTCTGGGGAGCTTCTGGACCGCCCGTTGGGAGCGGGAGATTCCACCGGGATGGAAGTCTATGTTGATGACGGGGTAAAGCTGGCTCGCTTTGCTTTACTGGACACTGGAGTTCAAAGCGTTGGACTCCTTGTGGCGGGTCTTCCTCAATTTGCTACCTCGTATGGAATTAGGGAGGGAAACTGGATCAATGAGAGTGAGTACCGCATCATCTTTGACCCCTCTGGGACGGTTAGACTTTTCTTGGTGTTCCCCGCAGATGAGGGACTTGATGAGTTGCTGGTCACGTCCGTAAACTACTCAGCCTTGCCCGCCAGCTCGTTACCTGGTCCTGGGTTTGGATTCCTCCATAACGTCAATACCGTAGTTGCAAGGGCCATAATGAGGATTGGCCGCCTCAGGTACTCCACCAACCTTCGTTATCTGGAGGGGACCACTACACCTGCCTCACCCTGGGTAGCTAATTCGGCCTATGGTTCGGTTTCTTCAGACGGTATAGTAGTAACCGTAGCTCACACGGATGCTGCCGGGGGTTACTACTTCTACCGAAACGACGCCAGCCTGGTTTCTTCTCAGGGTTTCACATCGGAGTTCCGGGCGAGGGTTTCCTCGTATGGTATGAACGACAGTACAAATCCTATTCGTAAGGTAACTGGTGTAGGTGCCGAATTTGATGATGGTACTTACAGGTATTCCCTTGTGTTTGCAGAGATGGGTCCCCCGATCGGCAAGATTGTGTTTCTGGCCAATCAGGAAAACCTTGATCTGAATCTTCTGGATATTCGAGCGGGTAAACCCACCGTCAAAGGATCTTACTCCGGGGTGGATTGGTCCATCTACCATCTATATAGGTTGGAAAAGACTGTTGGGGGGAATCTGTCATTACGCATAGATGATGCTAATGACCCGGTCATTAGCTTTGAGACCAGCAAATTTACACCGCCGCCATCAACGATACCAAATCAGGTAAGGTTTGGGAGTCTGTTGGCGGGGAGAGCTTCAACTAGCCAATGGAAGTTTCTACGGCACTCTATCTCAGAAGGATTGGATGTGTCCGCGTTTCCTGTACTGACGGATTCTCAAGTGAACGAGCGGTTTGACAATGCTCTGAACACTATTGCCGAGGTTTGGATCCCATAATAGGATCTTGAGTTCATGCCGACAAGAACTGCTAAATTCACTACGACAGTTACTGGACCTGGGAATCAAAAGCCCGTTGCGGTGCTAGCTACCTATCGTGTTGATGCTTTGATGGGGTCTATCATTCAACTTGATGGAAGAAAAAGCTTCGACCCCGAGAAGCGTCCTCTTTCTTGGAAATGGAGATTCGTAAACGTACCTATAGGAAGTACCGTTCGAGATTCTGGCTTTCGAGATATACGCCCCAATGGGACTGCTGTCTCATTCATTCCGGATAAGACCGGAGTCTACATTACTGAACTCATAGTCAATGATGGAGAACTTGATAGTGACCCAGTAACCGCAACAATCAATATTCAACTTACCAGAGTACCTATCGGGGAAAACCTCATACCAGATGCTCAATTTCTGTGGAACTACATCTCTAACTTCTGGGGTTTGGTTGAGGACAGAGAAGTCATCGCGTCAATATGGTCTTCGGTAGTTCAGTCCATCGGTTCAGACCTGATTACTCTATGGGGAACCGATACCAATAAGTCCATGGCCACCATTCAGAACACGTTCCAACGGAGGTGGCAGCCCTTTGAAACATCGACAGACCTCCTGAGTGAAGTAGACCAAAGAATTATTGTTGGCAAAACTGACTCTGGAACGGCCGGGTACACCGGACGGATTGGAGAGGATCCTGGATTAGATAATACCCAGGTCTTCTATACATCGAGGGGAACTTATCGCGGTGTAACCGAAACTGATTTTACCAAGCTGTTTGGTAACTACGGGGAAAAAGGGCGAGTTGTTTCAGTTAACGGAGAAGGCTATACCATTCAGCGGGTTAGCAACGAACTCGACGTAAAAGCTAGCGGTACTGACTTGATTATCAGTGGTGTTGGCCAGGTAAATTCTCCAAGCGCCATGTTTGAGAACAGTGGGGTAGAACCCGGGCAGTGGCTCGTTATCAAGAGTGGAAACCGCAAGGGTAGCTACAAGATCTCCGGAGTAGTGAGTCAACAGCTTTTGACTGTGACATTCTTAACGGGGGATCCTGTTACTTTTTCTCCATCCGAATCAAACCTACTTTTTGAGATTGGTTGGCCCTACACTGTTTTGGTAGCAGATGAAGGTGTCATACCCGATGGACAAGTCGGTATACCGTGGAGGATCCCCAATCTCTTACACATCCCATCTATAAATTTGGAGTCTTCTGGAGTTCGAAAAGGAGATGTACTCATCTTCGATGTTACCCGAGGGGATCTTGGTCTCTCTGCGGAACTTCGAGCTCAAATTGTCTGTGTAGACCGTAGCCGCTTGGGGTTTGAGTTTTCTCTTGGAGAACTGACCAATGACGCTTCTGAAGTATTGGAACGGTCTTCTATACAGCAACTTGTAGTGGACCTAAAGATTGTTCCTCCGGATGCGCCACAATCGGAAATTAACGGAGCGGCTGAGGCTTTTATAGCATTCATGCCTATATCCGTTAACTTGGCCTCTCGGCCGTTCACTACCTATCGGATAACGTTCAAAGCCAAGAAGATCATCCACAATACCTTCATCCCGTTTGATGAGAATCTAATCAGTGTCCCAGCTCTACAAGAGGCTATCAAAGATCCCCCCGTAGTCTTGAGAGAGAACCTGGATTATATCGTTGAGGACGGCGGGATAACCTTTGTGGGGAATCTGTTTACTCCCGAAGATCCAGCACCCAGCAAGTTGTGGGCTGAGTGCGTGATTTTGGATAACAGCAAAGTCATCGAGCAGAACTTTGGGCGTCTCGTAAATCTGGCAAAGGATGACCTTACCGTAAAGCAGACGAGAGTACCCTACCTTAGCGCAGTGAAGGGCCTATTCTTCGCATTCATAAACGGTCCAACTGTTTCTAATATTCGTCTTGGTTTGCAAATCTTATTGGGCCTACCGTTCACAGAGGAGAGAGGACTTATCCTTGAACTTCAGGACTCCTTTGCAAAGGATGCAAACGGAGATTCATTAGGAAGACTTCTCGTTGAGGATGTGGACGATAAGAACCGAAGAACCGGGTTCCGGAGATTCTATTTTTATCCTACGTCTGTTGGTTTGGAAATCAATCAGTCTACTAAGGCTCCATATCAAGTTGGGGACATCATTGAGCGGTTTGTCCCCATTTCTAAAGGAGTCGATGTTGTTGACTACATAAAGGACCCTTATTGGTGGAAACGAGTGTTGGTTGGGCTGGAGATTCTGAAGTACTTCACGTTCAAAGTTGTTATCGACTCAAAGATATTTGATTCCAACGATGTTTCCTTTGCGCTGGAATTCGTCCGGGCCATCAAGCCGAGTTACACCCAGGTAATTACTGCGGCGCTAGTCACTGTGTCCGATGATATAGAGGTTGAAGACACCTTTGGCGGAAAGATCACCACCAGGTTCTATGACAATGCCTGGGGTTTGGAAGCCACAAATAAGTCAGCAGATGACAATCATCTTGGTGTCATTTTGTGGCACGCCAATTCAAAACCTTTTCAGACCAGAACGCTCCATCTGCTGAAGGATGTCCAGACACGTAAGAATGGGACCGCAGTAGAGGCTTATTCTGCTACAGGCTGGGGGGAAAGTAGGTTACGATCTCGGTCTTTGACAGGCACTCCAATTGTCGAAGGGGACCTTCTGGTTATTCTGCAGGGTCAGCCTGGTGCGTCTCTTATGGCCCCTGGGCTATATGAAATAGGGGATGTCATAGACAACAATACCTTGGAACTCCTGCAGAAGGCTCCTTTTACAGACCCAGTCTCATTTGACCCTATTCCCTTGGATGAGAACTTATTCGAGTATGGTGAGGGCCTCTGGTGTTGCATTGTTCGACGTGGGTCAAATCCTATCATTCGAGGGGATGACCTTAGCACGAGCAGCGCTAATAATACTGCCACATCCGCAGGGGCAGCCTTCTTGACCAATGTAGTCAGCATCGGGGACCACCTGGTTATTGAATCAGGAGCTAATAAGGGCGAGTACATCATAGACGCCACCGTTCCGTTCTCCCCAGGTCCCCCACAAGCCCCACCCTACTTTACGGAGACCCAGGTTGCTCTGTTGACTATGGACGGGGATGTTCCTGTATTTTCAACGGCTACGGACCAAGACTTTCGAGTAGTACGAAGGGACTCTCAGCCTAGAATGGTACTGGGTGCGCGATCTGTGTATACCGGCGGCCAAATTGAACTTGAAGTTTTAGATCCTAACACCGCAGAGCCATTCGATGTGTTCACACCGAGGATGGTAGGGACCTTGACCGAGGTGTCAAATTCAGAAGACCCCACAAACGATGGTCTTCATGTCATCACCGAGTACGTGAACAGCGGCAAAGTGATCTTAGGCCAAAGTCTTTCAGTATCATCTGATGCGTCCGCCCAATCAGTTTTGAATTTTGCTCCTCCTATGGAGACAAGCGAAATCAGGCCCACGGAACGAGTAGAGATTGCTCTGGTAGGAGACGACACTGTGGGTGTAAACAACAGGCTCAAAATCGTTGGGGCTTCCCAGCTAGGGATAGACCCAGCCTTTGTCCCTGCGGGTGATCCCTACTCGTTTGAAGGACCTGCAGATCTAGGTGGGCTTCCGGACAACGTAGTTCAACTGGGATTTTCGTTGGGGGATCAAATTCGGTTGTCTCAGGCATCTGGTCAACCCGTTGGGTCTAACGACGGTGCTCTAGTTACCATCCTGGACCCTTCTGCATTAACCGTACTTGAGGCGTTGACCTTCCCAGACACTACGGTCTATAAATTTCATGCTATTAAGCGAGGCGCCTGATGCGAATAGTAGAGAACCTCCGAGACATCGCCATCCACTCAAACGTCGAGATTTATCTGAGGGAGCGTGGAAAGGTCATAGAGACCCGGGATGGCCACAATGTCTTTACTATTACAGGTCGAAACTTGTTGTCCAAGCTCATCTCCTGGAGCACTATCTCTTCAACGGACATTCCTTTTACGAATCGCCGCGTAAGATGGGTCGGGCTGGGTAGAGGTAGTCAGCTAGAGGTGACTACCGTAGTGGGGTTGAATGACCCAGTTTTGGCCGCCTCGCCAGACAAATATCTGGTCCCAGTATCGTTGGTTGAGTTTCCTACCTCTACGTCAGTTCGGTTTGTTAAAGAGTTTTTGACGTCTGAAGTCAATCTTGTGGGGGCTCCGGTCACCATAATGGAGGCTGGGCTGTTTGCAGATGTAAATCCAGGAACCAACAACTCGGTAGAAGACGTTGGGTATTCTGGACCGTCAACTACCACTATGAACCCCGCCGTTGGCACGAACCCTTTGATCGCCTATAAGGCGTTCGACGGGATAACCAAAACTGTAGACTTCACGCTGGAAATCCGTTGGGAATTCCGGTTCTAAGGGAACCAGCATGGCATCTCCATTTGAATACGCTAGCGTCGCTTCTCTACTTGGGTCTTGGCCCACTGTTCCGGTAATAGGTTCGTTGGGAGCTCCTACTCTTCTTCCCCGAACGCTGCTCACAAAAGCCAGAATTCTTAGTGCCCGAAAAGAGCCGAGCGCTGGATTCAATGTTTCGGGTCAGTCTTTTTATCTTGATGTCGACGGAACACCCTTCCACATCTCGTTTACTGGAGTTGGTAATCTTTCTCTGAGCAGCGTGATTTCTCAGATCAATGGTACACCACTGATCCCCGTTGTTGCCTACCGGGATAACGGGTTTCTTCGCTTGGAGAGTCCAACCTCTGGAGAGACTAGTTCTTTACGAATCCGTACGGACATCTCGTCAGATGTTTTGTTTGCGTTAGGGTTGTTCTCCGAGACTATCTCTCGCGGGGGAGATCTGGTTCCAGCAGCCACCGTCCAGCCCGAAAGCCAGGTTGCTCTACCCGGACAAGTCTCTTGGACTGAAGGGGAGCCCTTCGAGGCCAGAGTATTCAATCGAGCGTTGTTTCAACTCGGAATCAACAACGACCGTAATGAGGGAATACTTTCCAAGAAACGAATTGCGGTAAAGGACGAGCTTCTTGCCACTTACACTACCGCTTCTCCCCAAGGTAGAACTCTTAGTGGGTACATCTATTGTGGTGACGTCACAGCGCCAACGACTGACCAGCTAGAGAAGTGGTTTGCCGTTCTGGATTCTGATGGGAGAGAGCTGGTTAAAGAGAATCAAATAGTTCTGAACAGCGGTACAGCTAGTTTTTCGACTGAGGCCGATACTCTTGATACCCTTGTTACGTCTGGCACGTCTGTATTTCAGGGTAGTGACCCCCAGACTGACAGGTATGTGGTTCCAAGTGGGTTAACAGGCCTCCCTGCAACTTTGAACGGTGTTCCTCTAAAGATCATCCAATATCGTTCTCCTACAGTGGTGGCAGTCTCTCCAGTTAATCCAAATTCGGGGGACCTCATTCCCATTTACATTACACAGAATGGGATTTCGTTTACCAGAACCCAAATCGACACTGTTAAATGCCAAGTTGATGGTGTCTATGACAGCCCTGGTGGAACTCGTGTTGAGAACATCAAGGTTAACCGTTTGGCCAGCCAGGCAGTTACCCGGGTAGAACTCGGCGACAGAATCCTTTGTAGTGGTGCAACGTTTGTTACCTCGGGTGTTGTACCTGGAGACCAAGTTGTCTGGTCTGGTCACGGAGTCACTTCCCCATATTCGAACAACGCTACGTACCGCGTTGCCAAGGTCATTGACGAGAGAACTCTGGAGCTGGTTGCCAATGATTGGGGTCCAGTGGTGCTTAACCCGGATCTCTTCAGTGGTACCCCCGGCTCTGTTGTGGTTTCTACCGATGGTTCATTTTGGTTGAACCCCTTCATTAGGTTCAAGTCAGACGGGGCAATACCGGCCAACGGTCAAAGTATCCGTATCTTGTACAGCAAGATGAGTACGTTGCGCGATGCTACCGATGACCCCGCGGTATTTCTTGGTCCAGGTGTGAAGTACGATAACGAAGTGGATGATACGGTCCAAAAGGCCATCCTTGCCATCATTGGGCCGTCGGCTACGAGTATCACTGATTACGTTCTGGGTGACCGACGAAACAACCTTGAAGACCTAGACATTCGACTAGAGAAGGAACACTACCAGCACGACGGCAGGCACTCTACGATACGCCCGGACATCATCAATTTCTTCCCAGGAGTTGTAGGGCCAAACCTTATCCTTCGGAACACAGGTAGCGACAGTGATGCAGAGATCGTCAGAATGTCCCTACGTAATGTGGCGGATACTGCCAATCAATTCTTGATGACGAATCCAGGATTTATGGGTATTGGTCTGCAGCGTATTTCTCACCCATGGAGCGCTTTGTCGTTGGCCGCGGGGAGTACCATTGGCACAGAAGCTACGCCTCCTACCGTCTCATTTATTGGGTCATTGACACTCCCAGGTGGTCTACTGATTCCGTTGACCACATACTACTACCGCGTAGCCTCAGTGGACGAGATGGGCCGTCCTTCCATTGCCTCGCCGGAAGTATCCGTTACTCTTGGGGCTACAGACAACGTTGTACGGCTTACGGTCACTGGAGCAAGCAACAAAACAAAATTCGCGGTCTACCGAGGAACATCGTCTGGTTCTTACGGAACTACCTATCGGCTATTTGGATTTTCGGGAGAATCAAAATTCGAAGACTACGATGCTGTTGCTACCACTTACCCAGGAACTCCAATTCTAAGTCAGTCTCGGGCTAGAACTGCCCATTTTGGAGATGACGCTGTTTCATTTTTCCCGCAACATGTTTCTATAAATCAAGCTACAAACGATGCTGTATTGAACGTTCGTTCGTACGCTGACGATGTTGTGTCTTTGACTCGTTCGGGAGGTCTAAGTGGCGTAGGTGGTATAGTTTCTCAAGAAGGCGATGGCAGTCCTCGAATTCTAATGTCCATGGATCCTTTCAATGGATCCCCGAACTCGAATCTTCTGAGGTTGCATGGATATCGGTTCCAAAATAGTGGCTCTTTGTGGATCCACAGAATCGGTATGGATTTTACCGATGAGGCAATCCATTTCCGAGATGCGGCTCTAAACTCTGGAGTAGCATTTACCCCCATTTCTGGTGGGGGTATGAAAGCAGATGTCAAAGTCACCACTTTGAGCGGCAACTACGTTCTTGGGCTCCAAGCGGATTCTGGGGACTTTCTCAGAATGTATTCTACTGCGTCGGCTCGTCAGTTCTTTATGGGTCTTAGGTCGGCCGGCAACTTCTACTTCAAGGTGGGCAGTAACAATATTTTTGTTGTTGACCCGGTCACTGGATTTGTTGGGGTTGGTCTTTCTACACCAGATTCTAACCCTGTGGCTGGTTTGGAGGCTAGGGCATCTGGAGCAGTCTCAGGATTACTAGGATATGCCCTTGGGACTTCTCCAGGTGTGGTGGGCCATGGAACTACAGGACCCGGTGTTTCTGGATTTACGGACAACATTAACGGTGTTGG
>Ga0315284_10004602_pt1 | contig 19578 bp, 16 predicted proteins | sample YL17G09_16_MG_FD_203696 | JGI IMG/M metagenome (GOLD analysis project Ga0315284, IMG submission 203696) | Sediment microbial communities from Yellowstone Lake, YNP, Wyoming, USA - YL17G09_16 | ecosystem: Environmental > Aquatic > Freshwater > Lake > Sediment | place: USA: Wyoming | collected... | reverse complement strand
CGTAACCTCCGCTCGGCTACGCCTTCGCTACGGTTACGGGGCACCCTAGGTGTAAACCATGTCCCGTCACTGATGTGTAAACCCCAAGGTGTCACTCTACACTTTAGGGGTGGGCGGGGCGGTGGTGGAGGTAACAGAGAGGGGCGCGGCACGCCGCGCCCCAACTACTCGCTACTCGAATCTACACCAACGCCTCCTGCCCCGATTTCACGTGCTCGCAGATCTCGAGAATCTCGCCTTTGAACTCGTCGAAATCCATCTGCATTCCGTTCAGGTACGCGCTCCAGCCGGCGCTGGATTTGGCGTAATGCACGGCGCTTTCGATCTCTTCTTCCGTGGCGCCGAACAGCTTGGCCATTTCGGTGTGGAAAAAGGAGCAGTAGCGGCACCTGGTCGCCGCCGAAATGCCAATGCCGATCAGTTCGCGATATTTCTGCGGGATCGGCCCGTCATCTATCTGCACCGCCTTCATCAGTTTCCATTCCAATTCCAACTGCGAATCCGGTATCTCCTTGAGGAAACTGGGCACCAGACCCAGCGTCTCTTCGATCTCGTGATAAACTTGCTTCTTGGTCATTGTGACTTTCTCCTTGGCGCTCATTTTTGAATCAGGACTTGTCCTCTGCCTCTAAAGATAGTGAAGCGGCGAAGGCTATAGCCTTCGCCGCTCGTGATTCAGTCCACGCTATTCGTGCGAGGCGTGGAAGGATTCGATCTGCTGCACCGTGAATTTGGTCAACGGATACGCTTTGGCTTTGGCGTGCTCGTCCGAAGGCACATTGGCCAGCGCCTCAGTTTCGCTCTTGGCGTTGACGATGAGGTAACCCGTATGATTTCCGAACATGCAGCCCCAGGTCCACTGGTTCAACTTATCCGCTCCCATGGCCTTGGTCTCGTCCAGCGACGCCAGGCACTCTTCGGTTGTGTGAGGCACTTCGACCAGATACTGCGTCGGAGTGGCCTTGGGGGCGGCACTCTTGTCATAATCGCCCGCGGCGGCCGTCAAGGCAAACAGAGCCACCAGCATCAGCGCGGCGGTTAGATAAAACCCCCGGATATCTTTCAGATTCAACATTCATGACTCCTTTTAAGGTGAATTTGAGATGCCTCAACTTGCGCCATGCCATCGCGAGGCCAGAGACAAACGCCTGCATGACCGTGATGGAACGACGCTATTGTTGGCAGGGGATACGAGGGTGGATTTGGGGAGTTGGCGGCAACAGAGCGAATTTTAACTGGTTGTTTTTATTAGGATATTATTCACATATGAGGGAGTCGCATTGTTGCGGTCGAATGGAGTGATAATGATGAAATTCGGGCGAGGGTGCGGGCCCAAGTGCAACCCGTTTAGGCCGGTACGGGGCGCTGCGGGCGGGGATGGACCATGGGCGCCTGGGGATCAATCCACCGCCGCAAGTGGCGATATTGCTGGCGCATGGAACGGCGAGCGAAGATGCTGATATGGGGAGGCTCTTTTAACGCTTTAAGGCGCACGATGGAAAATCCCGCCTTCCGCAAGATCACGCCCAAGCTCTTCGCCGTGAAAAACCAGCGGGGGAGATCCGCGCGCGACAGCGATGCTCCCTCACCATAAAGAGGATAATCGAAGGCGCCGGCGTCCGCGCCGCTGACGATTAAGAGCCCAGCCTGATTCTGAAATTGAGCCGCGCGCCTGATGGCGGCCACCGGATCGCGGGAGCGCTCCAGGATGCCTTCCAGGCGGATCACATCATAGCCGCCCTGTTCCGATTCCTCCTGGATGTCATTCACATCCCGTCGCATCATGGCGCCCGGCTGCGGGAGGGCGGCCAGATCCGCAACGGAGATGGCGCTCCAGCCGCAGACTTTGGCGTTTTCGAGAAAGTCAAGGGTATCCAGCCCGACATTGAGAAGTGCTCCGGGCGGCCTTTTCAGCTCAAGGGCCACCTCGATCTCCAGCAAGCCGAGGTGCGAGGCCGAAAGCGTGTCGGAGCGCAAGCCCTCAGAGTTCATGGGCGGCCCGTCCCATCCCGGTGCGGATTTGATTAAGTGCCCATCAAAACGCACCCCGCTCATCGCAGACGGCGTGACCGGCAGTTCCCCCTGCCGCCAGGCCACGCCGCAAGCCGCGCATTTCACCACCCGAACCGGGCCATCCACCAGTCGAGCGTGGCAATTGCTACTGCCGCAAAGAGGACAATTGAATCTGGAAATATCCCCCATCATTCGCCGCCCCGCCTACACCTTCTCAAGCTGCTTTTCACGCTTGCGCTCGGCCATCCCGGCGGCGCGTTCGCGAAGCGGCGAAGATTTCAGCGGCTTGGCTTTGGACTGAATGTCCGGCCGCGGAACCTCCGGAGCCAGCCGGGCAATCGGCACCGATTCCAACATGCGGACTTCGCCCAGAGTATCCCGCTGCAGTTCGCGCGCGGCGAGCTTCATTTCGCCCAGGCTCTCCAGGAACGCGGCATTCTGCTGATGGAAGTAAGCGTCCTCTTCCTGCCCTTCGCGAACCCGCATGTGATCCCACATCTCGAGACGATAAAATTCGCGCTGATCGGCTTTCCCGAGGAACTCGTACAGGCGCGCCAACTTCTCGGTGGCCCGCAGTCCGGCGAAGCGGTCCAGGCAGAATTGATGGAGCAGGATGCTCTTGGTCAGGTTTTGTTCCAACTGCTCAATCAGCTTCTCGACGCCCTCGCCGTAGTTAAGTTGCATGTAGAAGTCCGCCAGTTTTTCCAGCAGGCGCATCTCCAGCAGCGGCAGATGCTCATAGAGGCGATCCCCCAGCACCTTTTCGATGGGGCGCACCAGCAGCGCCAGCGGGCCGGATTCGACGCGCACGTCGCATAGTTTCTCCAGTAGATCCACCTGCGTGTGGATGGGGTAGCCGTCCAGCATCTGCGCCGCCTGGCTGATGCTTAGAGAGGGAGCCACGTCCGTCCACAGGCCGCGGATCTGGCGTTGCAGGCTGATGTACTGCATCGCCAGGTTGCCCTCTTTGGCGCGCTCCTTTTTCGATTTGCCCGGCTCCTCGTTCTCCTTGATGGCCGTCTTCAAAGCCTTCGTCAGAATGGGCATGAAGTAGCCCAAACTGCCGCGGTTTTCCACGCATTTGCGGGCCACGGAACCCAGCTTCTTGCGAGTCTTCTCCTGAGCCAGGAGGTCAATCAACGCCTCGGCGAGCGATTCCGGATGGTGGGGCGCCGCCAAACGGCCGCTGCGCTTATCGCGGATCCAATCGCTGATGCCCGGGATGTCCGTCCCGGCGATGGCCAGCCCCATCGCCATGGCTTCCAGCAGCGGCGGATTGTTACCTTCGAAGTGGCTGCAGAGCGCGAAAATATCCGTGGCGAGCAGGATATCCTGATGGTCGCCGGAGTCCCTCATCATGAAGACCTGGTCCTGCAGTTGCAGCGCGTGGATCTGATCGGCGAGGTGCTGACGTTCAGGGCCGTCACCGACCAGCAGCAGCATGAAATCGTGGCCGCGTTCGCGCAGGATCGCGCAGGCCTGCAGCAGGGTGGCGTGATCGCGGCGGTGGTCGAAGGGCGCGATCATGGTGATCATCTTCTTCTCTTCATCCACATGCAGGTTCTGGCGCAGCCGGATGCGATCCTCCTTGGTAAGCTGAATGTAGGTCGTATCCGCCGAATGCGGCAGGAGAACCTGCGGGCGTTCCGCCAGTGAGGGGAGAGCGCGATTCAAGGCTCGCTGTATCTGCCTCGTTTCAGGCAGGATCATATCGCTGAAATGCAGCGCCGTCAGCTCCTCCGGAGTCGAAATCAGCGAGGGATTATCGTCCAGTTCGGTCAAGATCAGGGGCACGCCGGCCGCCCGTGCGGCGATCAGAAAGGCCGCCCCGGCAGGATCCGGCACCGCCGCCAGAGCCAAGTCCGGCACGTCCTTTTTCAGGACTTCGACGAAAGCCTCCATGTGATTCAGGCGGTCATCCGGCGGCAGGGGTGGAATCTCAACCGGGATCAGTTCGATGCCGCTGTCCTTGAAGAATCCTTCCTCGCCCCCCAACGCCCCATCCAGAGCCGGAGCATGAGATTTCGGATGGCAAACCCGCACCTTGAAATCACGCTTGATGTAGGGCATGCGGCGGGCGGTTTCGGCGGCTTTTTCGTCGTGCAGGCTGTTCAGGAAAATCTGGATGACCGGTTTGGCACTCACGTTGACCTCTCTGGATAGACGCTGCGATTTCGTATGCCCTCAGTTTAGCAAATGCCGTGCCGACGCCGGAACTTTGAGCGATTCATTCGAAATAGCCGCAGCTTTAACTCAAGGAAACTTGGAGCCGTGCGCGCTGGGAATTAAAGGAGTGGATGATGGCCGCCACCCCTCAAGGTGGAATCCGGCCCCCGAGCGGCGGTATTTGGCCACTCGGCTTAGGGGCAAAACTGAGGCGCAGACCCATTGCGGGATATTCATGCCTGTCTTGGCCAGTCTGAAATTGCCCGCTCTTGGCTGTAGCCGAAGCTATCGCCTATGCTGATTCCGACTACGGAACAATTTGACTTGACATCCGGCAGTGAAATGATCTATATTGTCATGTACCATATTCGGAGCAATATTATGGACTTCAGTCGAATCACCGTTGATCCCGGCCAGATGGGCGGTGCTCCTTGCATACGCGGGCTGCGGATACCAGTGTCGGTGATCGTCGGGTTGCTGGCGGAGGGGATCAGCGAGGGCCAGATTCTGAAGGATTATCCTGATCTGGAGCCGGAAGACATCCGAGAGGCGCTGCGCTTTGCCGCTGAAAGTGTAAAAGAACGGCAGGTGCCGCTGTTGGTGTGAAATGCACTTTCTGATTGATAACGCCCTCTCACCCCGGCTGGCTGATTTATTGCTTCAAAGCGGCTATGCCGCGACGCATGTTCGCGAAATCGGACTCCAACGCGCTTCGGACGCTGTCATCGTCGAATACGCGACAAACGAGAACATGATCATCATCTCCGCTGACACTGATTTTGGAGCCATCCTGGCACGTTACCGTACATCCAAGCCCTCCTTCATCCTATTTCGGACCTCCCACAAGAGCCCCAAATACCAATTCGATCTGCTCCGGCGCAACCTTGAGAAATTTGAGTCTGACCTCGAGGCAGGATGTGTTTTAGTCTTTGATGACCGTCGGGCGCGGGTGCGGATGCTTCCTATCCTGGGTGAATCCTGATCAAAGCGGGCATTCCATTCTCGGCGACCACCAATTTCAGGCAAGGGGAGCAGAAGGCACCTCCGGCGGGCAGTTCTTGATCAGCAACAGCGAGATCTTGGTGTCCAACTCGGTCATTTTACGGTCGAGCGAATGCAGATCGTCCTTCAAGCCCGATACGAATTGAGACAGTTCGTCCCGGTCGGCCTTGACGTCTTCCAGGTGCTGCAATTTCAGGCGCGTGCGGGTCATCGCCGCCGCATACGATCCCACGGCGGAGGTGACGATGCCGCCGATGGTGATCACGTCACGAAGTTCCATGGCATTTACCTCTTGACTTTGGATGGCAAATGTTGTATATTCGATTAGTACCCTCTTAAAACGAAACGCGGGAGGTTATCATGTCTTCAAGGATCATATCCCCATTTCAGGCGCCGCTTATGGCCGCCTTTTTGTTTCTCTGCCTAAGTCCTCTTGCCGCCTTGAGCCAGGACGGCTGGAATGTCACCCAAGTAGGGCAAATCGCCTTTTGGGATAATGCCTTGGATGTCGCCATTTCCGGCAATTATGCCTACCTGGGAACAGAGGAAGTCGGTCTGCTGATAGTGGACGCATCCGATCCTTCGGCGCCAGTGGCGGTAGGCAATTGCCCCTTGCCTGATTGGGTTTCTCAGGTCGCCATATCGGGTAACTATGCCTATGTCGCGGACCGAGACTCCGGCTTGCGGATCATAGACGTGTCTGATCCGGAAAATCCGGTGGAAGTGGGACATTGCGATGAGACGATGTACACCGATGGCGTGGCGGTCTCCGGTGGCTATGCTTATGTTGTGCCGGGGTACAATTCTGAAGGACTAATTGTCGTGAACATCAGCGATCCGGCGGCACCGGTGGTGGTGGGTTCAGCGTTTCTATCCAACTACCCCCAAGTGGTGGCGATCTCAGGCAATTACGCTTATACGGCCGGATACTACGGTCTGGAGGTCACCGACATCAGCGATCCCAGCTCACCAATGCAGGTGGGATCCTGGGTCCTGGAAGGCTACAAAAATGGTCTGGCTGTTTCCGGAGGCTTCGCTTACATCGGGAATGAAAACTACTTGCGAATCGTAGATGTCAGCAATCCGCAAGTGCCGGTAGAAGTCAGCCATCATGTCATTGTGGGTGGAGCCTATGATGTCGCTCTGATGGGAAATTATGCCTATGTGGGCAGTGGCATCGGCCTGGCGATTCTGAACGTCTCGAATCCGCTGGCTCCCATGCTGGTGGCCTATAATGACACATTGGAAGAGGCGCACTCCGTGGCTGTAAGCCAAGACTTGGCCTTCACGCTGCACGGCGGTTACTGGATGGGAAATCAACTGGCGATCACCGACATATCGAGCCCGACGAATCCGGCCTTGATAGGATTGCTGAGAGCGCCCGGTAGAGCCGCCGCTGCCGTTCTGGCCGGGAATTATGCCTTCTTGGCGACCGAGCGCGGGTTGCGTGTGGTGGATATCTCCGATCCTGCGGCGCCAGTGGAAATCGGCGGGTGCGATTCTGTCGCCAACCTCTTCAACCTTGCCGTTGCAGGCGATTATGCTTATTGCGTGGGCGGAGGATCGCAGGGCTTCAAGGTAATCAACATCTCCAATCCATCGGCGCCCGCATTGACCGCCACCTGTCAGGCAGGCGCATATTACGGCGATGTGGCGCTTGCGGGCAACTATGCCTATGTGGCCGGCGGTTACCAATCAGCCATCATCCGAGTCAACATCGCCGATCCCGCGGCGCCCGAAGTCCAGGGGTTTTGCGATCTGCCCGCATGGGCCGATGCCCGAGGTATTGCGATCTGGGGAAACTATGCCTATGTGACAAGCAGTGAGTATGGCCTACAGGTTGTGGACGTCTCCGATCCCGATACCATGACCATCGTGGGCTTCTGCTATACGCCGGATCTTGCCTTGGGGATCGCCATTGCAAACGGCTATGCTTATGTGGCGACCTTAGGCAGCGGCTTGCGCGTCTTGGACATCTCCAATCCAACGGCGCCGAGCATCGTGGCCTGGTGCAATCTTCCCGGGTACGCCTATGATGTGGTGCTCTCCAATAATCACGCTTTTGTAACCCTGGTAGATTCCGGCCTGGCCGTGGTGGACGTAACCGATCCATTGAATCCCCGCTGGGATGGCTATTTCGATACACCAGGCGAAGCTCAGGGCCTCTCCGTCGCCGAAAATTACGCCTACGTTGCCGAGGGCTCCTTTTTCGGCATCTACGACTGCTCCGCCGCCGTGCCGGTCGAACCTTTCAATCCCTCAAAAACTGTCACCACTTTCGAACTGCTGCCGGCCTTTCCGAATCCCTTCAATGCCAGCGCAGCTCTCAGCTTTCAGCTCCCAGCCAACAGCTTGGTCAAATTGCAGGTATTTGATACTGCCGGAAGGTTCGTGAAAACTCTGGTGAATGGTTGGCGGGCGGCAGGGGTGCATGAATTGACATTCGACGCGGAACATCTGCCGTCCGGCATCTATCTGGCGCGGCTGACCGCCGGGGATTATTCGCAGGTGCAGAAAATGGTCTTGATGAAATAGGCTGTGCAGACAAGATGTCTGTCCCGAAGGGACTCCTTCGGAGCACCACAATAATTGTGGTGAAGGCCCCAAAGGGGGCTTGGCCCCTTCCAGCCTGCCGGTAATCACGTCACGAAGTTCCATGGTCTTTCCTCTTGACTTTGAATGGCAAAAGTGATATATTTGGATTCAGACTTGCTTAAGAAGAAACGCTGGAGGTTAAGATGTCATCAAGAATTGGATCTCAATTGGGGGCGCCGTTTGCGGCGGCCTTTTTATTTTGCCTTCTGATTTCCCCGGCCGCTCGGGGTCAGGACGGCTGGAATGTGACTCGCGTGGGGCAGCTCTCGTACTGGGGAGCCGCCGATAAAGTGGTGGTGGACGGCAGCTATGCCTATGTCGTATCCGATTACCCGGGGTTTTTGCATATCCTCGACATTTCCAATCCCCAAACGCCCCTCGAGACCGGATTTCTCGAGGTATCCGACCGGCCGCGGAATTTGGCGGTCGCCGCCGGCTATGTTTATCTGGCGGCGGATGACGGCGGCTTGCAAATCGTTGACGTCAGCGATCCGCTCCAGCCGACGCCGGTGGCGGTATGCACTCTGGGGCAATGGACGCGGGAGGTTGCCGTGGCGGGAGATTACGCCTACGTCCTGGACGACACAGAGCTTTATGTCATTGACGTTTCTGATCCCGCGTCGCCGACGATTCTTGGCTCTTGTAGCTTGATTGGCTCCGGCCAGGGATTGGCCGTTTCCGGGAATTTCGTCTATGCCGGCGCCTGGGGCGAACTCTGGGCCATTGACGTGAGCGATCCCACCGCCCCGGAAATCGTTGAATCCTGTCCGGTCTATGGCACGATCATGGACGTGGTCATCTCGGGCAATTATGCCTATACGGTCGGGTATTGGGGTCTGCGCATCGTGGATATCAGCGATCCGGGAAATCCCGTAGAAGCCGGCCATCACGTCTTGATCAGTTCGGCCCAAGCCATCGGCCTCTGGGGAGATTATGCCTATGCCACCCTCGGGCAATACCTGGCCATCCTCGATATTTCCGATCCGCTGTCCCCCACCATCGTGGCTTACCTGCCGCAGGAGAATTGGGCAGCGGATTTGGCCATTTCCCAGGGGTTGGCCTACCTTGTCCGCAGCGCCACACCCGGATTGGACATTCTGAGTCTGGCTAATCCGGTGCAGCCGGAACTGCAGGGCTCGCTTCGCTCCGTCGGTTATCCTCACTGCGTGGATCTCCAGGGCGGTTACGCCTTTGTGGTGGCAAGCGATGGCCTGCAGATTCTGGACGTCACCACTCCCGCTTCGCCCCAGCAGGTCGGATTCTGGGACAATGACGAATACTGGCAAACCATCGTGGCAGTCGCGGACAGCTATGCCTATCTGCCCACGGAAAGCAATCTCATGGTTCTAAACGTATCCGATCCCACCAATCCCACTCTGATGAACACAGGATTAAGCAGTTGGGGAGGCTACAATGCGACGGATATCAAGGTGGCCGGAAATCTCTGCTACGTCCTTTCCGGTTACTGGAGCGATGGACAGCTCCGCGTCTGGGACGTGTCCGATCCGACCATGCCGGTGGATACGGCCTATTTGAGCTTGCCGGGAGACGCCAGAGGCTTGGACCTTTATGGAAACTACGCCTACGTGGCTACCGGCGCCTATGGCCTGCGAGTTCTCGACATATCAAATCCGGATACTCTGATCGAAGCCGGTCTCTGCTACACTCCGGACTGGGCCAATGATGTGGCCATTGCGGGTGACTATGCCTACATTGCCTGCTGGTATGACGGCCTTCGCATCGCCGATATTTCCAATCCAACCGCGCCTGTCCTGCGGGGACATCTGAATCTGCCGGACCCAGCACTCAGCCTCCAGGTCTTGGGGCAGCACGCCTTTGTAGCCTGTGGCACGGGCCTCTCGGTGGTGAACATCGCCAATCCCGACAATCCCTACCTCGTGGGATCGCACGAAGCGTCCGGCTATGCCCATTCCCTGGCCGTCGCCGATAACTACGCCTACGTCGTCGAGGGTGGTTTCCTGAGTATTTACGACTGCTCCGAGGCCGTGCCGGTCGAACCTTTCAATCCCTCAAAAACTGTCACCACTTTCGAACTGCTGCCGGCGTTTCCGAATCCCTTCAACGCCACATCAGTTACGAGTTACGGGTTGCGAGTTCCGAGTCATGTTAGTTTACGGGTCTACGACACTGCTGGAAAGTTGGTGGCAACGCTGGTGAACGAATGGAAGCCGACAGGGATGCATCAAGCAACCTTCGACGGTTCCGATCTCCCATCCGGCATCTATTTGGCCAAGCTGACCGCCGGAGATTTTTCGGCGGTGCAGAAGTTGGTGCTGCTTAAATAGTTTCGAGTTGCGAGTTCCGAGTTGCGAGTTGTAGGGGCGCCCACCGCGGTGGACGTCCCCTTTCTGTTCCTGCCTGTTCTTTCTGCCGTAGGTCCGCCGTGGCGGATTTACTGTTCACTGAGCAATTCCGCCCGATACCACTGCCCAGCACGCTTCACGCGTAACATGGGGTGGCATGCTTCTGGATCACCGCCTGGCATGATTTCCGGGTGGCATGCTTCTGTCCCTTTTGGGACGAAGCATGTCCTATTTCGTGCCAGACTAAACCCCGTTCCCGGCTCCGCCCCGCGATAGACCAGCGAACCTTCCAGCACCGCTACCACGTCGTCATAATAGTAGAAAATGGTTCCCTGCCCTTCCGGCGCAGGCGCGCCGGGCAGATGATCGCAAGTGCGGATGTCTTCTCCACAGACCGAGCAGGCCGGCTTGAGGTAGGCAAACGAGATGGAGGCTTCATTATACAGCCCGCCGTCAAGGGCCACGCGCAGGTCATCGGCGGACGAATGGCCCCGCAGCCAGTAGAATTTGGGCACGATGTAATTGTGCCTCTGCCCTCCGACGGTTTGCTCCTCGATCGCTCCGCCGAAGAACCGCGCCACGCCCAGCGAGCGCTTATCGTGTCCGACCAGGAGCGGCGCGCCCTGGATCATGGCCAGCAGTTTGGGCAAATCAGCCGTGCGAAAGCAGCCGTGATAGGCGTCCACGGCGTCACCGGCCAGGCGGCAGCGGCGCACGAAGACGTCCTTCTGCGCCACCGGCGCCGGCGGCGGATTGTGCAGCGAATTGATGACTCGGACGTCATCGTCCGAGATGATTCCGGCGTCCTTGACTAAGGGGCCGGATAGGGTTTGGTGGATCATGAGCAACTCCTTTTTGTTTGTTGGCGTCGGGGTCAGAGACGACCCCGACTACCTAATTTTCAATTCTCCGTAGTCGGGGTGGTCACCACCCCGGCGCGTCGGCCTCGGGGACGAGGCCGACTACGGAATGCTTTAAGGTCACAAATTGTGACCTTGGATTATTGTGTTTGACGCCATCCGCGCCTTGATGGCCCCGCCCGAACACAAGCCGAAGGGCAAGATTGGATTCAAGGCGGGATCGGAAAGCAAGCGCTGACCGCGGTGGGCCGACTACGGCCTAATATTTTCTGCTTTTTTTCGATTGAGGTGTTGACTTTAGGGGAAATTTGTATATATTGTATAAAAATTCGGGAGGCTGTAGAGAAGCGATTTCCCCGTTTTAAGGAAATGAACAAGCAGAATGCAGTAATGATCAAGCTCGGAGAGCAGAGATGGCTAAATTGTATTTACATCATCGCGAAATCAGCAGCGTATTTGAATTGCTGGGAACCAACGAGAATGATATTACTTGCAGTATTGGCTGGTCTTTGTCAAGAAGCCCATATTTTTTAAAATCAATAATTCGCGAAATATTTTCAAAATCTATTGGAAGGGGATATTGTATAATTCGTTTGCAGGAGCACGGAAAGGATAAGGGCTATACAGATATTGAAATTGAAGATGATGATATCCACGTGATAGTTGAAGCTAAGCGAGGCTGGAATCTGCCATCGCTTGGGCAGCTTGAAGGTTATGCAGGGAGGATAGGCAAGCGAAAAAAGTACATTGGTATATTGGTCTTAGCCGAGTGCACACACGAATATGCACAATCTACTCTTGAATTTAGGTCAATTAGGGGTATTCCTGTTGTTTTCATGAATTGGAGGGATATCGAGAGAATATCACATATAAGTGGGGGCACATACGGAGAAAAGCAGTTGATGCAACAACTCAGAACTTATCTCAGGAGCGTAGTTAATATGCGAGACCAAAGATCAAATGTTGTATACGTCGTGCCGCTTAAAAAGGCCCTGATTGGCTCATCAAAAATATCGTGGATAGATATTGTAGAAAAAAGAGGTCGCTATTTCTCACCAGTCAAAGGCAAGGGATATCCCAAAGTCCCCCCTAATTATTTAGGTTTCCGTTATGACGGTGAATTGAAGAGAATTCACCATATGGAATCTTGGGAAGTGGTGAAGAGGGTACGTGATCGTATCCCTGAGATAAAGAAAGGGGACATCTCAGAGAGGGACCATTACCTGTTCAAATTGGGTCCTCCAATAATTCCACAGCACAAAGTCAGAAGTGGCAAAATCTACCCGTCAGGACATCATGAAGTTGCCATTGACCTTCTTCTTACGTGCAATACTGTCGAAGAGGCCTTTAGGCGAACCAAAAAACGCATGGCAAAGGGATAGTCCAAATCACGCTTCCCACCCCAACCCCTTCAACGCCACGACCGTTGCGAGTTTCGAGTTGCGAGTTCCGAGTCATGTTGGTTTGCGGGTCTACGACACCGCCGGTCGTCTGGTGGCCACGCTGGTGGACGAATGGAAGCTGGCGGGGAAGCATCAAGCGATCTTCGATGGTTCGGGATTGCCCTCCGGCATCTATCTGGCACGATTGCAGGCCGGGGATTTCAGTCAGGTGCAGAAATTAGTCTTGATGAAATAGGCTGTGCAGACAAGATGTCTGTCCCGAAGGGACTCCTTCGGAGCACCACAATTGTGGTGCAGGCTTCCAGCCTGCGTATATTAAAGCGGTGGCGAGCCGCCGCACTCCCAATCCCTAAACCCTAATCCCTGCTTTTCCCCTTGCTTTTCTCAGGGGGATTTGCTATTTTGGGCGCAATGTTCGTCGGGGTCGGGGCGACCCCGACTATGCAAATCTACCCGCCCCGCAGCGTCAGGTCACGCCTGCGGCTAAGACCTGACGGAACAGATACCTGCCACCGCACCCAAAAAGAAAAATCATAATTCATAATTCCGGAGATCCGCTATGAACCAAGCAAAAGCTCCTCTGGGTCTACCTGAAAATGCCTTCCGCGAATTAAAACCGGGCGAAAAATTCGTCCCCAGCATCCCTCAAGAGACCGGCGTGCCTGAAGTCACCAGCCGGTCTATTGTTTTCGGCATCGCCATGATCATCCTCTTCGCCGCCGCCGCGTCTTACATCGCCTTGAAGCTGGGCCAGGGGATCGAGACGGCCATCCCCATCGGCATCCTGGCGGTGGGATTTTCGGCCATGGCGCGGCGCAAGAGCAACCTGATCGAAAACGTCAACATCCTGGCCATCGGCTGCACCTCGGGCATCCTGGTGGGCGGAGCCGTGTTCGTCATGCCCGCCATCTTCATGCTGAACCTGCAGGGCAGCTTCCTCTCGACCTTTATGCAGATTTTCTTGGTGCCGTTTCTGGGAGCGGTGCTGGGAGTGCTTTTCCTGATCCCCTTCCGCAAATACTTCGTGGCGGAGATGCACGGCAAACTTCCCTACCCGGAAGCCACGGCCACGACGGAGATTTTGGTGGCGGGCGAGAAAGGCGGAAGTTCGGCCAAGGTGCTGGTCTATTCGCTGGGGATCGGCATCGTGCTGGACTATCTGGCGCTAGCCTTCAAAACCTGGACGGACGTCTTCACCACCGCCGCGGTGCCGGCCTTGGCGAATCTGACTGACAAGGTCAAGCTGGTCTTCCAGATGAACACCTCTGCGGCCGTGCTGGGCCTGGGCATGATCATCGGCGTGCGCTACGCTTCCATCATCATGGCGGGATCGCTGATCGCCTTCCTGGGACTGATCCCCCTGTTCGCCTTCATCAGCCCGATCTACGCCGCGCACACTTACCGCGAAATCTTCTACGGCTGGACCAGTGACACCGGGATTTTCACTCCCGGCGTGCGCTACATCGGCATCGGAGGCATCTTCGCCGCGGGCATCATCTCCATCCTGAAAATGTCCCCCGTCATCAAACAGGCCATCCAGCAGGTCATCTCGCAGCTCTTCAAGAAGCACGAGGGTGCCGAAGGCGGATCGCGCCTGGATAAGGACATGAAGATGAGCATGGTCTTCGGTCTGGCGATCGCGCTGGCCGTCGTGATCTTCATCTACTTCCGCTTCGTGGCGGTATCCGGCGAAGCCAACGCCACCAGCATTTCCTTGATCGCCCTGGTGCTGGTCTTCCTGATCGTCTTCCTCTTCTCGGCGGTGTCCGCCTGGGCCATCGCCATGATTTCCGTAACGCCCATCTCCGGCATGACCATCACTACCTTAATCCTGGCATCCGTGATTCTGGCTCTGCTGGGTCTGAAAGGCGCCTCGGGGATGCTGGCCATTCTGTTGATTGGAGGCGTGGTCTGCACGGCGCTCTCCATGTCGGGATCGCTGGTGACGCAGTTCAAGATCGGCTACTGGCTGGGTTCGACGCCCAAGACCATCCAGTGGTCGAACATCGCCGGATCGGCATTGGCCAGCCTAACGGTGACAGCCGTCATCATGCTCTTCGCCAATGTGTACGGCTTCGGCACACCGACGCCCGCGCACCCGAATCCCTTGCCCGCTCCGCAGGCTTCGGCCATGGCCGCCGTAGCCAACACCTTCATGGGAGGCCAGGACGTCCCCTGGATCCTCTATATCACCGGAGCCGTGATGGCGATCGGTGTGACGCTTCTGGGCGTGTCGCCCCTGGCTTTCGCGCTGGGCATGTATCTGCCCATCGAGCTGAACAGCCCCATTCTCCTCGGTGCCTGCGTGGGCTGGCTGATCAACCATTCGGCCAAAGACGAGAAGACCAACAAAGCGCGCGGCGATAAGAGCATCCTGATCGCTTCGGGCTTCATCGCCGGAGGCGCGCTGGCCGGTGTGCTGGACGCGCTGACTAAGACGCTGGGCTTCGAACCGGCGCTGGGCTTGCCCGGCGGCTTCATGAACTGGACCGGCCTGTTCATCTTCCTGGCTCTGGCAGCCTTCCTGTATTGGGATTCCTGCAAGGCCAAAGCGGAAGATGGGCATTAGGAAGTCGACAGTAAACAGAGAACAGTGAACAGAAAATATAAGGGGGGCGGGCGAAAGCTCGCCCCCCTTATTGATAATTTTCTTAATTCCCCTTGACAATCCGCGAAAATATTTGGTATATTGATTGTGCTCGTTCAAGAAGGAGGTTTTTATGCGACCGGCGAAAATCCTCTTAATTGCAGGTTTGACCCTTACCTCGGTTTCCGTCTGGGGGCAGGATAGCCTCAATGTGAGCCGCGTGGGAGGGTTGTACTATTGGAACTCAGCCTGGGATGTAGTCATTTCTGGGGATCTCGCTTTCGTACTGACCCCATCCACCGGAGTGAGAATCGTGGACATAGCCGATCCTTTCCAACCCCATGAAATCGGTTGTTTCGATTCCAGCGCTGGCTCAGTTGTCACGGCGGAGGGTTCAGCATATGTTTATATGTCTCGCGGGTATCACCTTTCCGTAGTGGACGTGTCCGATCCTTCATCACCCGTAACGACTGGCACCTGGGATGCCCCGAATGGAATCTATCAATTGGCTGTCAATGGAAATTATCTGGCGGCCGAAGGCCCGGAGGCCCTTTATCTGCTGGACATTTCCACGCCGGAAAATCCCATTCTGGCGGATACTCTTCAGATTTCGGGGGAAACGCATTATTTGGCTTATGAAGGCGACTATGTCTATTTCATCGGTACCCTCGCGGGGACCAATCTAAACATCGTGGATGTTTCCCGGCCTGATAGCATTTTCGTTGCAGGCACTCTCGCCCCGATTTCCGGCTATGCCATTGACACCGCAGACGACCTTGTTTATATCGCCAGCACTACTCAGCTAAAGGTGGTGGATGTCTCCAATCCTGCCGCCCCGACAATGGTATCCACTCTTCCGTTGAGCCCTTATCCTTGGGATATAGCGGTTTCCGGTGATTACGCCTACCTGGCGTATTTTCAGTGGACATTATTGCCTTCCGGTTTAGAGATTATTGATATTTCCGATCCCGCGCAGCCGGCGGTGGTGAGCAATTACCTGGTCTCGGAAGCGGCATATTCGGTTGCCTTGCACGAGAATTCTGCCGTAATCGCCGATGCCGGAGTGGGCTTAAACCTGGCAGATATATCGAATCCCCTAGCCCCGATGGCGCAGGGCGCCTTAAATGCTGTCGGATATGTGGGCTCGATAATGGTGCTGGACGATATCGCTTATGTGCCGACCAGCATCTCTCCGCAGGGTCTTCGCATCTTTGACGTTTCCCACCCGGATTCGCTGGTCGAACTTGGATCTTGGACTCCAGATGAGGGGGTTGGCCCTATCACACAGTGGGGGGATTGCACAGTCGTCATTTATGACTTCCCCAGCTTTCTGGGAATCTTGGACCTTACTGATCCGAGCGCACCCGTTGAGTTGGGCTCGGTAAGCATCCCCGGGGAACATCCTATTTTTCGAGTCGCCACGTACAATGATCATGCCTATATCGCGAAAGGGCTTGACGGTTTGGTTATTGTGGACTTAAGCACGCCAGCCAATCCCCAAGTCGTGGCGAATGTATCTTTCCCTGACGCCGTCATGGATCTGGCCATGTCCGGACATTATTTATATGTCGCCTCGGGTCACTATAATGCCCTAATGATTTACGATATTTCCATTCCTCAAAGTCCGACGCAAATTGGCGAATGTCCTGTTGGTGAAAACGTGGAGCGCCTCGCAATTTGGAGCGATTATGCTTATGCCGTGCTTCACGAATTCGGCCTGGTGATCATTGATGTTTCGAATCCCAATGCCCCCGCTTTGGTCGGCAGTTATCCGTCTTCCGAAGACCTCAAGGATATTTTCGCCGACGAGGGCTTTGTTTTTATCGCTGACGGGTATGAAATGTTTCGAGTTATCAATGCCACAGATCCCTCCTCGCCCTATGAGTGCGGCTTCCACACTTTCCCGGGTGGGTGGATGCATCATGTCACCGCAGAAGGCATATTTGCCTATGTGAGCGGCGATTCACGCCTTGAAATATATGACTGTTCCGCCGCCCTGCCCGTCAGTCCCTGGGAAATCGCACCCTCGCACCCTTCATCCTTCGCCCTTTACCCCCCTCATCCCAATCCCTTCAATCCCTCTGCTGTTGCGAGTTTCGAGTTGCGAGTTCCGAGCTACGTTAATTTACGGGTCTACGATACTGCTGGAAGGCGAGTGGCGACGTTGGTGGATAGCTGGAAGCCAGCAGGAAAGCATCAGGCAATATTCGATGGAGCGGATCTGCCGTCGGGAATCTATTTGGCGAGACTGACAGCGGGGGATTTTCAGCAGACGCAAAAACTGGTGCTGCTCAAATAGGATATGAGAATTGGGGCGGGTAGGGGCGCACTGCGTGCGCCCCTATTTTATTGCCCTGCCAGTCCTCGCACGAAGAGTCGCCTGCAAATTCTCTTGACTTTACTCGGAATCTGCCGTATCTTAAGTGATACCAACCGAGGAGACAACCTGCATGGGCATGACATTCATCGAAGTTGAAATTGCCAATCCCGCCGCACCTCAGAAGCGCGAGAAGGTCGAGCTGTTGGTGGATTCGGGAGCGCAATACTCGCTGATCCCCGCGCCGCTGGTCAAAAAGCTCGGCATAAAGCCCTATGACCGCCAGGTATTTTTTTTGGCGAACGGCGAGCGGGTGGAGCGCAGAATCGCCAGCGCGGAGTTCTTTTTTCAGGGCAAGCGCGGCCCTTCGAAGATCGTCATCGGGCAGCGGGGCGACAGCTCATTGATGGGAGTAGTGACCCTGGAATCGCTGGGATTTGCGCTCGATCCGATACGAAGGGAACTTAGACCGTTAAAAATGTTATTGGCGTAAGGTCTCCCCTGCAAGCCCTCCTCCTCAAATCCCTCTGCCGCCTCGAAGACAATCCCGCGCCGTTGGAGCTGGCGGATATCCCCATACCCGTCCCAGCCGAAAAGGAGATCCTGATCAAGGTCTCCGCCTGCGGCGTCTGTCACACGGAATTGGACGAGATCGAAGGCCGCATGCCGCCGCCGAAACTACCGGTGGTGTTGGGGCATCAGGTGGTGGGAAAGGTCGCTCAGAGGGGAAAGCATGCCAAGCGATTTGATGAAGGTGACCGCGTCGGCGTGGCCTGGATCTATTCCTCCTGCGGCAAATGCGAATTTTGTCGGCGCGGCGATGAAAATCTCTGCCCGGACTTCCAGGCCACCGGCCGCGACGCTAACGGCGGCTACGCCGAATACATGGCCGTCCGCGAAGATTTCGCCTATCCCATCCCGGACGTCTTCACCGACGCCGAAGCCGCGCCGCTGCTCTGCGCCGGAGCCATCGGCTACCGGTCGCTGCGGCTCTGCCATCTTCAGGATGGCCAGAATCTGGGCTTGACCGGTTTCGGTGCTTCGGCGCATTTGGTGCTCAAAATGGCGCGTTATCAATATCCCAAATCAAAGATCTTTGTCTTCGCTCGCAGCGAGCAGGAAAGAAGATTCGCGCGCGAACTGGGGGCTCATTGGGCAGGCGATATCGAAGATTTTGTAGGGGCGCACAGTCCGCCGCGGCGGACGCCCTTGTCGGGGTCAGAGACGACCCCGACTACGGAATCGCCCCTACTTCATGCCGTCATTGATACCACGCCCGTTTGGAGGCCGATCGTGAAAGCGTTGAAAAATCTCGCGCCCGGCGGCCGGCTGGTGATCAACGCCATCCGCAAGGAGGATTCTGACAAGAGTTGTCTGAGACAACTGGATTATCCCCGTCATCTCTGGCTGGAGAAGGAGATCAAGAGCGTGGCGAATGTCACCCGGCGGGACGTGAGCGAGTTTCTGGAGCTGGCGGCGAAGATTCCCATCAAACCGGAAATACAGGAATACGCTCTATCGGACGGCAATCAGGCACTGCAGGAATTGAAACAGAAGAAGATCCGCGGCGCCAAGGTATTAAGATTGAATGGATAGGTGACCCAGATATTCTGTAAGGGTTTGAGAATATTATCACAAGCAAGCAATATTCTCCTAAAAAAGCCTTGATCGGCGGACAAATCTTTATTATATTACTTGCATCTTTAGCATCAAACTTCTCTGTACCCATCCGTATCATGAATACGGCTTGATTCTTTACAGCCCCAGCCGGCTGCATTTTTGTCTCTGCAGAGCGCGCCACGGTGCAAGAGGACTCAGCAGAGATATAGGTATCCTTTTAATTTGGCCAGCGGCCTTGAGGGATGATTGTCATCTATCGTAGACACGTTGGGTTCATAATCTGGAAAACTCGGCCGTAGAGTCTGAGACCGCAACCAAAATTATCGTTCAGATAAATAAGGTATAAGGGGAATAAAGCAAACCATCGGGAAAGGAGGTCCGCAAAGCTGATTGTACTTGAAACAATCATCCGAACAAATTGAGGACATTCTTTTCGTCACTCATTCACGGTCTAACCACAGAAACCAACAAAAGGAAACTACCATGAAGAAATTAGCGAGTTTCGTAATTCTCAGCATGCTTCTGGCCGTCGCGGCTTACGCCATCGGACCGGTGCAGAATGCATCCACCCTGACGTCCACAGGGTCAACTGACCCCCTGCTATCCCCAGGAGTGGACGTTGTTGCCTGGGCAACCGTAGGCACAGCCCCCTCCGTCTTTGGACGTTCGGGCGGCGGCAAAATCGGCAACT
>Ga0315284_10004601_pt1 | contig 19581 bp, 13 predicted proteins | sample YL17G09_16_MG_FD_203696 | JGI IMG/M metagenome (GOLD analysis project Ga0315284, IMG submission 203696) | Sediment microbial communities from Yellowstone Lake, YNP, Wyoming, USA - YL17G09_16 | ecosystem: Environmental > Aquatic > Freshwater > Lake > Sediment | place: USA: Wyoming | collected... | reverse complement strand
GATGATCTGGATGCGGCAGAGGGTGTGGAGGGACGCAGTAGTTCGGCGGGTGTTCGAGGCCGGTTCAATGAGCGGGATGCTCGCAATAAACCACCAATTCAGGAGATTTTTCAACGCGGCAGCGAAGTGCTGGTTCAAGTCATTAAAGGCGGAATTGGCTCAAAGGGCCCAACACTTTCGACCTATGTCAGCATTCCCGGCAGATATCTTGTTCTGATGCCCGGCCTGCAACGTGTGGGAGTCAGCCGAAAAATTGCTGATGAGGATGCGAGGAAGCGGCTCAAGCGAATCTTGCGAGACCTCAGCCCGCCAGAGGGTCTCGGATTTATCATCCGTACCGCCGGCGTCGATCAATCACAAGCCGATCTGCAACGCGATCTCAACTATTTATTGCGTTTGTGGAAGGTCATCGTCAGCCGGGTTCAAAAGTTTCCGGCTCCTGTCGATATCTACGAAGAGAGCGACATGATCATTCGCACGATTCGAGACATTTACAGCACACAGATCGATACGATTTGGATCGATGAACCGCGGGCCTTTCAGCGTGCTCGCGAATTCATGAGCATCGTACTTCCCCGCCAAGTCGATAGCGTTAAGCTTTATGAGGGTCGTGAGCCACTGTTCAATCAGTACGATATCGAGCGTGAAATCAGCCGCATCCAGTGCCGCCACGTCCCCATGAAGGGGGGAGGGTCGATTGTCATCGACCAAACCGAAGCTCTGGTCGCAATCGATGTCAACAGTGGTAATTTTCGAATGGACGATGATGCCGAAGAGAATGCCTATCAGGTCAATTTGAGAGCGGCTGAGGAAATAAGTCGTCAAATACGCCTTCGCGATCTGGGCGGTGTCATTATCAATGACTTTATTGATATGCGTGATGAGCGGCACCGTCGAGGTGTCGAACGAGCGTTGTTTAATGCCGTCAAAAGAGATCGTGCCCGCACAAAAATCATTTCTATCAGCCCGTTCGGGCTGATAGAAATGACGCGGCAACGAATTCGCCCCTCGTTGCGACGAAGCGTTTATGAGGATTGTCCCTGTTGCGCAGGGACAGGTCAGGTGAAGACCGCCGAAAGCATGGTGATTGATGTCATGCGATTGCTGATGACTCATGCCAATCGGGAAGAGGTACGTCGTGTTGCGGTGGATGTCCACGAAAGGGTGGCCGCTTTTTTAAATAATCGCAAGCGACGTGATATCACACACCTGGAAGAAATGTACGAAGTTGTTATCAACATTCATGGACTAACCGCAGTCGGCCCGGAGCATCTTCAATTCCATTGCACCAATGAGGCTGGTACGGAAGTTAAAAATCTAATGCAGCCGGACTCGAAATCGAGGGGCTGATCAATTATGATGGGGAGCATAGCAATGTGTGCTCCTGCATGTGAAACCCGTTGCAACGGTTCAGGTTTTGACTTCATCAATCGGCTGTTCAACAGTTGATTGGTTCACTGGCGAAGGGCGGATCGAAATGTTTGCAGTTTTTGAAGATGGCAGTCGTCAGTACAAGGTTCGCCAAGGAGATATCTTGGCGGTTGATTTGCGAAGCGATGTCCAAGACGGGCAAATGATGACGTTCGACAAGGTGTTGCTTGCCAATGGCGGGGGCGACAGTGTCGTGGGTCGTCCGCTGATCGAAGGTGCAACGGTTACCGGCGAAGTGGTAATGGCCGTCATGAAGGGCATTAAATTGGAAATTCAGAAGCACTATCGCCGTAATGCTTCTCGCCGCCACACCGGTCACCGCCAAAAATATACTCGGGTGAAGATCGTCGGGATTTCCATTCCGAATCTCGAAGTCTCCGATATTTCTTCGACTGACGGTGTGTCGACTCTCTGAAGTGGCCAATCTCTTAATTTGATACATCGCTTCAGTGGTCCGTTTTAGTCCGCGGGGCTCGCGGATTTAGGGTTGTGAGGACATCGCGGATGTGTCGAACCGCTCTGTCCGCTGTGGTTCGTTGAAACAGGTGTTAAGGGAGGCTAAGGCTCCCCCCTCTGTTCGCGATGAACACGCCATTCCGTCAGAGATTTGCAATCGTTTTTTACAGACGATTCCGATTCCACGCGGGGACTGTTCGGTGCTAGGACCGCTTTTACAGCGATCAAGAATGCCACGGGATCTGGTTGAGCGTTGTTGGTGCTGTGCCACAGGCGAACAGACACATCGTTGCGATGTCGAATCGCCTCGTTCAACGCACGACTCGGCTAGAGCCGCATCTAGCAAGGTCGATGGAGTCTGCAAAAACAAGACTTAGTACGGCATCTGCTCCGAGACATCTCGCAGAAACGGAGGCAGAATCTGTGACCGCTGCCGATGTCCTTGGGTGGGCGACCTTCAAGCTCAAATGGACGTCGTTTTAACCGATTTTGTTCTTGCCGACCCATGGACGCAGCACTTCCGGCACGATGATGCTGCCGTCAGCCTGTTGATAGTTTTCCAAGATTGCGATGATTGCGCGAGTCACTGCGATCGCAGTGCCGTTCAGTGTGTGAACGAACTTCGTCCCTTTCCAGTTGGGTGACTTGCAGCGGATACCAAGGCGTCGAGATTGAAAATCCGTACAATTTGAGGCCGACGTAATTTCCCCCCATTCCCCCGCGGCACCACGGCCTGGCATCCACGCTTCAAGATCAAACTTGCGGTAGGCCGGTCCGCCAAGATCACCCGAGGCGATGTCCAAAACTCGATACGGAATCCCCAATCCTTGAAAGAGTTCCTCCTCAATGGCGACGATTTCCGAATGAACGGCATCCGATGTGACAACATCCGGAGCCGTAAAGCCAAACATTTCAATTTTTGTAAACTGATGGACGCGGTAGATGCCGCGACTGGCTTTGCCGGCAGCTCCTGCTTCCGTGCGAAAACAGTGTGAGATACCAGCGACTTTTATCGGCAATCTGTCGATGTTGAGAATTTGATCCTTCAAACTGCCTCCGAGAGTAATCTCTGCTGTCGCCACCAAGCAAAGGTCTGTTCCAGCAATCGAGTAAATCTGAGTCTCATTCCCGCGTGGCTGGTAGCCCGTCCCTTCCAAAATTTCCATTCGCGCCATGTCGGGAGTCGTATGAACAGTGAATCCGTGTTTGATGAGTTTGTGGACGGCATATTGTGTCAGCGCTAACTCAAGTAAAACAGCCTCATTCTTCAGAAAGTAGAACCCGCTCCCCGTGACCAATGCGCCGGCTTCAAAGTCGATCAGATCGTGCTTCTCGGAGAGGGCCACGTGATCGAGGGGCTTGAAGTCGAACGTTGGCGGGGAACCCCAAGTTCGCACTATTTTTGATTCGGCTTCTCCTCCCCGCGGTGTCTCGGGGTGAGTCAGATTGGGGATCGTCATCAACGCGCTGCGAACATCCGCCTCGACTGCCGCTAACTCCACCTCCTTTTGCGTCACGCGTTCTCGCAACGCGCGACCCTTTTCGAGCAACGCCGGTTTGTCAGCCGCCGCCGCCTTCGGAATCAGACTCGCTGTGTCCTTCTGCTCGTGTCGTATCAGGTCGGTTTCCGTGATTAAGATCGCCCGTTTCTCACGCAGAGAGACGATGCATTGCAAATCCACCTCGACGTGACGGTCTACGCAATTCACTCGGATAGTTTCAAGATTGTCACAAACAAATTGAAGGTCAAGCATCGGATGATCCAAGCCGTTTTTGATCGGCGATTCATGAGCGTTTTGAAATAAGGTCCGCATCGAAACCTGTCCCGATAGGTAGGCTATAAGGTAGCCCGCAACGCGAGTCTTGGGAATCGAGTCAGCCGCCTCTCTGCGAAGCATTGATTCCGTGGTGCGGATGCTGTTTGGGAAGGATCACATAAAAATACAGTAACAGGGGAAATTTCGAGACGGCAGGCCGTTCGTCAAAAGAAGATGTCGAGATGATCAATTTTCGAAGAGTTCGATATTTGCCGTGACAAGCCCCACTGGCAACGCCGGTTGGGCTCGCTTAACATCTCTCGATGATGACTCTTGTGAACCGGCCGCAATTTGAGTTTCCTCAGGAAACGGCCAGAATGTTCTGGCGGATGTCGATTCATAACAGGGAGCTTTCATTGTTGTTTGCCAGAACGCATCAGCCGCCATCGATTCTGCTCATGAATCACGAAGGGCGACTCGCAAACCTCCATTTGAACCACCGCGTATTTCTGAGGGTGACAGATGCGTGACCATGAATTGGCCATGTGTGCCTACGTTCAATTGGCCGTGCTTTCGCATGAGAAGCAGCAATTCCTCGTGCGAGACCGCTTTCTTTTGCTGGCCAGTATCGAAGCCTGCCGAGCGGGTTGGCTGGCTGTGGCAGAATATTGTCGAACGAGCCTTGTTGAATCCAACAAGGGGCATCAACTTGCCAAGCATTCCTCTGTTGCGGATGCGTTACGCGACGATGACTTCCAGCGTCTGGTCGCGCGGTGGGAGCGTTACTGCTCTTATGAACAGGCTGAGCACCTTTTGTTGCAGTTGGGGCGTGAGCCAACGGGAGATCAACCGGACGTTCCTCGCGGCGAACGGATGTTGCAGTTACTGCAGCAGAATCTGTCCTGATTTCCGTAGTACGATCGAAGCAGAGACATCTTCGATTGGAGAGGGCCAGTGGAGTGTGTTATGCACCACGTTTTTCAAGTTTTATCAACATGTCTTTCAGTGTTACCGTGCGGTTGAAGACGAGGCTGTTCGGCTTGGAGTCCTTCGTATCTGCGCAGAAGTAGCCGAGGCGTTCGAATTGGCAGCGGTAGCCCGGCTCGGCTGAGGCGAGAGAGCGTTCGAGTTTGGCGTTTTCAACAACTTCTAGCGACTTGGGGTTGAGATACGCCCGCCAGTCCTCTCCTTCCGGAATGCTAGCGACATTTTCGATGCTGAAAAGATGGTCATACAGGCGGACTTCCGCATTGATCGCCTGCTCGGCCGAGACCCAGTGGATTGTGGATTTCACCTTGCGTCCATCAGGTGCGTTGCCACCGCGTGTGGCGGGGTCGTATGTGCATCTGAGTTCCGTGATCTCCCCCGTTTTCGGGTCTTTGATCACCTCTTGGCAGGTGATCAGGTATCCATAACGAAGCCGGACTTCACGGCCGGGCGATAGCCTGAAGAACTGTTTCGGAGGGTCTTGGCGAAAGTCATCCTGTTCAATGTAGAGTATGTTTGAGAATGGAACGAGACGAGTTCCACCGGCGGGATCTTCTGGATTATTGACCGCCTCGAGCTCCTCGACCTGCCCGTCGGGATAATTTGTCAGTACAACCTTCAGCGGTTTGAGAACGGCCATCGCGCGCGGAGCAGTCGGATTCAGATCCGCTCGAATGGCATTTTCGAGCACGCTCATATTGGTGGTGCCGTTAAATCGTGTGACACCGATTTCTTCGCAGAAGGCTCTTATCGCAGCGGAGGGATAACCTCGCCGGCGCAGACCGGCGATGGTCGGCATGCGTGGATCGTCCCAACCCGAGACCGATTGTGATTCCACTAACTCGAGCAACTTTCGCTTACTCATCATCGTATGAGTGAGGTTCAGCCGAGCGAATTCTATCTGCTGGGGATGGTACAGACCAAGGGCATCGATCAGCCAGTCATAAAGAGGCCGATGATTTTCAAACTCCAGTGTACAGATGGAGTGTGTGATCCCCTCTAGGGAATCGCTGTAACCGTGGGTGAAATCATAAAGCGGATAGATGCACCACGTGTCTCCGGTACGGTGATGAGAGGCATGCCGGATCCGATAAAGGAGTGGGTCTCGCATGGTCATGTTCGGATGTGCCATATCGATCTTTGCACGCAGGACATGGGATCCGTCAGGGAACTCTCCTGCCCGCATCCGTCGAAATAGGTCTAGATTTTCAGTGACGGACCTGTCGCGATAGGGGTTCTGCTGACCCGCTTCTGTCAATGATCCTCGCTGGGCACGCACCTGATCAGTGGTTGAACTATCGACGTACGCCAAGCCTTTCTCCACCAGCTGCTCGGCGTAGTTGTAGAGTGTTTCGAAGTAGTCGGAAGCATAGAAAAGCCCATCCCATTCGAATCCGAGCCAATGCACATCGTTCATGATCGAATTTACATATTCGACATCCTCCTTTGCGGGATTCGTATCATCAAACCGCAGATTGCATTTGCCGCCGTAATGCTTTGCCAAGCCAAAATTCAAGCAGATGGACTTGGCATGTCCAATGTGTAGGTAACCGTTTGGCTCGGGCGGGAATCGAGTCTGCACAGTCCCACCGAAACGGCCGGACTGTGCATGCTCAGTAATGATATCGTGAACGAAATTTGTGGGGCCGACCGGTGCTGAAGAGGTGTCTTCCATGGGCATCGCAAAAACTCCTTGACAGAAATACCCGTGCAGACCCGAGCCCAGATCACGGTAGAGACGCTGACGGATGAATCACAACTCCCGAGCGAAGAGTGATCACTCGGGATGCATTTCTGGATTCTGTTCGGGCAGATAGAAACTGAGAATGACGCCGAAAACGTACACGAAGAGAGCCACCCCGGCGGCCGTGTACGCAAAGCGGAACGGAGACACATCGGGCGAGGGATTACCGAGTCCAGCAATGGTAGCCGTCAACCAAGCAAACGATGTTCCGATCATACGCCCGCCAATGTTGGCGGCGAAGCTTTCACCGGTGCCTCGCAAATGAACAGGATAAGCTTGAGGAAGATAGTTCCCCCAAAAGCTGAACTGGGCGACCGTGAACAGGCCTGCAATCAGGACGCCGATGGACATCGTGGTGACCGGCAGTTTGCCTAGAAGCATGAATTCGAGATTGAGGGTGAAGAACGTCCGGTTTTCGATTAGTAGAAAGCACGCGAAAATTGCCGGCATCAAGATCAGGCCTGGGATTTGAAAAGTCCGTAGGAGATTCCGTCGGCTCGCGATACGCACGGCGAACAGTGCGAGCAGAAACCGGCCTAGTAGTCCGCCAATCTCCTGCATTTTTGTGTACTGTGACGCCACCTTCTGCTCGATTTCCCGGGTCTTGGCCATCGTTTTCTTCTTGGCAGCGATCGGATCCTTGGGGAGTTCCAGTTTAGCGACCTCAGTCGCAACCATTGCCTTCACATCCGCCAAGCCTGGAACGATTTGAGGCAGCTGCTGGATCGCACCGAAGGCCGCACCGTAACTGCAGGCGAACATCAGGGCAGTCACGATGGTTGTCTGACGCAATTCAGGCGAGAAGAGTTCGGCGATGCTGGGTCGACGCAGTGTTCCGGTCGCTCGTTTTTTTTCCCATGCGGGAGACTCGGGCAGAAAGGGGCGAATCAAGATCAGCGGGAGCGCCGGAATCAAGCCGGACATGAGTGTATAACGCCATGCCTCGTGCTGGTGTTCGGCGGCGACCGAACCGACGATGTCGGACAAAAACGTTGGCACAGTGATCGTGAACCAATGCGTTCCGTAAGTTCCCGCCAATTCATTGGCGATGGCGACCAGCAACCCGCCCACGGACGAGAATGCCTGCGTATAACCGAGGACTTTTTCACGCTGATGAGGATTCGGAAACAATTCCGCCAGCCACGCCACCGCCGCAACGAACTCTACACAGACTCCGATGAATGTCGTGCAACGGAGTACCAACAGCATCCAAATGTTGGTGGAGAATCCAGCAAAAAAAGCGGAGAAGGCATACAGCAAGATACTCCACGTGAGAACGCGACGGCGGCCAAGACGATCGGTTAAGTAGCCTCCCCATAAGCCAACCAATCCCCCCGCGAAGGCGGGAATGTAGAACAGTCGTTTCAACCACAATTGGTATTCCATGGAACCAGGAGCGGCTCCGGTTAACTCCATCAACGCGGGGCGGACAATGAGTGGCAGCATCAGCAGTTCATAAATATCAAATGCAAATCCGATGGCCGCGATGATACAGATCAACCACTGAGTCGATGTCAGGCGTGTTGGCTGTTCGAGAGTGGATGTCAACATTTTAATCTCCAGAGGTCACGATGCGGGAGCTAATTCGAGTCGGATGCGGTGTCACCAAATTTTTCCGTGGGCCGCCAGTGTAGGCCTCGTGTTGCAGAGGAGCAACCAACGTTGGAGACGCGTCTTGACCGACGCAAAGTCCAGGGTAAATCATGAATCTTCAAGGGCCGATCTTCTTTCCCTGAAGTTCTTCACGAATACCTTGCGACGCAAGAACTAAGCGATTTCGGAATCTGTTTTCCATCCGTCCTGATTTCCTGACTCCGAACAGAGTTTCCTGAAATCTTCGGACAATGTCTTTTTTCCGTTTTGGAGAACGATCTGCTGACACGCCGACGACCTGTGTCTCACGAATGAGTCTTACGTCTAAAGACAGTATCCGGAGACTTTCACAGAGGCTTGTCGTCGGTTGAAATAGCACTCGGCCGAGGACCCCGCGGTAATCTCTCGTGGGAGTGTTTCGAATCCATTGACCGGGTGGCCTCATCCGAAGACTCTGGCGTAACTCTGCGTCGTCGGATTTGATCCGCCCTCAAAGTGTGATTACAAATGCAGAGCTGCCGGGAAGGAATCGAATCCAAGACGATTTCCTGCGGGTATGGACCGACGCACCACCCCACGGGCTCACGACAGCACAGGCATCGTCCAAGCCGAAACCACAATCGCAACTGTTGTGATTTCGGCTTGGACGATGTGGAACCCCCTCGAGCTCGACACCGATTTCAAGATTATTTGAGGAGCGTCGGAAGCAATGTCTTCACATCCTGAACCGTGGCGTTTCGACTGACGACAAGCCCCTCGCGATCCACAAGAAACATTGTTGGAAGCGAAAAAATTCCATAACCGATGGCCATGGGGCTGCTGAGCCCGCCCGACTCGTGGATTTGCGGCCAGGTCATCTGATGTGTTGTGAGGTAGGGCGTTATCGTTGTTTTTTGCATATCGAGGCAAACGCCGATGATTTCCAGTCCTTTTGCACGGTTATCCTTATAGAGCGAACGCAATTGAGGAAGATCCTCTTCGCAAACTTTGTATTCGCTTCCCCAATAGACAACCAGTACGGCTTTCGCCTTGCTGCGCAGGTTGCGAATGTCGATTGTTCCACCGATATTCGTGGGGCCGAAAAGTGTCAGCGGTTTGCCTTTTAATTCGATGCGCCGCATAGCACCGATTGCAAATTGGCCTGCTTCGCTCTTGGGTTTTTCTTTGGCGAGTCGCTGGTACCATGCCACCGCCTCTTTAGGCCGTACGTTTAATTCCTCGTGTTGCGCCAGAAGACGCATGGCTTCCGCGGTGTCATCCGCATCGGGGAACTCTCCAATGAAGCCTTCTAATCCGCTGATCCATTGCTTTTGGATTTCGGCAACCTTGTCCTTGTCGTTGTCAGATTCCTGCATCTCCACGGAATACTGGGCTTGAAGCCTTCGATATGCGACATAGGGGACAAGCGTCGATTTCGGTTTTAGACGGCGTTGATCGGATTCCATACTTTTCAACTCAGCGGCACCGTCAGGATAGTTTCCCATCTGCGATGTCAGAGCGAATCCGTCGACGAGCTGCTTCATGAGCAACAGTCGGTCATCATCGGACTCGGCCAGAGCAATCGCCCGATTGAGAAGTTCGCCACGTCGTGTCATCAAGCCCTTGATTTTAACCCGATCTGTTTGAGGCTGCATCATTTCTTGTTCGATCTTCCCCAAGTCGCCCAGCAACTTTTCAACTTCAGGCGACGCACCACCGTTCGCCACGATTCCTCCGCTCGATGCCGACAATGGCTGCATCAATACACCGCCCGCTGTGACGACTTGCTCTTTTCCGCCTTCAATCGGTAACGGAACCTGAGTCAGCTTCCAGACCTCGCCAATACGTATCATCTCTCCAATTTGAACAGCATCAAATTTTTCTTGAGTCTCGACGATTGCCATTGCATTTTCGAAAACGTAGAGATCCCCGTTCGCTTTTCCATCATCCGCGGGGATCACGCTGGGAATCTGGGCATCGAATCGTGTCCACCGTGTTTTGGCCGTCAACACTTTGCTCTTGCCCAGAACGGCCCGTGATTTCTTGCCCGCTTCTCTGGAGGACTCCAGTAACTTAGTCGCCAGTGCTGGATCGAGTCTCACTGTCTGAAGATCTTCGCTTGTCACCATGACCGACTGAAGAGCGGCATCATCTCCAGCAATCATCGCACGAATAGCCACTTGGGAGGCTTCCGCAGCGGACAAGATTTTCCAAGAGTCGATGCGACCATCCTCATTCTGGTCAATGCCCCATCGTGATCCACCAAGGTTCAGCCACCGAGCCTGGTCGGGCTTGTTATTGCCGTTGGTATCAATGTCACGATAGACCTCTATTCCATGGTTGAAATAACGCCATTGATCAACTTTTCCATCGCCATCGAGGTCTACAAATTTTCTCAAAATTTGTCCCGCCGGGCCAAGGACGACCCATCCCGAGCCTTTGTCCTTGCGATCGACTTCCAATTTGCACTTGGAGTATTCGTCAGGTTTCGGAATCTCGTATTCGACGTCTTTTTGCTTGGGGGAAAAAAACATCGTATCTTTCACCGCCGGCGGCGGTACGGCGCACGCATCCTGTACGACCCAACTCGTTCCGATCACGAAGCCCCAACTCAATAACGTCCATTTGTGCAAAGGCATTAATGTCACTCCTCATAGACCGTTGCGGGCAATCTGCAACAGGCAATTCAATGGATTGATCGGCGGTGATCGTGGCAGAATGGAAAAGCGGTTCACTTCTGCAACGGGAGTTCAGCTCAATCTCTGCTCGACACGGTTCGATGATGCGTTGTCTGATGCAAACACGAACCGGCGATTTTCGCCGAATTCTAGGAGAAGCCAAGAATCACGTCACCACCAGTTTTTCACCGAGAGCGAACGTGGCGTTTTTCGTGTCGCGAGTATTTGGTCACTCCGAAATCGATCCTTTCAGAGCGGTCCCGTTTTCCGGCAATTCCGAATTCGGGCTGGAAAGCGGCCAACGCATCAGGTCCAATCCGCAGCTGATCCGCACCCTGCTGATGGAGTTTTGTGAGTCATGGCCGAAAAAACGAACGCAACCCTTTCTGTCACATCGTCCCCTTTGAATTTCTGGGGGCATCCTCGCGGTCTGTTCCTGCTGTTCTTCGTCGAGATGTGGGAACGATTCTCGTACTACGGAATGAGAGCCCTACTGGTCCTTTATCTGATCGCCGCGGTTCAGCCGGAATCGGATGCAAACGGATTTGCAAATCCAGGTCGAGGATGGACCAAGGCCGAAGCCAGCGTGCTTTATGGGTGGTACACCGGATTGGCCTATCTTCTTCCAATGGCCGGAGGAATGATCGCCGACAAATTGATTGGAACTCATCGCTCGATGATTCTCGGTGGATCAATCATCACTCTGGGACACGTCATGCTGGCAATTTCTGGAATCGGGCAACTCGCGCAGGCGAAATTTGGTTTGACGATTTTCATCTTCGGACTAGTCCTGATTGTGTTTGGAACGGGACACTTTAAGCCCTGTGTTTCGGTGATGGTTGGGCAGTTGTACTCGGAAAAAGATCCACGGCGTGACGGCGCATTTACGATCTTTTACATGGGGATCAATCTGGGGGCGTTTTTGTGTGCCTTCGTGTGCGGAACACTCGGCGAGAAAGTTGGCTGGCACTGGGGATTTGGTTCAGCCGCAGTCGGAATGTTGGCAGGTTTGGCAACGTATCTGCATTTTCGATCCCGATATTTAGAGGGAATTGGCGAGCCACCTTTTGGGCGTAGCATGGCTTGGACGTACATTTGGATACCGGTGGCGATCTTCTCTGCGGGGGGCATCGCCACCCTGTTTCACTTCGGAGCCATTCAAAAACTTCAGCAGATGTTAGAACAACTGGGAAGCACGGCCCACTGGGTTGTGGGCGTGTTACTTTTAGGATCGCTCGTGGCAGCAACCCTCTTCACTTGGCGACAAAATCTGGAAGATCGAGGCCCCACCGCTTCGATCTTCGTCTTCATGATTTTTAATATTTTCTTCTGGCTAGCATTCGAACAGGCCGGGTCGAGCATGAATGTTTTTGCCGACGAAAAAACAGACAGACACATCGGATCGTGGGAGATGCCGGCGACGTGGCTACAGTCGGTCAATCCGGGTGTGATCATTCTCATGGGGCCGGTCTTCGCGGCCCTCTGGACACGCCTCGGACGCCGTGGAATGAATCCCAGCCAACCGGCAAAAATCGGCTTGGGATTGATTTTTTTGGGTCTTGGGTTCGGTGTCCTCACCTGGGGGGCCACGACGGCGACGGACGTGCATTCGAAAGCAAATCTCGCATTCCTGTTGGCGACTTATGTTTTGCATACGTTTGGCGAATTGTGTCTGTCGCCGACTGGACTTTCGTACGTTACAAAAGCGGCTCCCATACGGCACGTCTCGTTACTGATGGGGATTTGGTTTATGTCGAGTTTCGTTGCGAATCTTGCGGGTGGACTGATAGCTTCAGGTGTCGAAGCGGTGGAACGTGGCGATGTGAAATTGCCATGGCACTTCGGTGGTCAAGCAGACTTTTTTTTCTTGTTCGTCGTGACTTCTTTCAGCTCAGGATTATTAATTCTATTGCTGACCCCTTGGCTCAAGCGTTTGATCGGCGGTCGAGACGGCTGACGTTTTTCCAATCGTTTGCTTGACAGCAACAGTGCCGTGCATTCATGGAATGCTGACCGCCTCCAAAAAAACAGGAATAGATGGCCCCGGTGGGATTCGACTCGCTAACCGAATTCAGTCACCCGTTCATAGTCGGCTACCGCAGCGGTTCCCCAGTGATCTCTGAAACGCTCAATCCGTGTTCGGGAGAGCCACACAGCGGCGAGCTGAAATTCACGGAGTTTGTCTGTTGTGAACGGATTAGACAAATCACTCCGCTTTCACGAGGCGACACACGTGTCAGGCCCCCCCCTGAAAACAAGAGACAGGAGATTTCATGTCGATCACTGTGCCACTCTTAGGGATCCGGCCAATTCGTTCATTCTGACAACGGTTGGGACAGGGAGCAGGCCATGCTCAGGCAAAATTTCAAGAGGGCCACTCTTGGCAACAATGTCATGTGTCGCGTCCCGTTCCGTAGTGTTACAATCCCACGCCCCGATCGAGTTCACCCTCTGTCTCGCCGGATTTCGTTTTGTCTGTCGCTTGCTGAAGCCCCTTCGCAGATGCTCTCCTCACTCCCTTGGCTGGCCGATGCACTGCAAGACATGTCCTCCCATGGAATTCTTCGTCATCGACGAACCATTCGGGCTTTGGAGGGCGGATTGTGTGAGATTGACGGCAGGCTACTTACCAATTGTGCGTCGAACGATTATTTGAATTTGGCCGGCGATTCACGCGTTATCGATGCGGCGAAGCGGGCACTGATGGATGCGGGAGTTGGCTCACGCGCCAGCCCTCTGATTTGTGGTCGGACAGAATGGCACGAGCGACTCGAGCGATCCCTTGCCAAATTTGAAAATCAGCAAGCGGCAATTCTATTTCCCACGGGTCACGCCGCGAATGTTGGTGCAATTTCAGCGTTGATTGGTCCCCAAGATGTCGTCTTCTGTGATCGCATGAACCACGCCAGTTTGATTGAGGGTTGTCGCGTGTCCGGCGCGAAGTTAAAGATCTATCGTCACGATGATTTACGAGTCTTGAAAAGAGAACTCACGACCGCCGGTAACATGTGTCGAAAATGGATCGTGACTGACAGTGTCTTTAGCATGGATGGCGATCACGCGCCTCTCCGCGCGTTGTGCGCTATGGCGGAGGAATTTGGTGCCTATTTATTTGTCGATGAAGCACACGGTACTGGTGTGTTTGGTCAGTACGGTCGAGGCGTCGCGGAATTACAGGGTGTGGAAGATCGGATTGCGGTGCGAGTCGGTACGTTGAGCAAGGCCATTGGGACTCTCGGTGGATTCGTGGCGGGATCGCAGGAATTAATTGATTATTTGTGGAATAAGGCCGGTTCTCAAAAGTACTCCACGGCATTGCCTCCGGCGATCTGCGCTGCCGCTGCAACAGCCCTAGAGATCATTATGACCGAACCGTGCCATCGTGAAAGATTATCCCTCTTGTCGGCATCCTTCCGGGAATCGCTTTTGATGAACGGTATTGAATTCCAGCCCGGGTCGGTGGGGCCGATTGTTCCGATTGTTTTTGCGGACCCCCTCGCCGCCGTTGGGATTGCGAATCAATTGGAAAACCGCGGATTTCTTGTCGGAGCGATTCGGCCTCCCACTGTCCCACAGAATACATCTCGTTTGCGAATTGTCGTCACCTGTGCGCACACCGAAAACAGACTGAAGCAGCTGTCGGATGAGATCAAAGACGTGATCAGGTCCACGTTTTGAAGGGAGCTTGATGTTCAGATCTCGCTTTTTAAGATTTCTGAACCCCCGTTTTTTCTCAAAGTGGTTTGCTCCTCAAAACCATCTTGACCGGAATCATGAAGCGTCTCTTGTTGCACGGTATCGGGTTGTGCTGATGCTGTTCGAGATCGGTGGGTCACTGAGGGGCCCACACCCCGTCACGGAGTAATGCTGTTTGTTGGGTGGCCAGAGGTCGACGTCTGTCGGAGGGATTCAGTGGACTCGCAAGTCGACGACGAATCTTCCCCCCAGTCGTGTCCCTGTGGGGTCAATGACACTCGTAACGCGACACCGGTCGACGTCGACAGGGGTCTGGGTTGCCTCGGAGTCCCTTCCGAAAGAAACCGCAGTCCACCACCCGGTTGGCGCGTCCTCTGCACGCGGTCAAAAAGTTCCAGACCATGGCCGAGGGAACCCGAATCACCAAAGGATGATTCCTAAACGACATCCACCAGACCAAACATATTTGTTGCTCAAGTCAGGATTGGCCGTCCCTGTTTTCAGCAGGCGGATAAGTCTGGCCTGTTCCCCGTTCGGCCATCGAGATCACCTCTGTTCACGAATCCGGCCAATCTATTTGGTCAGGATTCCGGTGAATGTGGATCAAACGGTTTTTGGCTGAGTTTCTTCAACATCCGTTGAATGTCGAACGCACCCTGAAACGCGATATAGAGGGTAATCGTGCTGTACCAAGCCAATGCAGTCGTTGTCAGGATTCCCCAAAACCAACGGTAAATTTCCATATCGTCGATTCCTCATCCGATAGTTTCATGTCTTGTGAAGAAACGATTTGAGCATCGAACAGAAAACCATAGCACTTCCCGAAAGTAAAAATGCAGCGATCTTTACCCTGTCTTGTGTGAGTCCATAAACATCGTGAAGTGTCACAGACCCGCCGCCGACTGTTTTTTCTAGAATCAGGTAACCGACCGGAAAAGCGGCCCCAACGAGGATTGCTGCAGTCGCTCCCCAGTTATTGGCTCTCTTCCAATAACAACAAGCGATCAGCAATACCGACATACTCGAAAGATAGACGGTCCCCGTAGTCGTCAGATAATCCCAAAGGGCCCCCTCCAGCTTATAGAACAACCCGTAAAAAAATAGGAAAACTCCGATCAAGGCCACAATCAGTCGGTTAATGAGTAGGCCTCTGGAGTCACTGTCGGCTTTTTTACGGAAAGGCCCCAAGATGTCGTTATAGATGACGGCCGCCCATGTAATCATATAGGACGAGTCCGTTGACATGTCGGCAGCCAACATCGCTGCCAGCAGCAGTCCCATCAGCCCGATTGGTACGAGTGTACTCAGGTAAACCGGCATGGCGTGGAGTGCTGCCGTGGCCGAATGGCTGCTCAGTTCGGCCTGTTGGAGGGGTGTCAGCATCGCCAATGCCGCGATCCCCCAAATCCCAGGAATCAGAAAGCGACAGACGAAGAAGAAGCTGGTTCCGATGTAGATCTTTCTTCCTGTCCAGGTATCCTTAGCTGCCAACAATCGAGCAATCGTCGTCTGCCATGTCAGCGTTGCTGCGATCTGTACCAACGCTTGTGCAAGAACATATTCAAAACCCAACTTTGGATGCACGAAAGGATTGAAGCCTCCCGCACCGTGCATCTGTTCGACGGTATCAACAATCCTCCTCCAACCAACATTGCCTAGGATCAGATAGGTGACCGCCAGTAACCCGATACTCATCACAATGAACTGCAAAAAATCCGTTACTAGAACCGAGAGCATTCCTCCCATAATGGTATAAGTTAGGACCATCAAAAGGAGTAAGGTCATCGAGAGGACGAGATACCGCTCATCCATACCGCTAACAAGAACCAGAAATTCCCCGCCAATTCTCAAAAAGAGACCCATGTTGAGAAGTCCTCCCAACACAATGACGACTCCCGATAACCATCGGACAAATTTTCCGAAACGGGCTTCAAATAATTCGGGAATCGTCATGACTCCCGAATCGCGTAAAGGTTTGATGCAAAAACCAGTGAGACCGATGACGAACATTGCCAAGGCTTGAAGAATTCCGGGCGTTGCCCCCGAAAAACCATACTCATAGCCGGCCTGCGCCGTGTACATGCAGGTCACGATGCCGAATTCCGTTGCAGCTAGGGAGGCGATCCCCAAAAACAGATTCATCTCGCGGCCCGCCGCGAGAAAATGTTCAACCTTGCCAACGTATTTGCGTACCATCAATCCGGCGGCCATCGTGACCACTAGATACAAGCCAACGATGCTGCCATCGACCAACCAAGAAAAATGTGACATGAACGGTTCCGTAGGTGAATACGAGGCCTGATTTCCATCTGTCGCAGATCAATCGACATGTGATCGCGGCACTCGCTGCCGCTAGGACATCGGGTGTGATCGTCTGTGACTAGACCAAGGCATCAAGACGTCCGATGGGTCTTTCCTTTGAGAGCTTGACGCGAGCATGTACGATTCGACGTCCGGCACGGGCCAGAATGACGGTATTCCAACAACACCTCTGATTGTCGCACCGTCTAAGAGACTCGGCAACTTACGCCCACCGATTTCCAGACCGGATCAGCTCTATGCCAAACACAGCCTTTTGGGGACCGCCGAATCGCCGCACACGCCCGACTCAATCTCAGATACTGCGCACCCACGGAGATCTACCGTTGGTCAGGTTGTGGACCTCTTACCGACATCCCTGTTCGTGTCGGCAGGGTTGTATCGTCGCGTATCAGGCATGCTCGGCAGACGCCATTGTCATGCCTATTGAACTCCGCCCGTCCGCCACGCTTCGGCCTCTTGATAAGACGCGACGATTCGCGAACGGACGAGGTCGATGAGTTCTTGATCGGTGTCTCGGCTTTGAAATTTCTGGAGTTGCTCGACAGAAATCGGATCGCCAAAAACGACACGGACGCGAGATGATTTTAAGAACCAGCTGTGTCGTCCCAATGCCTGAAACGCTCCCGCAATCCCGATCGGATAAACAGGGACCCTTGAACGCCGGAGGAAAGCCAAGAAGCCGGGTTTTAATTCTCCGACAGTTCCCGTTTCAGAACGTGTTCCTTCGGGAAAAACACCCACGAGGTAACCATTCTGCATTCGACGAATCGTTTCTCGAAGGCTGGCAGAGCTTGTGGATTCACGATTAATGGGCACGACGTAAGTGTTTTTGAGAATCCAGCCAATGAAAGGGATCTTGAACAATGAGTCTCTGGCGAGAAAACTGACAGGTCGCCGAAGCGGCAAGCCCACCAACAGTGGATCTAGAAAACTTTGATGATTCGCCAGAATCAGTGCGCCCCCTTCGTCCTCAAGTCGTTCGTGGCCGCGGGCTCTGTATCCAAGCCAAACGCAAAAAAAGTTTTGCAAGATGAATTGAACGGTTCGCCAAACCAAGTTCCGTGTTTTTGGACACACAAACAGCAACGTTTCTGGCCGCGAGGACATCCGTCGGACTCTTTATTGAGGGAGTTTATTAAAAGCTGTTCGAGCTTTCGTGAGGCTCGTTTGTTGTCATTCAAACGTCATTGCTCTGGGCGGAATTGTTGACCTGAGCTGCACGCATCGGTCGAAAGATCGTCGGCCACAAAAAGGGATCACCAAAAAAAGTGTGGATGCTAATCTTGTGATCGCAGGCGACGGCATCAGATCGTGACTTGAATCGCCTGTTGAAAAATGGAGTCAGTCGAAGTTCCTGTTGCAACAATTCCTGTAATCTACGCCACCTTCGATTTCGGTGCGAGCATGGAGGATTGAAATGCCGACGGGGTGGTAGATTGGCGGTAGTGTGCGCTCGGAATTGTTCATCGGCGTACGTTTGTCGTGTTTGATAAACGACTCGTCACCGAAGATCGATCATTCGAGCGAACCACGGTCCATGAAAATCATAAACAAGCGGTTCGGTTTGAAGACGTTATTGCATAACCTCAGTTGACGAGCGGACGCAAAACGTCCGAGCCTGTTAAAGTGGGAAAAACGTGAGCTGAGCCACGGCTGTTGCATGGTGTGCTTGATGTCTGGGCCAAATTGCGGTCCAACGACCGCCATTGCTCGGATGGTCAAACAGATTGGACCTGGCCACCGATGGTATTGATGTCACGAATGAGAATCGCGGAGATCTGGCGGCGACCGAGTTGAAGGCATACTTCGAAAGCCGCCTGAATGTGTGGAACACAATGTGCCAGAACGTATTCGGAACTCAAGGTTAACAGCGAACGGCCAACCGATGGAACATCCTGGGACGTCCTCCGTGATTTTTTTGCGATACCGAAAGACGGATTGCACGTCAGCCTTCATGCATCATCAGCAAATCTTATTGGTCGGCGGTGACGATTTAGAAGGAGAGTCTCTAATTAGCCCCAGCCGGAGAAAATTACTTTTAAACCGGTGTGGATTAACCGTCGATTTGAGAGCGAGCAAAAGCAGCCGTCGGATTTCCGATGGCTGCTAGGGCCAAGATCGCACTTTGTTCTATGGATTACCGGCCAACGTAAAACCCGAAATTTTGGCTTCCGTAACTTAGATTAGTCCCGTACGGTGACCCATATCCGCCATACCCATAGTCCTGACCAACGGCCCCATGTCGACAACCGTGAGGACCGTATTGGTAACGAGGAACAACAGGTGGATGTGTCGAGACAAACAACGGACGATATCCGAATCCATAATTCAGATTTCGATAGCCGCTGTATCCATACCGACCGTAGTTGTTTTGGTGGTGATGATGGTACTGATCTCCTCGATAACTATTGTGGTGGCGTTCACCGTGGCCGTGATGCTCAGCGAAGACAGATCCACTCAGCGAAAACAAAAGACCAATTACGACCACAGAGCTGAATAATAATGTACGGTTCCACATTGTGACTCCTCCTTATTTCTGAACGAATTGAATCCAGCCTCGAGCACGCAGCGATCAACAGAAGCAGCCCGCGTGCCAATTCAAACACTTCCTGGCGGATCACCGTGATTGGGGCTTTGTACGACAGAACGGCGATTCCCGGCATACGAATTCCGATCGTCGCATTTGATACGGGAGACTTGTTTTCATGAGTTTCACACAGAGAAACGCCGTAGCCGCTCAGGGTCAATGAGTTTGAATCATCGGCTAACTTTCGTGTCGTCGTTGCATGATTTACGTGGTACGGAATTGCTGGCGTCGTCAAAGTGATATGATGGGTCGTCAATTTGTGCGGATCGAACCCTCGTCACCTTCATATGCGTTTTCAACACTTCGCGAATCAGTGCTGCATGTTGTTGGTAGGGTCAATTGGTTTGGAGA
>Ga0315284_10004600_pt1 | contig 19589 bp, 13 predicted proteins | sample YL17G09_16_MG_FD_203696 | JGI IMG/M metagenome (GOLD analysis project Ga0315284, IMG submission 203696) | Sediment microbial communities from Yellowstone Lake, YNP, Wyoming, USA - YL17G09_16 | ecosystem: Environmental > Aquatic > Freshwater > Lake > Sediment | place: USA: Wyoming | collected... | reverse complement strand
TCCTCTATCGCGATATCCGTACCTTCGGTTTCAAGGAGCGCTACTACCGCCAGGCACGCGAGAAGGGCGTGGCCTTCCTCGAGTACCACGAGGAGCAGAAGCCGGAAGTGAAGGTCGAGGATGGACGGGTGCAGGTGAGTGTGGTGGTGCAACCGGAAGGAGAGACCTTTACGCTGGACGCGGACCTGGTGGTGTTGAGCGCGGGCATCGAGCCGAACGCGGACAACGAGCAACTCGCTCAGGTGCTCAAGGTGCCGCTGAACGAGGATCGTTTCTTTCTGGAGGCGCACGTCAAGTTGCGACCGCTGGATTTCGCGGCGGACGGGGTGTACCTGTGTGGGATGGCCCACTCGCCGCGTTTTCTGGAGGAGACGATTGCCCAGGCGCGGGGTGCGGCCATACGCGCGGCCAGCCTGTTGTCGAAGGCCGAACTGGAGGCGACGCCGATCGTGGCGAGCGTCAATCCGCGCCTGTGTTCAGCCTGCGGGCTGTGCGTCGAGGTCTGCCCTTATGACGCGCGCGTGCTCGAAGCGGGTGCTCCCTACGCCGAGGTGATCGAGGTGCTGTGCCAGGGCTGCGGCTCGTGCATCGTCGCCTGCCCGAACAAGGCCAGCCAGCAGAAAGGCTTCGAGGTGCTGCAGTTGTACAGTATGCTGGATGCGGTGGTGGTTGGGGGTTAGAAGTTGGAGGTTGGAGGTTGGAGGTCGAATGAAATGCGCAATTCGTGTACCACCTTCCCGAAAGCTGGGAGCCTTCGGGAAGGTCCGGCCAGTCGTGTACCACCTTCCCGAAAGCTGGGAGCCTTCGGGAAGGTCCGGCCAGCAGCATTAGTCATTGGTGGCGGCATCGCCGGCATCCAGGCGGCGCTCGACATTGCCGACGCTGGGTTCCCGGTCTACCTGGTGGAGCGGGAGCCTTCGGTGGGCGGGCGCATGGCGCAGTTGGACAAGACATTCCCGACGTTGGATTGCTCCGCGTGTATCCTGACGCCCAAGATGGTGGACGTGGGCCGCCATCCCAACATCGAGTTGATGACGTACAGCGAGGTCGTTGCGGTCACCCCCCCCAGCCCCCCCCTCACAGGGGGGGGAGAGAGGGGGAGGTTTCGTGTGCAGGTGCGCCGTAAGCCCCGCTACGTGGACGTGAGCAAGTGCACAGGCTGCGGTTCGTGCGCGGCGGCGTGCCGGATGAAAGGACGGGTGCTCAATCGTTTCGACGAAGGGATCGCCAAGCGCTCGGCGATCTACGTGCCTTTCCCCCAGGCGGTACCCTTAAAGTACACGGTTGACCCAACCGCGTGCCTGTACCTGTCGAGGGGGACGTGTGGCAAGACGTTCCTGTGCAAGGACGCCTGTGCCGCGGGCGCGATTGACTTTGAGCAGCAAGAGGAGATGGTAGACCTGGAGGTGGGGGCGATCATCGTCGCCACGGGGTTCGACCTGCTGGATGCACGGCTGAAGCCAGAGTTCGGCTACGGGGTGTACCCGGAGGTGATGACGGGGATGGAGTTCGAGCGGCTTTCGTCCGCCTCTGGTCCGACGATGGGCAAGATCGCGGTGAACGGGAAGGAGCCCAAGGATGTGGTCTTCATCAAGTGTGTGGGCTCCCGCGAGCGCCGCCGTGAACAGGCGGCGCCAGGCAGTGTTCCCTACTGCTCGCGAGTGTGCTGCATGTACACGGCCAAACACGCTCACCTGGTGCGAGACAAGTTGCCCGACGCCCGCATTACCGTGTTCTATATGGACGTGCGGGCCTTTGGCAAGGGGTACGAGGAGTTCTACGATCGGGTGAAGCACGAGCGGGTGATGTACCGGCGTGGAGAGCCCTCGGAGGTGTATCGGCGGGGGGAGCGGGGCGACCAGGGCGGTCGCTTAGTCGTGCTGGCCGAGGACACGATGCTGGGGAAGCCGGTGGAGGTGGAGGCGGACCTGGTGGTACTGGCGAACGCGGTGGTGCCACGGACCGACATGGCGGACGTGGCGGGGTTGCTGGGGCTGGAGCGCTCGCCGGACGGGTTCTTCCAGGAGGCGCATCCGAAACTGCGCCCGGTGGATACTTGCGTGGACGGCATCTTCCTGGCCGGTTGTTGCCAGGGACCGAAGGATATCCCGGACACGGTGGCCCATGCGAAGGCGGCTGCGGCTTCAGCGCTGGGGGTGCTGGTGCGGCATTCCTCATCTACTCATTCCTCATCTACTCATTCCTCATCTACTCATTCTCCAGGAGGTAGACCGACATGACGTCGCAAGGCTTACTGAAGACGGAAGCGATGGTTGAGCAGTTGGAGTTGATGGGGTGTATCCAGTGCGGCAAGTGCACGGGTGGCTGTCCGGTCGCGCGCAAGACGGAGTTGAACATCCGGAGCCTGATCTACCAGATGTTGGTGGAGCCTGAACTGGACGTGGATACACACCCGGAATTGTGGGACTGCACGTGCTGCTTCACCTGCGTTGAGCGCTGCCCCAAGGACGTGCGCCCGGCGGATTTGATCATCGGGCTGCGCGGCCAACTGGTCGAAAGCGGGCGCGTTCCGGATACGATTGGGGATGCCCTCATGGGCATCTTCCGCCAGGGTAACCCGACCGGCATCGCGCGCGAGGATCGGGCCGCCTGGGCCAAGGGGATGGAGATCAAGGCGGCGCAGGAGGGGTGCGAGGTGCTGTTCTTCGTGGGGTGTACGCCGGCGTACGACCCGCGGGTGCAGGGGGTGACGCGGGCGCTGGTGAGGGCGTTCGCGGCGGCGGGGCTCGACTTCGGCACGCTGGGGACTGAGGAGAGTTGCTGCGGCAACGAGGTGCGGCGCATGGGGGAGGCGGGGCTGTTCGAGATGCTGGTGGAGGAGAACGGGGAGTTGATCCGCAGCGTGGGGGCCAGCCGGCTGGTGGCTCCTTCCCCCCATTGTTTCAACACCTTCAAGAACGAGTACAACCTGGACGGCATCCAGGTGCTGCACTATACGCAACTCGTGGCGGAATTGATCGAGCAGGGGCGGCTCAAGTTGACCCAAGAGGTGAAGAAGACGGTGACGTACCACGACCCCTGCTTCCTGGGCAAGCAGAACCACATCTTCGACGAGCCGCGCGCCGTCCTGAAGGCCATCCCCGGCCTCAAGTTGGTGGAGATGGACCGCAGCCGCGAGCGCAGCCTGTGTTGCGAGGGCGGCGGCGGGCGCATGTGGGCCGAGGGCACCAACCTGCAGGAACGGCTGGCCTTCCAGCGCGTGCGTGAGGCGGCCGAGACGGGGGCCGAGATTCTGGCCGTCGCCTGCCCCTTCTGCCTCTTGACCCTGGAGGACGCGGTCAAGGTGCAGGGCTTGGACCACAGCCTGCAGGTGATGGACATTATGGAGCTTGTGGACCTGGCGCTAGGGTGAAGCGGAATGCGGAAATTGTATCATGTCCTTTACCTTCCCGAAAGTTTGGAACTTTCGGGAAGGGAATGCGGAAGGATTGGGTTATGGAAGCAGAACCTCGCATTGGGGTGTACATTTGTCACTGTGGCGTGAACATCGCCGCGAACGTGGACGTGGAGCAGGTGGCGCAGTTTGCGGCGACGCTGCCTGGCGTCGTGGTCTCCCGCAACTACCTGTACATGTGCTCCGACCCGGGCCAGGGGCTGATCCAGCAGGACATCCAGCAGCACGGGTTGAACCGGGTGGTGGTGGCTTCGTGCTCACCGCGCATGCACGAGCCGACGTTCCGCGGGGCGGCGCAGCAAGTGGGGATGAACCCGTACCTGGTGGAAATGGCCAACATCCGGGAGCAGTGTTCGTGGGTGCATAGCAACCGGGAGCAGGCGACGGAGAAGGCGAAGGCGCTGGTAGCCTCGACGGTGGCCAAGGCGGCCCAACTGGAACCGCTGGAGGAGCGGGAGGTGGGAGTGACGCCAGGGGCAGTGGTGATCGGCGGGGGGATCGCCGGGATGTGCGCGGCACTCGATGTGGCAGACGCGGGATTTCCGGTCTATCTGGTGGAGCAGAGCGATCGCCTGGGAGGGCGTTTGAAGGATCTCAACTGTACCTTCCCGACGCTGGAGCCGGTGGCAGGCCTGCTCGGGCCACTCATCGAGCGCATCCAGAACCATCCCCAAGTCACTGTCTTTCTGGACAGCCGTGTCACAGGCGTGGAGGGGTACGTCGGGAACTTTGAGGTGCAAGTGACCCCCGCCCTCACCCCCGACCCCTCTCCCCCCCCCCACTCCCCCCCGCCTGCGGGGGGGCAGGGGGGGGGGGAGGTGGTCCAATCTACCAACATTGAGGTAGGTTCGATCATCGTGGCCACGGGCTACGACGTGTTCGACCCGCATCGCAAGCCCGAGTTGGGCTACGGGCAGTATGCCAACGTCATCACCTCGCTGGAGATGGAGCAGCGGCTGCTTGAGGGAAGCGTGGCCGTAGACGGGCGCCAGCCGGAGAGGGTGGCCTTTATCAAGTGTGTGGGCTCGCGCGACGTACAGATCGGCAACCCGTACTGCTCGCGGGTGTGCTGTATGGTGACTGCCAAGCAGGCGCGCCTGGTGCGGGAGCTCTTGCCTGAATCGGACGTGACGGTGTTCTTTATGGACGTGCGCACGTTCGGCAAAGGGGCTGAGGAGTTTTACGACGAGGCGCGGGGGAAGGGAGTGCTGTACCGGCGCGGGAACGTCTCGGAGATCTACCGGCGCGGCGAGCGGGTGGTGTTGGCAGGAGAGGACACGTTGCAGGGTCGTTCGTTCGAGTTTGAGGCGGACCTGGTGGTGTTGGCGGTGGGGATGGAGGCGCGCTCCGACGTCGGCGAACTCTCCACGCTGCTCAAGCTGCCGCGTTCGGCAGATGGGTTCTTCCTGGAGTTGCACCCAAAGTTGCGGCCGGTGGACACGGCGGTGAACGGGGTTTTTTTGGCAGGCTGCTGCCAGGGCCCCAAGGATATCGTGGATACGGTCGCTCAGGCCAAGGCGGCGGCTGCTTCGGCGCTGATCCCACTGATCCGGGGGACGGTGCCGGCGGAGTCGGCCACGGCGGTGGTGGAGCCGGAGTTGTGCGCGGGCTGCGGCATGTGCGTGGAAGTGTGTCCGTTTGGGGCGCCGGCGCTCGACCCCCTGTGGGGCGTCTCGCGCATCAACTATGTGCTTTGCAAGGGGTGCGGGACCTGTGCGGTCACGTGTCCATCCAAGGCGATTCGGCTGCAGCACTTTACGGCGAGCCAGATTCTGGCGCAGGTGGACGCACTGGTAGAATGGTGAGTAAGAAACCAGGTCGTCGCTTCGCTTACCGGGGAAACCTGGTTTCTGGGCGAGGAACAAGCACATAAGGGGGCAATATGGCTGAAGGTGGTTTCGAACCAAAGATCGTGGCATTCTTGTGCAACTGGTGCACGTACACGGGGGCCGACCTGGCGGGCACGTCGCGTATCCAGTACCCGCCCAACGTGCGCATCATCCGCCTGATGTGCTCGGGGTCGGTGGACCCGACGTATGTGCTCAAGCCGTTGCTGGATGGGGCGGACGGTGTGCTGATCGGCGGTTGCCATCCCGGCGACTGCCACTACCAGTCGGGGAACTATAAGGCGCGCCGGCGGTACGTGGCGCTGAAGGAGATCCTGAAGAACGCAGGGGTGGACGAGGATCGGGTGTGGCTGCGTTGGGTTTCCGCGTCTGAGGGGCAGCGCTTCGCCGAGACGATCACGCACATGACCGAGTTTCTCAAGGAGAAAGGCCCCAATCCGCTGCGGCGGGAGTGGGCGGTGTGAAGGAATGCGGTAATGCCACCTTCCCCCCCCCTCTGTCCCCCCCGCAAGCGGGGGGGATGGAGGGGGGGGAAGGTTCAATCGGAATGCGGCAGTGTGAGGTGAACCAATATGCGAACTGTGATACCCGTTGAGAAGAACGAGGCTGGCGAGGCCGGTGTGCTGGCCGCGGTGCGCGGTTTCCTGAAGCGGCTGTTGGAGAGTGGGGCGGTGGAAGCGGTGATGGTGCCGATGGAGACCCCTTCTGGCACGGTCACGCCTGCGTTGGTGACGGACCCGGCCTTGCTGGAGGCGGCGAATCCGCTGGTGCCGGTGATGGGGCTGAACGCGGCGCGGCTGGCTGGCCGCGTCTCCATTCGCAAGCCGCGGGGGCGGATTGGGGTGGTGCTGCGTTCGTGCGAGTTGCGGGCGTTGGTGGAGTTGGTCAAACTCCAGCAGGCCAGCCTGGAGGACATGGTGACGATTGGGGTGGACTGCCTGGGTACGTACGACGTGGCGGTGTACACCAAGATGCAGAACGACGGCGGAATGGACGTGGTAGCGCTGCTGGCGACGGCACAGAACGGCGCACTGGCCCCGCAGGATGGATACGCCTTCCGCGATGCGTGCCAAATGTGCGAAAAACCTCACGTCGAGGGAGCCGACATCACGCTGGAACTGTTCGGCGCGGACCTGAAGACCGGTATTCCGGTGAGCGTCGCTGGCGCTTATAGCGAAGCAATTGCCGAGAAGTTGGGACTGGTGCCGGCCGAGGGAACCAAGCGCCGGGCGGAGGTAGTGGACAAGGTGGTGGCGGAGCGCACGAAGGTACGCGACGCGCGGTTCGCCGAGATCCGTGCGCGCCTGGACAAGGAAGGGGTGGAAGGGATCTTGGCCGCGTGCGTGCGCTGCCACAACTGCATGACGGTCTGCCCGATCTGCTACTGCAAGACGTGCCTGTTCAAGAGCCCAACTTTCGACCACGAGCCGATGCAGTACGTGAACTGGGCGCGCCGCAAGGGGGCGTACCGGCTGCCGGCGGACACGATGCTGTTCCACCTGACCCGTCTCAACCACATGGTGCTCTCCTGCATCGGTTGTGGGTTGTGCACCAGCGATTGTCCCGCCGAGTTGCCGGTGGGGCGGGTCTTCCGCGCGATCGGCCAGGAGGTGCAGAAGACGTTCGATTATGTGCCTGGCCGCAGTGTGGAGGAACCGCTGCCGCTGGTGACGTTCCGCGAGGACGAGTGGACGGAGGTCGGAGAAGAATAATGGAAGAAGAAGCTGAACTGATCCCGGTCTATATCATGGGCAAGCAGTACATGGTGCCGCGGACGCTCACGATCATGAAGGCGATGGAGTGGGCGGGCTACAAGCTGATCCGGGGGGTGGGCTGCCGGGGAGGGTTCTGCGGGGCGTGTGGCACGGCTTACCGCATCCTGGGAGATCCGAAGCTGTACTTTGGACTGGCGTGCCAGACGGTGGTGCAGCCAAACATGTATCTGGCGCAGATTCCGTTCTTCCCGGCCCAGCGGGCGACCTACGACATCACCGAACTGGAACCGACGGCGGTGACCCTGTTCTCGATCTACCCGGAAGTGCTGCGGTGCCTGGGGTGCGGGGCGTGCACGAAGGCGTGTCCACAGGAACTGGACGTACGGATGTACATGGCGTCCGGGATGAGGGGGGACATTGCCAGGATGGCAGACCTGTCGTTCGACTGCATCATGTGCGGGCTGTGCGCGGCCCGTTGTCCGGCCGAGGAGGCCCAGTACAACATCGCCATTCTGGCTCGCCGGTTGTACGGGCGCTATCTGGCACCCCGGTCCACCCATCTGGATGAGCGGCTGGAGGATCTCGAAGCTGGCAAGTTCGACGCCGCAGTCGAGGAGTTGAAGGGCCTCGACGAGAAGGAACTGCGGGCGCGGTACAAGGCACGAGACATCGAGCCTGAGGCGAGGAGGTAATGCAGGTTGGAGAATGGAGAATGGAGAATGGAGAATGGGGTAGGCGGTTATCCGCCCGAGATGCAGGAATCCATCCGCAAGGTCGAGGCTACCCGCCCACGACGGCTGAGAGAGACGTTTCCGGCGATGAGCATGGAGGAGCGGGAGGCCATTCTGGCGGCTTTCCATCCCGACTACAAGACGGAAACCTCGCGGGCCATTCGGGTGGGGGTGAGCAAGGGGGCTTCGATGCCGCTGGAGTTGGCCGACATTATGGAGGGGCGGCCCCGGATCGGGTCTCACTTTGACCTGAGCACTCCCGTAGCCGAGACCGACGTGCTGATCATTGGGGGTGGTGGGGCAGGGGCGTCGGCGGCGCTCCTGGCGCAGGAGGACGGGGCCAGGGTGATCATGGTGACCAAGTTGCGGTTCGGCGACGCGAACACGATGATGGCCCAGGGGGGCATCCAGGCCGCCGACCGGCCGGAGGACAGCCCGGCGATCCACTACCTGGACGTGATCGGCGGGGGCCACTTTACCAACGTGCCTGAACTGGTCGAAGCATTGGTGATGGACGCGCCCGTCGTCATCAAGTGGCTGGAAGGCCTGGGGATGATGTTCGACAAGGAACGTGATGGGGGGATGATGGAGGAGCACGGCGGCGGTACCAGCCGCAGGCGCATGCACTCCGCACGGGACTATAGCGGGGCGGAGATCATGCGGACGCTGCGGGACGAGGTTCGCTGTCGCGAAGAGGGAAAGATCACGCCGGTGGGTACACCGGTGAGGGCCGGTGGGGGTACACCGGTGAGGGCCGGTGGGGGTACACCGGTGAGGGCCGGTGGGGGTACACCGGTGAGGGCCGGTGGGGGTACACCGGTGAGGGTGATCGAGTTCTCGCCGGCGGTCGAATTGGTGATGGACGACCAGGGGCAGGTGGCCGGTGCGGTGGTGGTGAACCTGGAGACGGGGGTATATCACTACATCAAGGCCAAGGCGGTGGTCATGGCGACCGGTGGCGGCGGACGGCTGCATTATCAGGGCTTCCCGACCACCAACCATTACGGGGCGACGGCGGACGGGGTGGTGATGGCGTATCGGGTGGGGACGCCGCTGGGATACCTGGAGTCCATGCAGTACCATCCTACCGGGGCGGCCTTCCCGGAGCAGATTGTGGGGTTGCTGGTGACGGAGAAGGTGCGTGGCCTGGGGGCCCAGCCGACCAACAAGTACGGCGAGCAGTTTGTGTATCCGCTGGAGCCGCGGGACGTGGAGTCAGCCGCCTACATCCGGGAGTGCTTGGAGCGGGGCAATGGCATCGTGACCAGCACCGGGCAGCCGGGAGTCTGGCTGGACTCGCCGATGATCGAGATCATCCATGGACCCGGGACGGTCCGCAAGGCGCTGCCGGCGATGGTGCGCCAGTTCGGGCGCTTTGGGATTGACATTGCCAAGGAGCCGATGCTGGTCTATCCCACGCTGCATTACCAGAACGGTGGAGTGCGGCTGCGGGCGGATTGCTCCACGGCGATACCTGGCCTGTTTATCGCGGGCGAGGTAAGCGGGGGTGTGCACGGCCACAACCGGTTGATGGGGAACAGCCTGCTGGAGGTGACCGTTTTCGGCCGGCGCGCGGGTCGCACGGCCGCTGCCTACGCGCAGAAGGTGAAACTGGGGAAGCCGACGCTGGCCCACCTGGATGCGTGGAACCGGGAATTGGATGAGACGGGGGTGGATACGGGTGTCATCTCACCCATCTTGCTGCCCGATTATACGAGGAGAGAAACACGGATTGGCAGGATTGACGGATTATCGGGATAGGGGATTGCGGAATGCGGATTGCGGAATGCGGATTGCGGAATGCCACCTTCCCTGAAAGCGCGGGTGAGTACACCCGGGAGCTTTCGGGAAGGTTCAATCGGAATGCGGAATTGAGCGCCACAGGGAGCACAATATGCCGGACAACGTGTTTTTGGGAAAAAACCTCAACCAAGAGCAAAGAACCTCCGCCGTGATGGTCGTCGGTGGTGGGGTGGGAGGCATGCGGGCAGCGGTTGACCTGGCCGAGGCAGGTCTCAAGGTCTATCTGGTGGAAACGATGCCCTGGCTGGGCGGCCGGGTGGCCCAGTTGGGTTACATGTTCCCGACCCACGACTGCGTGCTCTGCCGGGGTACGTCTGATCATGGCTATGGCTGCACGCGGCCATCCATCTCGCCTGCTTTGCTGGACCATAACACGCACCCCAACATTGAGATCCTCACCAATACGGACCTGATCAACGTGGCAGGCAACGCCCGTGACTATACCGTGACGCTGCACCGCCGTCCCACCTACGTGGATGCCGGGCGTTGCATCAACTGCGGGCTGTGTGCTGCGGCCTGCCCGGTATCTTTGCCCAGCCTGTTCGAGATGGGGCTGACGGCGCGCAAGGCGATCTACAAGATGGCTCCCCGCGCGTTGCCAGACAGTTACGTGGTGGACAAAGTGCCCCGCTGCGAGACGTGCCGCCGCTGCGAAACGGTCTGCCCCACCCAGGCGGTAGACCTGGACGAGCAAGAGCAGGAGAGCGACCTGCACGTCAGCGCCATCATCCTTTCGATGGGGTACGAGTTGGCGGACGCGAGCGAGTACGAGGAACTGGGCTATGGCCGTTTCCCCAACGTGATCCACTCGATGCAATACGAGCGGCTGGCCAGCCGTTCTGGGCCGACAGAGGGGGTAGTGATGCGCCCCTCCGATGGCGAGCGGCCGCAGCGCATCGCCTGGATCCAGTGCGTGGGATCCAGAGATGAAAAGCACCCGTATTGCTCGTCCATCTGTTGCATGTACGCGACGAAGGAGGCCATGCTGGCCAAGCAGCGGATACCGGGCGTCCACTGCCAGGTCTTTATGATGGACGAGCGGGCCTTCAACAAGGAGTTCAACGCTTACTATGAACAAGCGCAGCGCCAGTATGGGGTAGAGTACACACGCTGCCGCATTTCGGTGATTACGGAGGACCCGGAGACGCACGACCTGCTGCTGCGCTATCCAAATGAAGATGGCCAGGTCACCGAGAACCGGTTCGACATGGTGGTCCTTTCGGTAGGGGCGCGCCCCCCTGAAGGGGCACGCGACCTGGCGAACCTGCTGGGGATCGAGTTGAATCCCTATGGCTTCTGCGCCACAGACAAGTTCGCGCCGTTGGAGACGAGCAGGCCCGGTATTTACGTGTGTGGCACGTTCTCTTCTCCCAAGGAGATCGCAGAGACGATTCTGGACTCGGCCGGCGCGGCGGGGGACGTGATGCGCTTGCTGTCCAGCGAGCTTGGGGTGCAGACGTATACGCGGGAGTATCCGTTCCTATCAGAACCGGATGCCGTGCTGGCAGAACGGGATGTGACGGGAGAAGAGCCGCGTGTCGGCGTCTTTATCTGCCGCTGTCACCCGAGCATCTCGGGGATCGTGGATACAGGCGCAGTGGCCACTTTTACCGCCAGGTTGCCCGGCGTGGTGCACGTCGAGACGGTGGACTATGCCTGCCTGGAAGAGGGGCGGGAGCAGATTTCGCGAGTGATCACCGAACACAACCTGAATCGCCTGGTGGTGGCAGCCTGCAGCCATCGTACGCACGAGGCGTTGTTCCAACGTGTTGCCCGCCAGGGGGGCTTGAATCCCTACTTGCTGGAGGTGGCGAATATTCGCGAACACTGTGCCTGGCCGCACGCCGACGACCCGGCAGGGGCTACTCGTGAGGCGAAGGAGTTGGTGCGGTTGGCGGTGGCGCGGGCTCGGCTGGCCGAGCCGGTGCACAAACATAAGGTTGAGCCCGTGCGGCGAGCGCTGGTGATCGGGGGAGGGGTCTCTGGCATGACGGCGGCCTTGAATATCGCCGACGCCGGTTACGACGTCACGTTGGTGGAACGGAATTCGGGGTTGGGTGGAAATTTGCAGCACATTTACTACGTGGCCGAGGGGGACAACCCGCAGCGGTTGCTGCGGGACCTGGTCAATCGCGTACTGGGCCACCAGAGGATTGATGTGCTGGCCCATTCGGAAGTGGTGGCCCACGAAGGCAGCGTGGGTGCGTTCCGTTCCAGGGTGCGTACATGGAACACGGATGGGCAGGGTGTGCGCGCAGTAGCGCGCGGGCGGATCGGAACGGATCGGGAGGTCGAACACGGGGTGACCATCGTGGCGACCGGTGGGCAGGAATGGCGGGGGAACGTGTTCTTGTACGGTCAGGACGAGCGCGTGGTGACCTCTTTCGACCTGGAGGAGATCATCACCCACCGGCCGGAGCAGATCGTGGACCTGAAAGAAGTTGTGTTCATCCAATGTGTGCGACGGCCCGGCGAGATTGAATATTGCAGCCGCACCTGTTGCACGAACACGATGAAAAACGGGATTCGGATCAAGTTGCTCAACCCCAACTGCCGGGTGGTCGTTCTTTACAAAGACATCATCACCTACGGTTTTCGCGAGGCGTACTATACGGAGGCGCGGCAGCGAGGGGTCATGTTCGTGCGCTATGACGAGGCCCACTTACCAGAGGTGCGCGTGACCGGCGCACTCGCCGATCAGGGAAGGCTGGAGGTAGTGGCCTGGGAACCCTCGCTGCGACAGGAGATCGTGCTGCATCCGGATCTGCTGTCGCTAAGCATGGCGATCGAACCAGCGGAGGGGACAAAAGAGTTGGCTCGCATCTTGGACGTGCCCCTCTCCAGGGAGGGCTTTTTCATGGAGGCCCACCTCAAGATGCGGCCGATGGATATGGCCAGGGAGGGTATCTTTATCTGTGGAATGGCCCATTACCCCAAGTTCATCGAAGAGTGCATCACCAACGCGCAGGCGGCGGCGGGCCGGGCGCTGACGATCCTGGCTACACCTCACATCTACATCGGGGGTGTCATCTCTGTAGTGGACCAGAGCAAGTGCGTGGGCTGCCTGACGTGCGTGCGCACGTGTCCCTTTGAGATTCCCAAGGTGCGGTACGAGGATATAGGCGTGGGCAACCTCAAGGGAGCAGCGTACATAGACCCGGCCCTGTGCACCGGGTGTGGGACCTGTTCGGCGGAGTGTCCGGCTAAGGCGATCCAGTTGGTCGCCTATCGCGATGAGCAGATTCTGCGGCTGCCGCTGGGGGTCTGGGCAGTCTAGCAAGAGATTCCTCGCTTTGCTCGGAATGACAGCGCTTTGCTCGGAATGACAGCGCTTTGCTCGGAATGACAGCCTTCTGAGGTGAAAATGGATCAATGTACTGGGAATGGCGTCGGTGGGTACACCGATGAGTTCGAGCCTGAGATCACGGTCTTTATGTGCATTTACTGTGCTTACATGGCTGCCGATACGGCTGGCGCGCTGCGCATCAAGTACCCGGCCAACGTCAAGTTGGTGAAATTGCCGTGTACGGGCAAGACGGACACGCGCTATCTGCTGGAGGCGTTCGAGCAGGGGGCGGATGGGGTGTGCGTGGTGGGGTGTCCGATTGGCAACTGCCATCACGTGCATGGAAACGAGCGCGGGCTGGCGCGGGTGAAGGATGCCAAGCGCATGCTCGACGAGATCGGATTAGGCAGTGGGCGATTGGAGATGTACTTTGTCTCTGGAGGTATGGGCAACACCTTTGCTGATGCCATCCGTGAGATGACGGAACGTATCGAGGGGATGGGGCCTAATCCGTTGAGGAATGCGGAATGCGGAATGCGGAATGCGGAATGCCACCTTCCCGAAAGCTGGGAGCTTTCGGGAAGGTTCAGGGGGTAGGCACTATGTTAGTTAGAGATCGTATGACTCCCAATCCGATCACGGTGACCACGGAGACCAGCCTCAAGGATGCGCTGGACCTGGTCCGCAGCAAGCCTTTTCGCCATCTGCCGGTGGTAGACCAGAACGGGAAATTGGTCGGCATCGTGACTGAGAAAAGCCTGGTCTACGCCTCTCCCACGCCGACGACCACGCTCAGCGTGTTCGAGGTAGACTATATCCTCTCCCACACCAAGGTCGGCCAGATTATACAAGGTCCAGTCATCACGGTGGGACCTGACTTTCCCATCGAGGAGGCGGCGCGCAAGATGGTAGACCACCGCATTGGCTGCCTGCCTGTCGTTGAGGGTGATGCGCTGGGTACAGCGAGGCTGATCGGCATCATTAGCGACACGGACATTTTCCGCGTGTTCGTCGAAGGGCTGGGCGGCGGACACCCCTCGACGCGCATCACCGTCAGGGTCGCGGAGGAAGTAGGCAGCCTGGCACGGGTCACAGTCCGCGTGGCGGAATTGGGCGGCAACATCTATTCGTTGGGGATGTTCTGGGGTGAGAAACCCAAGGACCGGTTGGTCGTCTTTCGACTTGAGGGCGTAGATCGGGAATCGGTCGTGCAGGCGCTGGAAGCCGATGGCATACAAGTCGTGCACGTGTGGGGACCGTAGAACACGGATCGGCAGGATTTACGGACAACCACCTTCCCCCCCCCTCTGTCCCCCCCGCAAGCGGGGGGGATGGAGGGGGGGGAAGGTACGCGCGACGGATCGAGGCGGGTTTCTGCCAGGCTCCCCCCCTCTGTCCCCCCCGCAAGCGGGGGGGATGGAGGGAGGGCTGTCCAGTGGTTCACCGGCTAGTGGGGGTGGGTGATGGAATCGGGAGAGTCAGCGGAAAATGGGAATGTGACCGGCACGGTGATGGTCGTTGGAGGCGGCATCGCTGGCATCCAGGCGTCGCTGGACCTGGCCGAGGCTGGCTACAGGGTCTACCTGGTGGAGAACAAGTCGGCTATCGGTGGGCACATGGCGCAACTGGACAAGACGTTCCCCACCAACGACTGTGCCATGTGCATCGTCAGTCCAAAATTAGTGGATGCTGGCCGTCACCGCAACATCGAGTTGCTGGTAGACAGCGAGGTAATGGGGGTGCGTGGGGAAGCCGGGAACTTTGCCGTGCGGGTGTGCACCCGCCCGCGCTACATTGACCTGTCCAGGTGCACCGGCTGCGGCGACTGTGCGAACGTCTGCCCGGTCATCATCCCCAGCCACTTTAACGAGGGACTGGTGGTGCAGCGGGCGGCCCACAAACTGTACCCCCAGGCGGTACCCAACGCTTACGCCATCGAGAAGTTGGGCATCTCACCCTGCCGAGATGCATGCCCCACCCACCAACGCGCGCAGGGCTACATCGCCCTCATCCGCGAGGGGCGGTACGAGGACGCACTGCGGGTGATCAAGGAAGACAATCCCTTTCCCGGCATCTGTGGCCGTATCTGCAACCACCGCTGCGAGGATGCCTGTAACCGGGGCAAGCTGGACGATCCCATCAACATCCATGCCCTGAAACGTTTCGTCACGGACAAGGTCTACGCCCAACCCCGCGTGGCTCCCAAGCCCGCCGAGCGGAAATACGAGGAGCGCGTGGCCATCATTGGCTCGGGCCCCTGTGGGCTCACCACTGCTCAGGATCTGTGCAAGTTGGGCTATGCGGTCACCGTCTTCGAGGCACTGCCTGTCGCAGGCGGGATGCTGCGCGTGGGCGTCCCCGAGTACCGCCTTCCCTCATGGATCGTGGAGCGCGAGGTCCAGGACATCGTAGATCTGGGGGTAGAACTGCGGCTGAACACGCGGGTCGAGAACCTGGATGACGCTGCGGTAGGACCGTTCGCCGAAGGGTTCGACGCGGTGCTCATCGCCGTCGGTGCCCACGAGGGGCGGGTGCTCCCGATCGAGGGGGTAGACCTGGAAGGGGTGATGGTGAACACCCAGTTCCTGCGTGACGTGCGTCTGGGCAACGCACCCGACGTGGTCGGCAAGCGGGTGATGGTGCTGGGTGGCGGCAACGTGGCGGTGGACGTGGCCCGCACGGCGGTGAGGCTGGGTGCGGAAGAGGTCCACCTGGCTTGCCTGGAAAGCCGTGAAACGATGCCCGCCCACCCGTGGGAGGTCGAGTCTGCCGAGGCCGAGGGCATCCAGGTTCATTCCAGCCGCTCCTTCAAGCGCATCGTGGCGAACGAGGAGAATGGGATCGGTGGCCTGGAGTGCGTCAACGTCACTTTTATGGAGTTTGGTCCCGACGGCCGGCTCACGCTGGAGACCGCGCCGAGGTCAGAGCACATCATTCCCTGCGACGTCGTGATCTTCTCTATCGGGCAGCGGGCTGGCCTGGGCTTCATTCCGGAGAGCACCGGCGTGGGGGTCACGCGCCAACAGACCATCGCCGTCAACCCCAACACGATGGCCGCCACCCGTAGGGGGGTCTTCGCCGCGGGTGACGCCACGACCGGCACGGCGTTCGTGGTCGAGGCGGTGGCCTCGGGCCACCGGGCCGCCGAGTCCATTCACCGCTATTTGCGGGGGGAGGAACTGGAGCCGAAACTGAAGCCAGAGCTACCCGTGGTGGAGCTGGGCCGGAACGAGATCCAGGAGCGGATTGAGCGGGGAGAGGCGAAGGTCACGCCGCGAGTGCGGATGCCCGAGTTGCCGGTCGAGGAGCGGGTGATCAGCTTCGCTGAGGTGGAGACAGGCTACACGGATGAGTTGGCCCAGGCGGAGGCGGCTCGCTGCCTGGCTTGCGGCGTCTGTTCCGAGTGCCTGAGTTGCTGGTATACTTGCCAGGCCGGCGCTGTCAATCACGACATGGTCGAGCAGACCCAGGACATCCAGGTGGGTGCGATTGTTCTGGCCCCCGGCTACGAGGTCTATCAGGCCGGGCAGGCGACGGAGTACGGCTGGGGTCGCTACCCCAACGTGGTCACTGCGCTGCAGTTCGAGCGGCTGTTGAGCGCTTCTGGCCCGACTTATGGGCACGTGCAGCGCCCATCGGAGGGCCGTGCGCCGAAGAAGATCGCGTTCCTGCAATGTGTGGGCTCCCGCGACCAGACCCACGACTATTGCTCGGCGATCTGCTGCATGTACGCCACCAAAGAAGCCATCATGGCCATTGAGCACGAGCCGGACACCCAGGTCACGGTCTTCATGATGGACATGCGGGCCTTCAGTAAGGGCTACTATGAGTACTACCGCCGGGCGCAGGAGCGATATGGCATCCGCTACGTGCGCTCGCGCATTTCGTACCTGACGGAAGATCCCAAGACACACAATCTCGCCTTGCGGTACGTGGATAATGCCACCTTCCCGAAAGCTGCCAGGGAAGGTTCAATCACGGAGGAGGAATTCGACCTGGTCGTGCTCTCGGTGGGGATGGAGATTCCGCAGGGGGTGCGCGAGTTGGGACGCCGGATGGGGGTGAGCCTGGACGAGCATGGGTTTTGCCACACGCTTCCCTTCCAGCCACTCCAGACGAGCCGGCCTGGTGTCTTCGCCGTGGGGCCGTTCCGCGAGCCGAAAGATATTCCCGAGTCGGTGGTCGAGGCCAGTGGGGCGGCGGCGGCGGCCGGGGCGGTGCTGGCCCCCGCCCGTTGGACTTGTACTGAGGAGGTGGTGTACCCGCCGGAGCGGGACGTCACAGGCGAGGAACCCCGCCTCGGTGTTTTCGTGTGCCATTGTGGGTCGAACATCGGCGGCTTCCTCGACGTGCCGGCGGTGGTGGAGTACGCGGCGACCCTGCCAGGGGTGGTGCACGCCGAGCACAATCTGTACACCTGTTCGCAGGATTCGATCCAACACATCACCGAGCGGACGCGGGAGTTGGGGCTCAACCGGGTCGTGGTGGCCTCGTGCACGCCGCTGACGCACGAGCCGTTGTTCCAGGACTGCATCCGCCAGGCAGGGCTGAATCCCGGCATGTTCCAGATGGCCAACATTCGCAACCAGTGCTCGTGGGTGCACTCGAATGCATGGGAGGCGGCGACGGAGAAGGCGAAGGACCTGGTGCGGATGGCGGCGGCGAAGGCGCTGCGCTTGGAGCCTCTTCGCAAGACTGAGGTGAAAGTGGAGAAGGCGGCACTGGTCATCGGTGGCGGGGTGGCCGGGATGACGGCGGCGCTGACCCTGGCCGATCAGGGGTTCCCAGTGCACCTGGTCGAGCGGGGGGAGCGGCTGGGGGGCAGCCTGTGGCATATTGGTAAACTGGTAGACTGGGAAACCGGTCATTGCGGGTGGGTACACCCGGAGCGAAGCGAGGAATCTACTGGGGGATTGGTGTGGCGTGACCCCCAGGCGTTCCTGCGGCAGTTGATGGCCCGGGTGGAGAGCCATGCTCAGATCACCGTCCATAAGCAGAGCGAATTCCTGGAGAGCAGTGGCTTCGTCGGCAATTTCTCCTCTCGCCTGCGCGGCCCCGAGGGGGAGACCCGCGTGCGCCACGGCGCGACGATTGTGGCGACAGGCGGCGTGGAGTACCGGGGGCCGGAGTACGGGTACGGTACGGATGCACGGATCGTGACCCAGCACGAGTTTGAGGCGCTCCTGTACCACCTTCCTGAAAGCGCGGGTGAGTACACCCGGGAGCCTTCGGGAAGGAATGCCCAATCCGTAGCGATGATTCTGTGTGTGGGGCCGGCGGAGCGGTACTGCTCGCGCATCTGCTGCACGACGGCGATCAAGAACGCGCTGGCGCTCAAGCAGGCCAACCCGCAGGCGCAGGTCACCATCATCTACCACGACATCCGTACGTATGGGTTCAAGGAGCGGCTTTACCAGGAGGCGCGGCGGCAGGGAGTCGTGTTCGTGCATTATGAGTTCGATCGCAAGCCCGTCATCGAGGGGGCAGGGATCAGGGATCAGGGACTAGGGACTAGGGATCAGGGATCAGGATGGCCTGATTCCTTGACCGTGAGGGTGTGGGATTCGTCGCTGGGCGAAGAGCTGGAACTGCACCCCGATCTGGTCGTGCTGAGCATGCCGGTGGTGCCATCCGCTGGGGCGGACGAACTGGCGACGCGACTGAAGGTACCGGTGGACCTGGACGGTTTCTTCCTGGAGGCGCACGTGAAACTGCGGCCGGTGGACTTTAGCAGCGACGGCGTGTTTATGGCCGGCATGGGCCACTATCCCAAATCTGTGGATGAGGCGATCGTGCAGGCGCAGGCGGCTGCAGGGCGGGCGATGACGATCTTGAGCAAGGACGTGCTCGAGGTCGGTGGTATCGTGGCGCAGGTGGACACGGATAAATGTGTGGGCTGCCTGACCTGTGTGCGTATCTGCCCGTACGATGTGCCACAGATCCGGGCCGACTTTAACGGGGTGGGGGGCATCATCGGCGCGGCCTACGTCGAACCGGCCCAGTGCCACGGCTGCGGCATGTGTGTCTCCGAGTGCCCGGCCAGGGCGATCCAACTGCTCCGCTATCGGGACGTGCAGGTGGAGGCGGAGATTGCGGCGCTGTTGGAGGTGGCGGTAGGGTGATGAGAGGGGCCGATGAGTACGCCACCTTCCCCCCCCCTCTGTCCCCCCCGCAAGCGGGGGGGATGGAGGGGGGGGAAGGTTCAATGGGGGTGATGAGGCGATGGAAGGGGAAACGACTTTCGAGTTCAGGATCGTGGCTTTCTGCTGCCGTCATTGCGCTTACGCTGCCGCCGACCTGGCAGGGGGGATGCGCATCCAGTATCCGCCCAGCGTGCGCATTGTCGAGGTGCCCTGCTCGGGCCGCGTGGAGGTGACGGAGATCCTGCACACCTTCGAACGTGGCGCGGATGGCGTGCTGGTGGCCGGTTGACTGGAAGGCGACTGTCATTACCTGGAAGGTAATCTCAACGCCAAGCGCAGGGTCAAGTACGTCGCTGGCCTGCTCGACCAGGTTGGACTGGGAGGGGAGCGGGTGGCGATGGCGAACCTGTCCTCTGCCATGGGGGCGCAGTTCGCAGAGGTGATGAGGGAGTTTACGCAGAAGGTGCGGGAATTGGGGCCGAACCCGTTGCGCAATGCGTAATGCGTGTCGTGTACTACCTTCCCGAAAGCTGGGAGCTTTCGGGAAGGTGGGAGCTTTCGGGAAGGTGGGAGCTTTCGGGAAGGTGGGAGCTTTCGGGAAGGTGGGAGCTTTCGGGAAGGTGGGAGCTTTCGGGAAGGTGGGAGCTTT
>Ga0315284_10004599_pt1 | contig 19589 bp, 9 predicted proteins | sample YL17G09_16_MG_FD_203696 | JGI IMG/M metagenome (GOLD analysis project Ga0315284, IMG submission 203696) | Sediment microbial communities from Yellowstone Lake, YNP, Wyoming, USA - YL17G09_16 | ecosystem: Environmental > Aquatic > Freshwater > Lake > Sediment | place: USA: Wyoming | collected... | reverse complement strand
CGATTCGGTGTGGCGCCCCCAGTACGCAGCCGACACAACACTTGACATAACGATAATAAAGAACTTCGATGGTTCCTTTGAGAAAAGCTATTGGAGTAAGAAAACGCGCGACGCTTCGATCCAGGCGTACTCGAACGTCACGCTCAAGAAGAGCGATCGGTTCGCACTCAACACCTTTGTTCGGGTGGGCTACGAGGGACTGACCCGCGCTGATGTGCTCGACAGCAACCGTCGGGTGGAAGGTGGCGACAAGGAACAGTTCAAGAGCGCAGTGTTGGAGGTGGGGCCCAACCTCCAGATTCCCTTCGGTTCGGCCTTCAGCTACATTGACATAGGGATTCCCGTGTCATACGCGTACTCCCGATTCGACAACAAGTACATGGGCTGGGTTGGCGGAGGCCAAACCGAGATGCACCGGGAGACCCAGACCGACGCTTCCGACGAGAATTCGTGGCAGGGCTACTCTTACGCCAACCGCAGCGTTGTCGATCTGGGACTGGATTTGAGCACCATGTTTCCGCTCATGAACAACGACCGCCGCAAACTGGGCCTTGGCGTCCAGCTCCTTCTCAGCAGCAAGTTCATGTTCATGACCAAGTTCTACGGTCGCAACGTCGCTCAGGGGTCACAGGTGTCATTCGAGGTTGTAAGAAGACGCAAGGACTTTGAGCGGGACATCCAGTTTGCCACCGGATTGAAACTGCAGTACCAGCGTCGACCTTTCCTGGCGTGGTTCGAACTCACCGAGCCGCTCCTTCACTCCTTATTGCCCCGTACACGGGTCACCGATGCCTCGGGGAAGACGACGCTGTTCGAACACGAGAAATCCCCGCTGTGGATGTCGCCGCAAGGGCTGCGTGTGGGTGTGTACCTCTCGGTGGAGGTGACCCCGTCGTCGCTGCGGGCGCCTGTGCAGGTTCCGGCGTCGTACGAATGAGGATGGTCGGTGGAGCTGAGGCAGTCAGATGAAAACGGCAACCCCAACGCCGAACACCTCGGCAAGCCGCTTGGCCACACCCTTGGAGATATTGCGGCGTGCTGTCTCAAACTCGTAGATCCGTTGCGGGCTCACCTCGACCTTGTCTCCGAGGGCTTGCAGGGTGAGCCCCGTAACGGTGCGCAGTTCACGCAACCGATCGCCGGGAGTCATGCGGGAAGAGATCTCCTTGTGCAGGTCGGTCTTCTTCCATTCGACAAGCTCGTTTTCATCTTCGGCAACATACTTGCCGTACCGGGTGCGGATGTCGCGGAGAACGCGTGCAGGCGTGTTGCGCTTGAAACGGAAGCTAAGCATACGAGGCGTCTTCACGGCTACCGACATAGTATGCCTCGATGATGATTGTTGATTTCTCGTGTCGCCAGCACGCGACATGATGATACCCCGGATGACAATGGTACTCGGTTGCGCTCAGCGGTGAATAGTTCGGCCAAGTGTGAGCTCCGGTCGGCCCGCTCTTCTCGAGCACTTCGTGCAGAAGCTCGAAACGGTTCTGCACCTGCGAGGGTAGCTTCCTGACTCTTTTCAGGACTCGCCGGGAAACCAGTACCTTGAATGCCATACCCAAATATATCCCATTATGGGCTAATTGTCAATATTCCGCGACGCCCGCATACGAAGCAACGCTGCGCTTCGTGGCCAATCCAATCGCGTGGTCCGGATGCCTCTCCACCGACAGACCAGCCACGTTTTGCGCGATTTGGAGGCACTTCGTATATTTCTGGAGTTATTGCGGAAGTGGTGGAATTGGTAGACGCGCTAGATTCAGGGTCTAGTGAGTGAAAGCTCATGGGGGTTCAAGTCCCCCCTTCCGCACCATTTGTTTGTCCTTCACCCGGGTGGGCGGTCCAAACACCCGACTCGTCGTTCCCTACGACATCCCGATTCGCAGAGCCCCCGCGCACTGAGACGGCGACCAGACAATTGGTCCGGGGCGTTGGGTGCAGCAACGCCGGAGAGATTCGCCGAAGCAATCAGACGAACCCACAGTCCGGTGTACCATGCCTCAACCCAACGCGCGCATCAAACTTCTCCCTCAGCCGGTCATCGAGAAGATCGCCGCCGGAGAAGTGATCGAGCGGCCCGCATCGGTGCTTAAGGAGCTCGTCGAGAACTCGATTGACGCCCGCTCCACCCGCATCGACATCCGCATCGAAGACGCCGGTTTCTCCCTCATCGCCATCAGTGACAATGGACATGGCATTGTTGCCGACGACGTGCTGTCAGCGCCCGTGCGCTACGCCACCAGCAAAATCAGCTCAGCCGACGACCTCTTCAGCGTCACAACCATGGGTTTTCGCGGCGAGGCGCTTGCTGCCGTCTCGGCAGTGAGCCGCACCACCATCGAGAGCTCTGCCACCACCGACGGGCTTGGGTATCGACTTGACATCGAGGGCGGCGTTTCGGGCACGCTCGTGCCTGTGGCGCGCACGCAGGGCACGAGCATCACCGTACGCGACTTGTTCTTCAATGTTCCTGCGCGCAAAAAGTTTATGAAGAGCTCTCGCTCCGAGCAGATGGCCATCATGCGTCTTGTCGAGCAACTGGTTGTCCCCTTTCCCGATGTGCAATTCACCCTCACACTCGAAGGCAGAGTGGTGCTCGATGCGCCACGCACCCACACTGTCCAGGAGCGTGTCTCCCAGATCGGCGGGCATGAGTTTACACGCGACCTGATCGAGTGCACGTCCGAGCGACCGGGCATGGGCATGCGACTGCTGGTTTCGCGACCTGCGCAGGCTGCTGCACGTCCGCGGTTCCAGAACCTCTACGTCAACCTCCGACGGGTCGACAACGACTCGGTATCAGCGGCGATCCGCCAGGGGTACAGCCGGTTCATTGCCGAGTTCCTGCGGCCGTCGTTCTTCTGCTTCCTCGACATCGATCCGACACGGGTGGATGTCAATGTGCACCCGACAAAAAAGACGATCCGATTCGACGACGACAAGTCCATCTTCTCTTTTGTCTATGGCGCAGTGCAGCGAGGGCTCACCGAGCATGTGGGCACATCGGCGGCGGTGCACGCGGTGCCCCAGGCGCCAGGGGCGGGCCATGAGGGCGTCTTTGTCCCGCCAGTGTACGAAATGCGGAGGGAACGCCCCGTTGCAGGCGTGCGGGAGACGGGACAGGTACCAACAGTTGTCACCGCCGGCATACCCGCAGGGGGCGACGCGGACGCAGCCCAAGCGCCGATGCACCTTTCGAACATTCCGGCGGCGTCGGAGAAAGACCTTGATCCCACCAGTGCATCTACGTTACAATTTCCAGAACAAGTGGACGATGAGCCGTGGACGCTCATCTCGTGCTATCAGATTCACGGGTCGTATATTCTGGCGCCAATCAAGAACGGGATTCTGCTCATCGATCAGCATGCGGCGCACGAGCGCATTCTGTACGAGCAGGCTCTCAGTGATATGGACCGTGGATCGTCAGAGTCTCAGCAGTTGCTCTTTCCAGTGGTCATGGAACTATCACCTGCTGAGAGGGCCATTGTCGACGGCGCGCGCAAGCAGTTTCGAGCACTCGGTTTTGACGTGCAGGACTTTGGCGGGCAGAGCGTTTCGATCTCGGCGATGCCGGGATTCATGAAACACTCGTCGGGCGAACAGGCGATCAGACAGATGCTTGAGTATCTCATGTCCGATGGCAATGCGCGTATGCCCGATCCGCGTCATCGGTTCGCTGCGGCGTTTGCATGCGGATCGGCAATCAAGGCCGGGCAGAAGCTTGACCAGGAAGAAATGAATGCATTGCTGAACAGCTTGTTTGCAGCGCAGAATCCGTACACCTGTCCGCATGGCAGGCCGACAATTATCAGAATGTCTCTCGACGAGTTGGCTCGTCGTTTTTTGCGATAGTGCAGTTGGCGTTCGCGCGCAGTGCAGCCGGCTTCAACCGGCCATAGTGGATCCCTTCCGGCTTCAGCCGGATCAGCACCCGAGAGGAGATCACGGATGGAACTGAAGAAAGAAGGAGATCGGTGGATGATTGAACTGCCCACCAGCCTGAGCGGGGCTTCCGTGAAGGACTTTGCCCGACTTGTTCGTCCCGAACTGGATTCCGGCAAACTCCAGAATGTGGTCATCGACTTTGCGAGCACCGACTTCATCGACAGCTTTGGCATTGGCACACTGGTGTCGCTTGCCAAGGACCTGCGCGAACGCAAGGGTTCGCTTGTCGTCCGCAATCTGTCGGGCGACATAAAAGAGCTCTTCGAGGACACCGGCCTCGACGGCATTCTCTCGGTCGATTCATCCCAGGCCGGCTCACCCGGGCTCGACATCTTCTCCTCATCGGTTGACATCAAGCTTGATGTGCAGGAAGATACCGCCGGCGATGCAAAAATCCTGCGGCTTTCCGGCGTCATGAACCATCCGGGCGGATCCAATCTCTTCCGCACCAGGTTTCTGCTCGCTCTTGCCGGATTCAAGAAGATCCTTATCGATCTTGAGGACCTGACATTCTTCGACAGTATGAGTGTGGGCGCGGTGCTCAATATGAACAAGTTGGCAAAGGAAACCGGCGGCAGCCTGCGCATTGCTTCTGCCAACTACATCGTGCGAGACCTGTTTGCCACGCTGAGCATCGACAAGATCATCGACTTCTTCGATACACGCGACGAAGCGCTTGCCAAGTGGGAATGAAGAGTCGAGGGCTCCCGCCCTCGACTCTTCATTCTTCCCGCGCGCGGCATTGCTCGCAGGATCGGGGCTTGCCTGAATTGTCCATCCCTGTCACTATGCGCGACCATCCCGGAACGCCTCCCTCGACTATCCGCGTCGCATTCGTCGCCGTGGGATGCCGCACCAATCAGGAGGAGGCGGCCACACTGCGTGCGGAGTTGGCCTCTGCGGGGTTCGCAATTGCCGACAACACTGACCATGCCGATATCGTCATCGTCAACACGTGCACCGTGACCGGCAGCACCGAAGCCCGGATCCGCCGCACCATTCGCAGTATCCACCGTCAACACCCCGATGTCCGCATTCTCGTGACCGGGTGCCTGGCGCAGCAACGACCCAAGGAGCTGGCCTCCGAGCCTGGGGTCCGCTGGGTGGTTGGCAACCGGCACAAGAGCGAGATTCCGCGCATCATCGGCGGGCCGGGTGGCGTTTTTTACTCCGGGTTCCAGCCGAGCCCCGACGAATCGCTGGAGGTCGCTGACGCCGTGGAAGCGCCGGATTCGGCGGCGCGGACCCGGTTTCCCCTGAAGATACAGGAGGGATGCAACTACCAGTGCGCATACTGCATTGTGCCGTCGGTACGCGGACCATCCCGATGCGCGGACGCGTCGCAGATCGTGCGTGCAGCAACGAGGGCCCTTGACATAGGCTACCACGAGCTTGTGCTCACCGGCACGCACATCGGGCAGTTCCGTCACGCCGACTGTCTCGATTTGTCCGCGCTGCTGCAGCGGCTGGTCGCACTTGACGGCGACTTCCGCATCCGACTCAGCTCAGTCGACCCACGCGATATCTCCGAGCGGCTCGTTGCCATGGTGGGAAGCCACCCCCGGGTCTGCCGTCACCTGCACGTGAGTGTGCAGAGCCTCAGCGACGCGGTGCTGACCGCCATGCACCGGTCTGACATTTCGGCAGCCCGCATTGTAGAGGAACTCGCCGCACTACGCGCCCGCCACCCCGACGTGGCGATCGGCGGAGACTTCATTGCAGGCTTTCCCGGCGAAACCCTTGAAATGTTCCGGCAAACACTGGACAATGTACTCAGCATCGGGTTTGCGTACGGTCACGTGTTCCGGTTTTCCCCTCGTCCCGGCACTCCAGCAGCATCGATGGGCGATACCGTGGATGAAGCAGAGAAGTCGCGACGGAGCGAGGCGCTTCGGGCGCTCATCCGGGAGACCAGAGCCGGTTTTGTGCGAAGCGTGGTTGGAACGCGACAACGCATGGTTGTTGAGCAGGAGAGCCCGGTGCAGGGCCTCACGTCCAACTACCTGCGTCTGGGCATTGCGGGCGTGACTCGTCCGCGCAACTCATGGTGCGACGTGACAATCCGGACGTTTGACCCGGACACCGACACCTGTACCGGAGAACTCCGGCAAGGGGATCATTGACAATGCCGAACGAAAAAACAGCCGAACGCTACGCCAAGATCATCGAGAGCATCGATCAGTTGCCTACACTCCCTGCTGTGGTGACCATGCTGCTTGAGGTGGTCAACTCCCCCACTACCTCGGCCGAAGACGCTGCCGGACTCATCGGCAAAGACCCGGCTCTTACCAGCCGTATGCTGCGGCTGGCCAACAGTGCATTCTACGGCATCCCGCGCACTATCTCGTCGGTATCGAGCGCAGTAGTGATTCTGGGGTTCAATACCATGAAGTCACTGGTGCTGAGCGCGTCGGTGATGGAGGTCTTCTCGGGCAAGGGCGGCAAGACGGTCGTCTTCGAGAGGTCTCGATTCTGGAAGCACTCCATTGTAACCGCCATGGCTGCCAAGCATATCATCCGTTCGTTCATGCATGTGAAGATGATAGATCCGGAAAGTGCCTTCTGCGCCGGCATCCTGCACGACATCGGCAAGCTGGTTTTTGAGCAGCACGTGCGTGACGACTACACCGAAACGTGTGACTACGCTCGGAAGACGGCTACCTCAACAATTGAGGCAGAGTCTCATGTGATGGGGATCACCCACGCGGAGGTCGGTCGCGCACTGGCCGCCAAATGGGCACTTCCCATGGAACTTGAGTCAGCGATCATCTTCCACCACGACCCCGCTCAGGTTGGTGCCGCAACGGTGAAGGAACTGGTTGCAGCAGTGCACTGTGGCGATGCCATTGCGCATCAGCTTAAGGTCGGCCTGTGGGATGATGAGACGGCACCCACGCTGTTGCAGCATGCCCGCTCGACGCTGCACCTCGACGACGATGCGTACAATCGGATCGTGAATCAGGTCAGAGATGAGCTGGAGAAGTCCGACGAATTCCTGGCAATCATCAGCTGAGGGCCGAGGCTCCGTGACTGACCCAACGCTCATCCAACGCATTAGGAACCTTCCAACCTTTTCGCCGGTCATGCAGCGCATCAACGCGGTCATGGCGAACCGCAGTTCGTCGGCGCTCGATATAGTCAATGCGATCAAACTCGACCCGGCAGTTTCGGGCAAGGTTCTGCGACTGGCCAACTCGGCGTACGTGGGGATTCCGCGCACCGTCTCCTCGCTGCATAATGCGGTCGTGCTGCTGGGCAACAAGCGCGTGCACTCACTGGTGATGGCATCAACGCTTCTTTCGTCGTTTGGCGTCAAGTACTCGCCATCTGCGCTCGACCTCAAGCGCTACTGGATGCACTCTTTTGCCGTGGCGCTGGCCGCAGAGGCGCTGGCCAAGCACCTCACACGCTACGACCCGGTCGATTCCGACGAGATGTTCACCGCCGGCATCATACACGATATCGGCAAGCTTGCATTGGGAGGGTACGACCCGGATCGCCTGCAACATGCGGTCACGCAGAGCAGAGAGGAGAGCAGACCGTTCTTCACATGCGAGGAGCCGGATGCCACGCACTCGTCCATTGGCGAGGAACTGGCTCGGCACTGGAACTTCCCCAAGGACTTGTGCATCACCATCGCGTTTCACCATGCACCCACGCAGACACCAGAGCACGGCAAGCAGGTCACGATCGTTCACCTTGCCGACATCATGACGCATATCGTCGGATTTCGGACGTTTGACGGGGAAGTTATCCCCGAGATCGACGAGCAAGCGCTGGCATCGATCAACCTGCCTGCAGAACGCCTCAAGGTGATTGGTGAGCAGATGGTGCAGAATGTTGAGCGAATCCAGTCGCTCATTGAGTTCGTTTCGTAGCGACGCGCGGCTTCGAGTATTTTCTTTGCTTGCCTCAACAAGGAGCGCGATGGTTGCGTTCCACCATCACCCAGAAAGATCCACGGACAATGGGACTATTCTCCCGCCTCAAAGACGGACTCAAGAAGACCCGCGCACAAATCGCAACAATCGTTGCCGACCAGAGGTTCGACGAATCATTCTACGAAGCACTGGAGGAGGCACTCATCGCGGCAGATGTGGGCCTCGAGCTCTCCACCGAGATCGTCGCGCGCCTCAAGGAGCAGATTGCCGTCAAAGGCATACATGGGGTTGGCGATGCGTATCGTCTTCTCAAAGAGATGCTTGCGGCCGACCTCTCCGTCAACAAGACGCCAGACGAGTTTCCACCGAAGCCCTGGGTGATTCTGATCGTGGGTGTCAACGGCGTGGGCAAGACCACCACCATCGGCAAGTTGACCCACGAACTGCGTGCAGAGGGCAAGAAGGTCATGTTGGGCGCTGCCGACACGTTTCGTGCCGGCGCCATCGAACAGTTGCGCATCTGGTCGGAGCGTACGGGCGCTGAGTTCATCTCGCAGCAGCCGGGGGCCGATCCTGCCTCAGTTGCGTTTGATGCGCTGCAGGCAGCCCAGGCCCGCGACATCGACGTGCTGATTCTGGACACTGCCGGACGACTGCACAACAAGGTCAACCTCATGAGTGAGTTGGAGAAGATCGTGCGGGTGCTCAAGCGTCAAGCGCCGTATATTCCCAACGAGATTCTGCTGGTCATTGACGCAACCACGGGCCAGAATGCCGCCAAACAGGCGCAGGCGTTCCACAAGGCACTCAACCTTACCGGGCTCATCGTTACCAAACTCGATGGTACCGCAAAGGGCGGCATCGCCCTCAACCTGGCGAAAAACCTGGGAGTCCCCATCCGCAAGATCGGCGTAGGAGAGGCGGTTGGAGATCTGCAGGACTTTGACGCCAAGGCGTATGTTGAGGCCATGTTCGGGGATTTGGGATGAGGCGCGGGCGTGGGGGCGCGCAGCCTCCACGCGGGATGCGGTGCAAGGCACGCGCGCGGATCTGCCTCTGCTGCCCGAAGCAAACGCGCAATCCCCCTGCCTCCCCGACAGCCACCGATGGTATAATGGATCGTGGTGCGGAAGCCGATATCTGAGAGTAGGCGTGCTCCCCTCCGCGCAACCCAGACACCGTCACTATGCCAGCGACCTCACTCATCGCCGTTGGACAACTCGGTACGGCCCTCTGCCTGCTGGCAGCGCTGTCCGCCCCCATTGCCGCGCAGGTCGCCGACTGGCTCACCGATGTCAAGGGTGAGAACAGCGGCCACGCAGTCTGCGGGTTTCTCTCTCTGCCAACCAGCGCGGTCGAACTCTCACGCGGAGCCGCAAGCCCTGCGGCCGAAGACGCGACTTCGCTGTACGCCAAGACGGCTGCATCGGCATTTCTCACTCACTGCGTTGCCACAGCAACCCATGTCGAATGGCTCATGGGTTTGCGCAAGGAATACGCCGGGGCCGCATTTCCCCTGCTGGGCATTGGCACGGTCGGCGGGTTCGCCAACGTCTTCAGCGCGGGCAGCTTTGACAATGCCCGCGACATCAACCAGGATCCCTCCGATGTCAACTACGTCGAGTGTGCCGTGGGCGCGTCCTTTGCGCGCGAGATCCTCCACAAGACGCTTGCGGCCGGGCTCTCTGCCTCGTACGTCGAGAGCCGTCTTGACGGGTCGATCGGACGAACTGCCAGCGTATGCGGAAGTGTTGCCTGCGAGATGGAGTGGCTCAAAGCCGAACTTGAGGTGGCCAACCTGGGACCGCGCATTTCGTACAATGGCGCACCCGAGCCCTTGCCGCTGTCAATCGGCCTCACTGCATCGGTGCTCCCACTCGCCTACCGCCTCGTCCTCGAAGACAAGGTGGGCATCGACCTGACACTCGGTGCACACAAGGTCCTTGACGAACCGCTGCTTGCCGGAGCAAGTGCGCAGGTCGCACTGCTCGACGCGCTGCGGCTGCGTCTGGGATGGGAATACGCCGTGGGAGAAAAGCCCGGTGCAGTGGGGCTGAGTGCGGGCGCCGGGCTGCGTATCGACAGGTACTCTGCCGACTTCGGGTGGCGAAACCAGTCCGACGCAATCGGTTCGGTATGGGCGGTCGATGTGTCTGTGGCCATCAAAGAGGTCCTCCCAAAGACAGCGGAGGAATACTACCGCATTGCCGAGAAGCACTTCCGCGCCGGCCGTCTCAGCCTTGCCATCCAATACGCGGTTCGTGCAACACAGCTCAATCCCAACATGTGGAAAGCCCAGGCCCTCATTGCTCGTGCACGGTCGCAGCAACGTCGCGAGCAGGGCTCAGAGCTCGCCCTCATCTACGCGGGTGGATGTCAGGGGGCCATGGTTCCTCTTGCTCACGGAAGCGAGACGGTTGGGGGGCTTGGTAGACAGGCGGCGATTATCGCATCGCTGCGCGCGCAGTACCCCACAAGTGTGGCACTTAACATCGGCAACAACATTGCCGCTGAGAGTCCACGATCGTCGGTCGGACTCACCGACTTCTTCTTCGGGCGCGTGAAGTTCGACGCAGTGTGCCTGGGAAGCGGTGAGCTGAACTACGGGTTGACAACAATGCAGGCCGACGTCCGGTCCATCGAAACGATCCCGGTCTGTACCAATGCCCAGACCTTGCTCAGGGGCACGAAGGCGCGCGATGCATTTGTCCAGACGGGCAGGCGTACGATCATGGTGCTCTCTGTGGTTGCCCCGGAAATGGTCATCGCGGAGCCCGCACGGTTTCACCTCAACAAGACTGTTGACGCCTTGCGCAAACGGCTGAAAGAGCCCGACGCGCTCAAGGCAAGCCTCCGAGTGGTGGTGGTCAATGACACCTGGGAGAATGTGAAAACTCTTGCCCGGAGCGTCACCAACGTGGACTTCATTGTCTGCAGCGGGATTTCTCAGCGGTTCTCTGCACCCATGCGCGTGGGCTCTACGGCCATTCTCTCGTGCGGCGACTCGGGCCAGGCTGTGGGTGCGCTGTCGCTCCGGTTCGACGACCGGGGCAAGCTTCTCTCATTCGACAATGCACTCTACCCGCTTACCGACAATGTGACGCCCGACCGCGTCATCGAAGCCCGCGCGCAGGAACTCGCCTTCAAGACGGCGCTTGCCGAAGCCGGCATCGACGAAGACTCGCTGTCGCGCGGAAGTGTCGACGGGGTGCTGCTCTTCGACTCCGACCGTGCGAAGGTTCCCGGCGTCTACCTGAAGGTGATTCACCGGACGGCCGAGTTCCCTCTCACCGCCGGCATGGGCGCATGCTTCCGGCCTCGCGGTTCGTTCGCGTGCGGCAAGGTGGTCTTCCTGGCGCTCGACCTGGTCGATGACCGGACTGCGCTGTTCAGCATGAACTTCGCCGGTTCCGAGAAGCAGCGTCTCTGCCCCGACATCGACGTCACAGACGCGGCATTCTCTCCCGACGGCGAGTGGATCTATGCCACAGGCGCCAATGTCTCGGCCGGCAGCTGCGGCATCTCCCGGACGAAGGCAGATGGGAGCGCCTGCTTCCCTGTCATCGAATGGAAAGGTTCTGTCGAGAAAGACATTGCCCTGGCGCCAGACATGTCGCTTATGGCGTGGTGCAGCAACCGCGACAGGACCTGGCAGATCTACGTGAGTTCGCCCACAGGTGAGCACCCCATGCGCATCACCGACGCCAACGCAGACCATACCCAGCTCCAGTTCAGCCCGGATGGTCGGTTCCTGGCATTCGTCTCGGATCGGGCTACTGTGCGCGGAAAGGAAGACGTGTGGATCTACGACACCAGGACCAGCCGCATGGAGCCCCTCACCCATCACGACCGGGTGACCTCGTACTGCTGGATGGGCGACTCGCGACGCATTGTATGCGCATCAGGGCTTGATCGAACACAACTCAGCATGATTGACGTGGTGGATCTCACACAGAGCGTGCTCATCGGCGCGGACAGTGCCAGGACGTACTCCGAGACTGCGCCGACCACTATGCAGTACAAAGGCGCCACAAAGATCGTATACAGTCGGGTCTACGAGTCGGAAGATGGAATCCGCAAGGAACTGTGGTGGGTGGATCCGGATGGTACCGGCGATGCGTTGCTGGCGCGGAGCAAGAGGAGTAGTTGGCGGGAGTAGCCGGCGCCGTATTGCTGGAGTGAGCGAGAACCTGGAGCTTTTCAAATAGACCGATGCTGCTACCGAGTCCTGCCCGATTGACGCGGTGGTCGGGCCCTTATTCTGGAGGTGAATGCCGCCCAACGCCCGTCGCCGCTCCCATCACTATCTCCACGAAATGCTCCTGCCGATCGTCAACCAGCGGTACCGACCGATCATCCTGCACAGTGCCGTCCACGATGACGCGCATCACACCGCCCTGCACAACCTGATGAAACGAGCAATGGTACACCGTTTCCCGGTAGCGATAGTGGATCTTGAGGCTCTCCCACTCTGCCGGAATGCACGGGTTGAAGACGAGCTTGTCAACCTCAAGCCTCACCCCCAGCACCGACTCGACGATGAGGCGATACATCCACGAGGCAGACCCCGTGTACCATGTCCAACCACCCCGCCCCGCGTGCGGCTCCGAAGCGTACACATCGGCGGCCATCACGTAGGGCTCAACCAGGTAGCGTCCGATGCTCTCCGGGGTTGACCCGTGGTTGATCGGATTGATCATAGAGAGCAGCTCGTGGGCGCGCCTGCTCTGCCCGAGCTTTGCCAGCGCCATAACCGCCCAGATGGCGGCGTGGGTGTATTGGCCGCCGTTCTCTCTCACGCCAGGCACGTAGCCTTTGATGTACCCCGGCTCCTGGGCGGACGTGTCAAAGGGTGGATCGAGCAGTTTGATCAGGCCGTGGGGGGAGTCGACCAATTGCTGCGTCAGAGACAGCATCGCCTGGGTTGACCGTTCTACGGACCCGGCGCCGGACAGAACCGACCAGCTCTGCACTGTCCCGTCAATCCTGCACTCGTCGCTCCGCGAAGAGCCCAGAACCGCGCCATCGTCAAAGAACGCTCGCCGGTACCACGCTCCGTCCCACGCCTCGGTTTCGATGTTCCGGCGCAGCCGCTCGGCCTCCTCGACGCAGCGATCGGCAAAGGCGGTGTCCCCCCGCGATCGAGCGACCTCCGCAAACTGCTTGAGTACCGCGTGGAGGAAGAACGCGAGCCACACACTCTCCCCCACCCCCTTGACGCCCACCAGATTCATACCGTCGTTCCAGTCGCCGCTGCCCATGAGCGGCAGCCCGCGTTGACCGAATCGCAGACCGTGGAGAATCGCCCTGGTACAGTGTTCGTACAGCGTTGTCTTTTCGTGCGCTCTGGTTGGCAGATCGTAGAGGGATTCCTCGGCGGGACCCAGTGGCCTGCTGTCAAGAAAGTGCACAACCTCGTCGAGGATACCGGTATCACCGGTGCGCGCCACGTACTCGCTTGTCACAAACGGAAGCCAGAGGTAGTCGTCGGAGATCGTCGTGCGCACACCCCGGCCGCCCGGCGGATGCCACCAGTGCTGCACGTCTCCCTGAAGAAACTGACGGGATGCGCACAGCAGGAGGTGTTCGCGTATGAGGCGGGGTTCTGCATGAACAAGCGCCATCACATCCTGGAGTTGATCGCGAAACCCGTACGCACCGCCCGATTGGTAGTAGCCGCTGCGCGCCCACAAGCGGGCAGCCATCGACTGATACAGGAGCCATCCGTTTGCCAGCAGATCCAGCGCCCGATCGGGCGTCTCCACGTTCACGGCACCCAGTGTGTGGCTCCAGTAGTGCCACACGCGATCGCGGGCCGCATACGCCGACTGCACGCTGCAGAATGCATGTACACGGTTCCTGGCATCCTCGATGTCTCGTCCCGCACCGAGAGTGAAGACGATCTCCTTCTCCTGGCCAGGCGAGAGTTCCACGTACACCTGGATTGCGGCGCAGGCGTCGAGACCAACACCCACCTTGCCGGAAAGGCGAACCCGGTGCAGCGCCGCAGGATCGCAGGGCGAACCGTTTCTGCCGATGAACTCGGTTCGGTCTCCGGAAATGCTTCGCTGGGTTTCGCTGGCGTCAAAGAACACCACGCGCCCCGGAAACTCGGTATTGAACGGATTGCTCGCCAGAATCGCGCCGGTCTTCGAGTCGACGCCCGTTCGAACGTGCATCTGGGTCTTTGACCGGTTCTCACCAAGCACCAGCTCCAGAAATCCGGTTGCCGAGAACCTGCGCGCCGATTCCGAGTCGTTGCGCACCTTCATCAGCCAGAACTTGACAGGAGCGTCTGTGTCGACAAAGACCCACAGCTCCGACTTGAGCCGGTACTGTGAGTACTCAAAGACACTGTACCCGAACCCATGGCGGTTGAGGTACTCACCTTCGCCGGGCGAGGGCTGCGGCGTGGCCGACCAGAACCGGCCGGAATCTTCGTCGCGCAGGTAGATGGCCTCGCCGCTGCGGTCGCTCACCGCGTCGTTGTACCATGGTGTCAACCTGAACTCATGCGCGTTCTCAAACCACGTGTACCCGCCACCTTGGGAAATGACCGTGCCAAACTGTTTGTTGGCAACAACATTGGACCACGGCATTGGCGTGGGACGGCCGGGCTTGAGCTGGATGATGTATTCCCGGCCATCCTGGGTGAAGCCGCCCCAGCCATTGGGGAATAGCAGGTTGTGTTGCTCAAAGCTCTGCGGCGAGGAAAATGCGCGAGCGCTGCGCGACGCAACAAATGCGGGTACCGGCGGCTCGGAGCGAATCTCGCGCATGACCTGCTCCGGCAGCGTGCCGCCGGTATCCGTGAACACGACACGCGCTGCAGCCAGCATCAACACCTGGTCTTCGTCGGACATCTGGTCGGGATGGCGCACGAACACTCCGCCCGTCTTGTCGTACAGCGATGCTTCCGGGCCGGCTGCGATCAGGCCTACAATCTGGTCGTTAAACACCTGGCGATAGCCGGTTCTCTCTTCATTCCATATCACAAGGTCCACGGCCAACCCCTTGAGTCGCCAGTAGGCGTGCGCCTGAATCAGCTTGACAACCAGTTCAATCTTCGAAGGGTCTCCGATCCGCAGCAGAACAATGGGAAGGTCGCCGGAGATGCTGTAGGCCCACAGGTGCGACTGACCTCGCGTGTTCCTCACCAGTAGCGAAGGGCTGGCTCTCCGGTGCCGGTTGGCGTAGAGGATTGAGCTAGCCAGAATGCCATAAAGCTGAGCATCGGACTCGGTGGCGTTGAGCTGCCGCAACACAATTTTCCCGTGAATGATCGCCAGGTCGAATACACGATCGGCCAGCTTACTGTCCTGGTATTTGTCGATGAGCATGTCGGCCTGCTGCCGCGTCTCAGCCACGCCCGAGACGAAGCCGACCGTCACGGTCTCCCCGACGCCAAGCGTCAGCCGGCACCGGATCGCGACGACTGGATCGAGAACCGAACCATCTGCTCCACCGAGCGGACCGGCGGTCGCCATAGCAAGCGGATTGCGCGTGGTACGCCCTCTCCCCACGAAGGCACGACGATCGGTTTCGTAGGAGATCTCATACTGCTGCAGCCCTCGGACCGTGAAGAGATGAAGCATCCAGGGGCATGCTTCGCCGGGAGACCGTGGTCTGCGCGAACAGAGGATGGCGTGGCGCTCCTTGAGAATGTGGGTCTGCACAAAGAGGTTCGAGAACGACGGATGCGCCGCGTCGGCCGCAGGGGGGGCCAGCACCACTTCAGCGTAGCTGGTGAGCTCGATCGTGCGCGACTTGCCCGTGAAATTGCTCAGTGTGATGCGCCGGTACTCGATGTCGTCTTCGGGTGATACCGCAATCTCGGTGTAGGAATCCAGTCCCCCGTCGCGCCGCCTGAACTCGGCCCGGGCTTGAGGGAATATCGCCTCGTAGGTTCTGGATTCCACGCACGTGGGCTGGAACGCCACCGACCACTGCCGCCCGATGGAAAGATCGTTGACATACACGAAAGTGCCGGCGTTATCCATGGTGGTGTCGTCGTTCCAACGGGTCACCGCAAGGTCGCGCCATCGGCTGTATCCGGCTCCGGCGGCAGTCACCATGACGTGATACCGCCCGTTGGACAGCAGGTGGACCTCAGGCATGGTCGTGTGCGGCGTGGTAAAGATGCGTGGCCGGTCTTCGGGGCCGGCAGGAACTGCCCGCCCGGCCAACCCGTCCGATGGTTGCAGCTGAAAAGGCGAAGCCCTGGGTACGCGCTCCTGAAGCAAAAGCGTGGTCGTTCGAAAGAGCGGATCGGACTCGAACCGTCGGGGCATCGGATTGTCGGCAAGAAAATTGACCAATGAGACGAAACTCATGCCCTGGTGGTGCGCCATGAACGACCGGATAAGCGCCGGGTCACGATCGGCGGTCATCCGGCTTGGCGTGAAGTCTACCGCCTCGTAGAAGCCGTATCTGCCTTCGTATCCGTCGGCTGCCAACCGTTCCATGTTCACGCAGGCCTGCTGCGGCCTGACGGCCAGAGCCAGCACCGAGGCATAGGGCGCAATCACGAGATCTGCGGCGAGGTCACGTTTGAACCCCAGCCCCGGCACGCCGAAGGAGCGGTATTGGTAGTTCAGCCCCGCATCGGTACTATTCTCGGCAGATTCCGAAATGCCCCAGGGCACGCCGCGCTGTCCTCCGTAGTCAATCTGTCGGTCCACAATCGCAGTGCAGGTCTGGCCCAGCAGCGTCTGGTCGTAGCCCGGCATCACCAGTCTTGGCATGAGGAACTCAAACATCGACCCACCCCACGAAAGCAGCATGGCCTTGCCATGGCTCATCGCGACAAGACGGCCAAGGCGGAACCAGTGTTCCAATGGAAGCTTGCCCTGTGCGATTCCCACAAAACTTCCCAACCGCGACTCAGAGGCTAGCAGGTCGTAGAAACCCTCGTCCCTCCGACGCTTGGCCACGTCGTAGCCGATTGTCAAAAGATGGCGCGAGGTGTCGTAGAGAAACTCGTAGTCCTGATCGGCAAACTCCCGGCACTGAGCGGCCAACGCCTCAAGCGTCTCGATCCGCTCTCGTGCACGCGCGCTGGCCATGCACATGAGCCGCTCAATCCCGGCGAGCTGGGGCGGTTCGGCACTCGATCCCACTCCGGCACCGTCAATCGGCGGGGATTGTCCCTCGCCGAGCACCGACACCGCCTCAAGGATGCAGCCGGAGTCCAGTGCGCGCCAGAGATCGGGCGGAATGCCCGCGGGCTCCACTCCGAGCCAGGGAGCAAGGTGGAGCAGCTCATCGCGCAGAGCAGCGCATTGGTCCTCCAGCGCTCTGAGCCACCATCCGCCCTCAGATCCCGCAGACGGGTCCACGAGTGCACGCGCCTGCTGCACCCCAGCGATGACGTCGTGATAGAGCTGGAGCGTTGACGTCAATCCAGTCGGGATGCGTTGGAATTCCCGCAGTGTCGAGTCGATCACCCTGAGTCGCTGATCGATCTCCGAACCGGCAGCGGCGAACTCGCGCGCAACGCCGAGCGTTGCCAGCAGACCCTCGGACGAATTGCCGTGGACAATCGGCTGCCGTCGCACTTCCAGAAGCCCTGTTCTCAAAGTCAAGAGATATCCTGCCAGGTTCCCGCTGTCAACCGTTGACACATACTGAGGCGTCAATGGCTGCAGAGTCTGCGTGTCGTACCAGTTGAGGAAGTGGCCACGGTGTCGGGCCAGCGAGGCCATACTCGTGAATGACTTGCGCGTTCTCTCAATGAGTTGACCGGCGGTCACGTAGCCCAGGTCGTACGCACCCAGGTTTGACAGCAGCATCAGGCCCACGTTGGTTGGTGACGTTCGGTGCGCAACGGCCTCGACAGGTTCTTCCTGGTAGTTATCGGCAGGGAGCCAGTTGTTGTCGGCGCCGGCGAAGGTCTCGAAGTAGCGCCAGGTCTTGCGCGCGATCTTCCTGAGAAAGTCGTGTTGCGCGTTGGAGATATGTGCGGGGCGAGGGACCAGCGGCCGTCCCATCCACCACGCGAGTATCGGCGAACAGAACCACAGGCCAAGCACTAGCCACGGAATCGGGTGTCCTGAGACGACAAACACCGAACCGGTGAGAAACGCGAAGACCGGCGCCGCGCCCATCAGCCGCGCATGCGCCCAGAGCCCGCAGCCGCTTGCGCGCCCTCCCGAGGCCGTCCACTGCAGCAGGTTGCGCCGCGAAGCGCGCAGGCGCCACCAGGTGCGTACGATTGCGTCAAGATTGGAGAACGCCTCATGGGGAAGCACCGCAATCGCGAAGAGCGTCTGGACGACCTGCAGTCCCACGAATTCCATCACTGACTGTGCGTGCGCATACAGCGGGAAGCGCGGAGGGATCCTCACCGCCTTGAACACGGCCCCGGGAAGTGCAGGCGCCAGCAGCACAGCCAGCACCACCGCAAGTCCCAGCCAGGCTGGTGTGACGAAGAGCCAACTCACCACGATCAGCAGCAGCATGCTCGGAGGCACAATGCTGCGCCTGATGTTGTCGAGGATCTTCCACTGCGAGAGTCGCGAGATCGGGTTCTGCGTTGCGCCCCCGCGGAAACCGGGCACGCGACGCCCGAGCCAGGCCGCAATCTGCCAGTCGCCTCGGATCCACCGCTGGCGCCGCGCGTGGTCTGCGCTGTATCGCTGCGGGAACTCGTCCACCAACTGCACATCGCTGATGAGGCCCGATCGGCAATACGTTCCCTCGAGCAGGTCGTGGCTCAGGATACGATTCTCGGGCAATCGCTCGGCCAATACCCTGGTGAACGCATCGACCTCGTAGATCCCCTTGCCGATGAAGGAACCCTCGCCAAACACATCCTGGTAGACATCCGACACAGCACGCGTATAGGGATCGATGCCCGAGTCGCTGCCGAAGATGCGGGCGTACCACGACGTGTCGATCGCAGGAAGACTGGAGACAACCCGGGGCTGCAGAATGGCGTAGCCATCGATCACACGCCGATGGACCTGGTCCAGCACCGGTGTATTGAGCGGGTGCGCCATTGCCTCAATCAAGTGCCGCGCACTGTCGCGAGGCAGCTCGGTGTCGGTGTCCAGCGTGATCACGTACTTGACGCCGGCAAGGATCGACTGGTCACCCTCGACAAGAAAGCCCGGCGTTGTCGGGTCGCGCAGGAAGTGGTTCAGCGCTTCGAGTTTGCCACGCTTGCGCTCGTAGCCCATCCAGCAGTTCTCCCGAGGGTTCCACTCCCGGCTTCGGTGGAAGAGCAGGAACGGTTGCCGTCCAGGCCCCCCATACGCGGCGTTGAGCCGCCGTATACCGTCTATGACCATGTCAAGCAGTGCGGCGTCCTGGGGCGTGGTCTCTGTGGGAGCATCCTCGAAGTCGGTCACCAGGGCGAAGTACAGTTTTTCAGCGCGATTAGACAGATAGCACACCTCCATTTTTTCGATGAGTGCGGCCACGGTCCGTTCGCCCGCGAGCATGGCAGGTACAGCCACGATGGTACGCGCATCGGGTGGGATGCCCGCGGAGAAATCCATCCTGGCCAGAAGCCGCGGTGGTACCACCATTGTTGCCAGCCAGTTGACAAGAGCAATCGCCGCCTGACTCGACGCGACAGCGGCGAGGATGCCGATTGCCCAGAGCAACACTCCGCCCGCAGAACCGGCGCCCCACACTGCAAGCGCGGTGAAGCCTGCGGTGGCAGCCACCCCCGATCCCAGATAGAGCAGCAGCGGCGCGCGTGAGGCCGCCCGTGTGAGGGTGTCCCGCACTGTCTTCCGCATCCCGGCAGCACGT